>ENA-OSEY01003037-OSEY01003037.1-marine-metagenome-genome-assembly--contig:-NODE-3037-length-10501-cov-3.079336_pt1 | contig 10501 bp, 8 predicted proteins | sample MGYA00248465_ERZ534230 | MGnify/ENA primary metagenome ERZ534230 (study PRJEB26409, sample SAMN06344110) | marine metagenome | isolation source: Sea water from surface | place: Atlantic Ocean:Southern... | reverse complement strand
TACCCAACATGTCATGTAAAACTAAAACTTGGCCATCAACGCTTTTTCCAGCTCCAATACCAATTGTTGGAATTTTTGTTGATTTCGTTGCTTTTTCGGCAAGTGCAGCAGGAATTTTTTCAAGAACTACTCCAAAGCAGCCGATTTTTTCCAACATAATTATTTCTTCAAGTAATCGTTTTGCTTCAACATTTTCTTTAGCTCTAACATTATAGGATCCAAATCTGTATATTGATTGCGGAGTAAGACCCAAATGACCCATAACAGGAATTCCTGCTTGAATTATTCGTTGAATAGAATCCTTTGTTTGATTGCCACCTTCTAATTTTACACCGTGAGCCCCAGATTCTTTCATTATTCTTATAGCGGATCTTAATGCTTCCATTGGATCTGACTGATATGATCCAAAAGGTAAATCAACAATTACCAAAGCTCTTTTAGCAGCCCTAACAACACTTGTTGCGTGGTAAATCATTTGATCGAGTGTTATAGGCAAGGTAGTTTCATGTCCAGCCATAACATTTGAAGCAGAATCTCCCACTAAAATAACGTCTATTTTTGATTTATCGACTAATCCAGCAAAACTATAATCATAGGCTGTAACCATTGCAATTTTTTCACCTTTTGACTTCATTTCCTGCAATGTTTTAGTTGTAATTCTGGTGTAATAAATACTTGACATATTATTTAATTAAGACAAAATTATATTTTTTTATTTGACTTTATCTTCTGTTTGTGTAAATATAGTGTATTATTTACTCTGCCATACTGTCATATTAGTTGCAAGTGGCATAATGCTTGGACATGGTATCAAAAAAATTATTAAAATGAGTAAAATAATAGGAATTGATTTAGGTACTACAAACTCGTGCGTATCTGTTATGGAAGGAAATGAACCAGTTGTAATACCAAATGCAGAAGGTAAACGTACAACACCTTCTGTAATTGCATTTGTTGAAGGAGGTGAAATTAAGGTTGGGGACCCTGCTAAAAGACAAGCAGTTACTAATCCTACAAAAACAATTGCTTCTATAAAGAGGTTCATGGGCAATAAGTTTTCAGATTCAAAAAATGATGTCAAATCAGTTGCTTATAAAGTTGTGAAGGGTGATAATGATACACCAAGAGTAGACATAGACGGAAGAAAGTATAGTCCACAGGAGCTATCTGCAATGACTTTACAAAAAATGAAAAAGACAGCTGAAGATTATTTAGGCCACGATGTAACTGAGGCTGTAATAACAGTACCAGCCTATTTTAATGATTCACAAAGACAAGCTACAAAAGAGGCAGGAGAAATTTCAGGTTTAAAAGTCCAAAGAATAATTAATGAACCTACAGCTGCAGCTCTAGCATACGGTCTAGATAAAGGTAGTTCTGATAAAAAAATCGCAGTGTATGATTTAGGTGGAGGAACATTTGATATATCAATTCTAGAACTAGGTGATGGTGTATTCGAGGTATTATCTACAAATGGAGATACTCACCTTGGTGGTGACGATTTTGATCAAGTAATAATTGATTTTCTTGCCGAAACATTTCAAAAGCAGGAATCTATTGATCTTCGAAAGGATCCTATGGCTTTACAAAGACTTAAAGAGGCTGCTGAGAAATCTAAAATTGAACTTTCATCATCTACTCAAACTGAAATTAATCTTCCTTATGTGACAGCAACTGATTCGGGACCTAAGCATCTTGTAACAACTTTGACAAGGGCAAATTTTGAAAAACTTGCTGATAGCTTAGTTAAACGTTCTATGAATCCGGTAAAAAAAGCATTAGATGATGCTGGATTATCAACTGGTGACATTGACGAGGTAATTTTAGTAGGAGGGTCAACTAGAATTCCAATAATTCAAGATGAAGTAGAGAAGTTTTTTGGTAAAAAACCTTCAAAAGGAGTTAACCCAGATGAGGTTGTTGCTATTGGTGCAGCTATTCAAGGGGGAGTTCTAACAGGTGATGTCAAGGATGTATTACTATTAGATGTAACTCCCTTGTCTTTAGGGATCGAAACTATGGGGGGTGTCATGACCAAGTTAATAGATGCAAATACTACTATTCCAACAAAAAAATCTCAAATCTTTTCTACTGCTGCAGATAACCAACCATCCGTTGAAATACACGTTTTACAGGGTGAGCGGTCTATGGCAAGTGACAACAAGACAATAGGGCGATTTCATTTAGATGGTATACCACCAGCACAGAGAGGTACCCCACAAATTGAGGTTACTTTTGATATTGATGCCAATGGAATAATCAAAGTTAGTGCTCTAGATAAAGCAACTAATAAATCCCAAGATATTCGTATCGAAGCTTCTTCAGGTTTAACAGAAGAGGAGATCGAAAAAATGAAAAAAGAAGCTGAAGCCAACGCTGATGCTGACAAGAAAGTGAAAGAGCAAGCCGAAAAGTTCAATTCAGCGGATCAAATGATCTTTCAAACTGAGAAACAGCTTAGCGAATTTGGGGATAAGTTATCTGAAGAAAAGAAAAAGCCAGTCGAAGCTGCTCTTGCTGAGTTAAAAAAAGCACATGAGTCAAAAGATCTAAAGGCGATTGATAAAGCCTTAGAATCAATTAACGAGGCTTGGAAAAATGCTTCAGAGGAAATGTACAAAGCACAAGCTGAAAAAGGATCAGCTGATGCAAAAAATACAAATTCTAAAGAAGGTAAAAATACAGAAAAATCTGGGGACGATGTCCAAGATGTTGATTTTGAAGAAGTGAAAGACTAGTAAATTGAGTATTTTATCTTTTGACAAATAAACTTTTGAAAGCCTGCATAAAAGCAGGTTTTCTTATTTAAAATTATATTTATTAATGAAGAAAAAACAAGTTTTGCAAATTGCAAATAGCATATCTAAAAACACACTAATGGAAACATTAGAAATATATTATACCGATGTTGGAGAGGATTTTTTAAAGGCAAGAATGCCTGTTTCAAAAAAGGTTCACCAGCCAGATGGAATACTACATGGTGGTGCTACAGCCGCATTGGCCGAAAGTGTTGGTAGCGCAGCAGTATATATTTTCAATAAAGATCGCAATACAAAAGTTCGTGGTATTGAGATCACAGCTAATCATATAAAAAGTATCTCAGATGGCTTTGTTTATGCCACTGCTAGGCCAATTCATTGGGGTAAAACTATCCAGTACTGGGAAATAAAAGTCGTAAATCAAAAAGACGAATTAATATCTTTATGTAAACTAACCACTTTTACGAAGCGATAACAAAATTTAAATTATTTTTTAGAATATATTTGTTTCAAAATTTTAAACAACGAAAATGAAAAGTGTAATTATTTGTGATATGGAAGGAGTAATACAGGAGATGAATAACGGAGCTCTTGAAATGTTTGGTTACTCAAAAGATGAATTAGTCGGTATAAAAAGAGTTTCAATTTTTTCTCCTGGTGAAATTGTAATTCAAAATGTTTTAGGGTGGCTCGAAGAAGCAAATAAATATGGAAAATCTATAGTTAAAACAAATTTTGTAAGGAAAGACGGATCATTTTTCAATGCTGAAATTATAATAACACCTAATTTTGCTAACGGAAAGGATAAACCTCAAACTGGTTACTGCGGAATCACAAAAGAGATTAAAGAAGATGTAAATATTCCAATTAATTTAACTACTAAAATTATTAAAGGAATTGCAATTACTAGAGGTGGTTTTACATTGGCATCTATATTACCTATGGTAATTGTTTCACTGATTTTAAGTCAAACGAATTCATTATCATTAATAAATGCTATTTTGTCAATAATTGGAATAATTTGTGCTCATATTTTTGGGAATCTATACAATGACTATTTCGACGTAAAATCAGGAACTGATGAAAATAACAGTGAATACTTTAATGTTGGTGACAAATCATTAATGCTAAGAGGAGCACAGATTTCGGGAGGTAGTAGAGCAGTAGAGTTAGGCCTAATAACATTAAAGAAAACAAAAATATTAGGTAATTTAATGATTATAATTGCTTTATCTTGTATAATAATTCTTTCAATCAATATATACTTTCAAACAGGATCATTTGATAATATTTATGGTGTTTGTATAATTGGTTTTTTAGGTTTATTCTTGGCATATTTTTACACAGCTGAGCCATTAAAATTTTCTTCTAGAAAGGGACTTGGTGAATTAACTATTTTTTTAACCTTTGGTCCACTTCTAACTTTAGGAAGCTTTTTTGCAATGTCAAGTACTTCAATTGAAATTTCATTTCAACTTTTGCAAAATTTTGTTTTGATTGGTATCCCTCTAGGCTTACTTACAACAAATATACTTTTCATTAATCAGTTTCCAGATTTCACTTCAGATAAAAAATCCAATAAAATAAATTTGGTTGTTTTATTTGGAAAAAAAATTTCTAGATGGATATATTTAGCCAATCTCTTTGTGATCTACATTACAACAATTTATTTTTTTAAAGATTCCTTTCAAACTTTCTACTATCCAAATGTTATCTTCTTAATTTTCTTATCATTAATTATGTATGGTATGTATATTTTTGTAGGTCTTTATAAACACTATGAATCTAGAAAATTAATACTCTATAATATTCATACGATTTATTATCAGATTATTTTTTGTTTAGCAATCATTTTAACATTTTACCTTTAGTAGAGTTAATTATGTTCCTTAATGAAAACCAATCAACGAAAAACCCGTTTTGGATGTACCTGGTTGGCTCATTCATAATAATAGTCTTTTCAACTATTGGTCAATTACCCTTATCATATGTAATTTCTGGGCAAAACTTAATAGAAGCTGGTGGTGACCCCATGTTAGCTCTTAGAAATTTAAACAAAAACTTTCAACTTTTCTTACTTTTAATTCCTTCGGTAATAGGATTTTTGGGACTAATTTTAGTTGTATACAAATTACATGAAAAGTCATTAAAAAGTGTTTCAACCTCAAGAAAGAATTTCGATTGGCAGAGAATGTTCTTTGCTTTTTTTTTATGGGGTCTTATTACAATTTTGCTTTTGATTGGGGATTACCTTTTCAATCCTAGTGACTATCATTGGAATTTCAAATTATTACCTTTCTTAATTCTTTTTATCATTTCTATTACTTTTATACCAATTCAAGCAAGCTTTGAAGAATATATTTTTAGAGGCTACCTTTTACATGGCTTTACTTCATTTTTTAAAAAGCCATGGTTGTCATTAATTATGACATCAGTCATTTTTGGATTTTTACATGCATCTAATCCAGAAGTTGAAAAAATTGGCTATAGTATTTTGATATATTACATCGGTACGGGTTTTTTTTTAGGAATTTTAACAATTGTTGACAGGGGGATAGAGTTAGCTTTGGGCTTTCATATAGCAAATAATCTATTGATATCTTTATTATTAACCTCATCATGGACAGCATTTCAGACAGAATCAATTTTTTTAGATATTTCTGAACCCTCAATCGAGTTTGAAATCATTTTCCCTCTTTTAGTCTTATATCCTATATTCTTATTTATTGTTTCTAAAAAATACAATTTATCAAATTGGAAAAATAAATTATTAACTAGTTAGCTTAATGGAAACACCTAAATTTTCAAAAATTCATAATCGTTTTCGCCTTAATGGTTATTATTATGATAGAAATACTTTGAAAGAAGTAGCTTATAATTTCATAAAGGAAGGAGATCTTTATGAAATATTTATGGGAGACTTTATATTAGATTGGCTTGATAACTCAGATTCAATTTATCTCAGTGCATCAATATCAAAGAAAAATAAGATATTGGTTAAAAAACAGTCGCTTGTAAGTAGTGCAATTTCAACTGGAGATTTTTTAAACGTAAGTGTTGGGGATAGAGCTCTTCATTGCCTTCCTACAAACTATATTGCAGGTAAAATGATGTTAATAAGAGCATTAATTTTAGGTCTTGAAATTGATCTCATTTCTCCATCTAAAAAACCCTTTTACAAAAATGAAAAATTTTATGATTTTGCAGCGATGACCCCAATTCAGGCATTTCACTCTATACCTGAGTTAGGTAGAATAAAAAAGTTGATAATAGGAGGTGCTTATCTCTCCAACGCTCTTCAGCAAGCTTTGATAAAAGCTAAAATAAATGCCTATGAAACATATGGAATGATGGAGACACTTTCTCATATTGCTGTTCGTAAGATGACTGATCCTATATCTGAATTCGAGTGTTTGCCGGGAATTTTTGTTGGACAAGATAATCGCAAATGTTTAATTATTGATGCACCTAGATTAGATATCAAAAATCTTATTACTAATGACCAAGTTGAATTATATAGTCCAACTAAATTTCGATTGATTGGAAGTATCGATCACATAATTAAATTGAATAGCTTTAATATTCATCCTGAACAAGTTGAACGCAAGCTATCCGAAAAAATATCCTCTCATTTTTTTGTTGATAAAATAGTATATAAATCAAAAAAAGAAAAATTAACTATAGTTATTGAAGATAATTCTAAGGTCAATTTTAAGAAAATTAATGATCAAATAAAGAGTTGTAAAAAGCTTAAGAAATATGAAATTCCAAAATGTATTACCTTACATAAAAAATTCATACAAACATACAGTGGTAAGATAAAGCGAAAGGAAACAATGAATCAAAATCCATTTAAAGTATTAGACTTGTAAGATTCCCATGTTGAATTTACTATCTATTGGAGATTGATTTGCTATTTCGATACCCATACTAATCCATGATCGAGTCTCTGAAGGATCTATCACAGCGTCAACCCATAACTGAGATGCTGCAAAAGATACATCAGTTTTTTCGTCGTATTTACTTTTTATTTTTTCTTTCATTAAAGATTCTTTTTTTTCATTTAGTTCCTCTCCATTTTTTAGAGCAGAAGATTTTTCAATTTGTAGTAGTACCTCTGCTGCTTGACTTCCACCCATTACAGCAATTTTTGCTGAAGGCCAAGCGACTATTAGCCTAGGGTCAAAAGCTTTTCCACACATCGCGTAGTTTCCAGCTCCGAAAGAGTTCCCAATAATTATAGTAAACTTTGGGACGACTGAATTAGCTACTGCATTTACCATTTTAGCACCATCTTTAATAATCCCAGCATGTTCTGCTTTACTTCCAACCATAAACCCAGTAACGTCTTGTAGAAAAACAAGTGGTATATTTTTTTGATTGCAATTAGCTATAAACCTTGTCGCTTTATTTGCTGCATCACCGTATATAACTCCACCAAATTGCATTTCACCATTTTTACTTTTTACCATATTTCTTTGATTAGCTACAATTCCAATTGACCATCCATCAATTTTAGCATAGCATGTGATTATAGTTTGACCATATTCTTTTTTATATTCATCAATCGAGTTATGATCAACAAGCGAGTCAATCAATTCATATGAATCATAAGGTTGTGTGATTTTCTTTGGTAAAATTGAATAAATTTTGTCTTTTTCAATTTCAGGAATTATAGTTTCTGAACGTTTAAAGCCTGCTTTGGGGTAAGAACCAATTTTATCAACAATGCTTTTTATTTTGTCTAAAGCTGCTTTATCATCTTTTAATTTATAATCGGTAACCCCGCTAATACCACAGTGAGTGTCAGCTCCTCCTAAAAATTCATTATCAACATTTTCCCCAATAGCTGCTTTAACAAGATAGCTTCCCGCCAAAAAAATACTTCCAGTTTTTTCGACTATAATTGCCTCATCAGACATAATTGGTAGGTAAGCACCTCCTGCAACACAACTTCCCATTACAGCCGCAATTTGGACAATACCCATACTGCTCATTTTTGCATTATTTCTAAATATTCTACCGAAGTTTTCCTTATCAGCAAAAAGTTCTTCTTGAAGAGGTAGAAAAATACCAGCACTATCTACTAAATAAATTATTGGAATTCTATTCTCAATAGCTATTTCTTGTGCTCTTAAATTTTTTTTAGTTGTCATCGGAAACCAAGCACCAGCTTTTACACTTGGATCATTTGCAACAATTACACAATACCTTCCTGATACCTTACCAATCACAACTATAACTCCTGCTGATGGACACCCACCATATTCTTTATACATACCTTCACCAGCTAGTATTCCAATTTCATAGATTGTATCAGGATCGTCAACAAGATTTTTCACTCTTTCTCTAGCTGACAATTTACCTTGGCTTTTAATCTTTTCAAGACGACTTTTGCCACCTCCTAATTTAATCTTTCTAAATTTAGACTCAATATTAGCCCAAGCCATTTTCATTGAGTCCTTGTTTTTTTCTTTTTCTAGTTCCATTAATAAAAAAATGATACTACTAAAGTAATAATTTATATACGTGTCATTTTAAATAAATGTTCGATATTTGAGATGTAAAAAACAATGTACTTAAATAAAAATAAAATAGTAGGTATTGCTGCATTTATAATGGCCATAATTGGTACTTCCCTTATTTTGGTTGGCATCTTTAAATATCGAGAATATGCAATAGGATTTTCAATTGCTGGGGTTGGATTTTATGCTATTGCTTGGGCTTTTAATGCTTTAAGAGGGAGAATTTAAGGTATTGAAAAAAAATTTAAAAATCAAAAACGATCAGTCTAGATTGAACTCCATTTTTATGTTCCCTCTAGAATAAACAACATTTGACTCCATTTCTACTTCTAAAAAACCATACTTATAATACAAATGAATTGCATTCTTTAATTTAGTGTTAGAGTAGATAACAATTTTTTTCCATTCATTTTTTTTTGCAAATGAAATTGCGTATTTCATAATAGAGTTTCCATACCCTTGACCTCTGTAAATTGGATTAATCGCCATTTTACTGAATTCAAAAACACCTTCTTTTATTTTAATAAATGTGAATGTTCCTATAACTTTACCATTTAACTCTACCATAATTATATGCCCTCCAGGATCTAATATTTTTGATTTAGGATTGTTGAGAATTACTTTATCCACAGGTTCTACAAAAAAATAGCTTTCTAGCCACTGCAAGTTTAAAGACTTAAAAATAGAAGCGTCCTTATTGGAAAATTTTCTAAATTTAATTTTTTTCATTTCCAATCATGTCTTCCGGACGAACCCATTTGTCAAATTGTTCTTCCGTCAAATAGCCAAGTTTTAAACTAGCTTCTTTTAAACTTGTTCCATCATCATACGCTTTTTTAGCAATTTCAGCAGCTTTATAGTATCCTATCTTTGTGTTTAAAGCGGTAACTAGCATTAATGAATCCTGAACTAGATTTTTAATTCTTTTGTAATTTGGCTCGATACCTTTTATACAATTTTGAGTGAAACTTGAACATGCGTCTCCAATAAGTTGAGCTGATTCAATTGTGTTAGCTGCCATAAGTGGCTTAAAAACATTTAACTCATAATGACCTTGTGTACCACCAATAGTAACAGCTACATCATTTCCCATGACTTGTGCACATACCATAGTCAATGCTTCACATTGTGTTGGATTAACTTTTCCAGGCATAATAGAACTCCCTGGTTCATTTGCTGGTAATATTAATTCTCCAATGCCAGAGCGAGGACCGGATGCCATTAATCGAATGTCATTTGCAATCTTATTTAATGAAACTGCAATCTGCTTTAAAGCCGAATGGGATCCAACTATAGCATCATGAGCAGCTAATGCCTCAAATTTGTTTGGTGCTGTTTTAAAAGGAAAACCTGTAAATTCAGAAATATATGAAGCTACTTTTTCTGAATATCCATTAGGGGTATTTATTCCTGTTCCAACTGCAGTTCCACCTAGAGCTATTTCTGCAAGATGATTGAGGCTAAATTCTAAAGCCTTTATACCATTCTCCAATTGGGTAGAATATCCAGAGAATTCCTGACCAAGAGTTAGGGGAGTGGCATCCATCAAATGGGTTCTACCAATTTTCACAATGTCTTTAAATGCAATTGCTTTTTCATTTAAGGCATTTTTTAAATCTGTCCCTCCATCAGCCCTTATTCCGTCTACATTAGTGAATATTCTACTAGCACCATTGGCGCTGATTGGTACTCTTATTCTAGTTCTAGAGTTTCTTGGACTCCCCCACTCCATTAAGCCAAAATACGCTCCAGATGTAAGATCGGTATTAGACACAATTTTCTTAATCACTCTTTTAGCTGCAGCAATTCTCGTTCCACCTCCACCTGCCTCAATTAATACGTCACCGTTAATATCAAACTTTTTGAAAACAAGATTACGAAAGTCTGCGATATAAATATTATCGTTACTATCTATCTCAATTCCACGCGGAGCTCTAAACTGAGATGATGCTTGACCAAAACCTCCTACCAAAACAGTTTCTGCACAAGTAGTCATGTTTATTTTTATTACTTGATGCCGTCTATCAGATAAATAATAGGCATTGCCTGCGCTATCCCAAGCTACATCAGTAGGGAAATTTGCATTACAAGTTCTAACACGATTAGAACTGTAAGGACTGTTTTCAGCAATTAATTGATGGCCTGATCTTTTTGCCAACCTCAATTCTCTTTGACCATTATTAGCATACAGCAATTCAGAGCCGTTATTATTAAAGC
>ENA-OSEY01003036-OSEY01003036.1-marine-metagenome-genome-assembly--contig:-NODE-3036-length-10503-cov-1.919624_pt1 | contig 10503 bp, 8 predicted proteins | sample MGYA00248465_ERZ534230 | MGnify/ENA primary metagenome ERZ534230 (study PRJEB26409, sample SAMN06344110) | marine metagenome | isolation source: Sea water from surface | place: Atlantic Ocean:Southern... | reverse complement strand
CTGCCATAACCACTTCACACCATCGCCTTACTTTTCTGAATTAGATCACACCGAAAGCCAACTATTAGGTCAAGCTAAATATCCGGCAGACTAGTTACAGCAGAACAGATTTTGACATCTGCAGTTGTCTGCTTAGACTGAATGTTGTCTGCTTAGACTGGATATAATCATCAGCAATGCCAGAAGTGAAAGGGACGCGGTCATGAAAATCGCAATTATTGGCACCGGAGCAATGGGATCTGTGTATGCAGGAGTTTTAGCAGAGGCAGGCCATGAAATTTGGGCCATTGACAGCTGGGCAGATCATATCGAGCAGATCAAATCAAACGGACTAACTTTAGAAGGAGCCAGTGGCAACCGCACCATTACCAACCTGTCTGCCACAACAGATGCAGATAATGCAACGGCCTGTGATTTATATGTCATTGCAACAAAGGCCGAGGGGGTGGGGGCTGCGGCAAAGGCGGTGGCGCGGAATATGCGTGAAGACAGCCTCATTCTAACGATTCAGAACGGGCTGGGTGCGGGTGAACGGATCGCTAAATTTATTGACACAAAGAATGTTCTCCTGGGGGTGGCAGAAGGCTTTGGGGCATCCATGAAAGCGCCAGGTCATGCCCATCATAACGCAATGCGCCAAATTCGGATTGGCGAAATGAACGGCGGCATGTCCGAACGGTTACAAACGCTGGAGGCTGTCTGGAAAGAGGCCGGTTTTAATGCAAATGGCTTTGCCGATATTCATCAGCTGATCTGGGAAAAATATATCTGTAATGTTTTTCTGAGCGCACCTTGTGCGGTGTTTGACTGTACCATCGGTGAGCTGGTCAGCAATCCAGACTGGCGCGAGATTGCGCTTGGCTGTATGAGAGAAGCCTATCAGGCGGGAAAGGCAAAAGGGATCAATTTTTCCTTTGAGGATGCAGATGACTATGCGCTCAAATTTGCGGCTGTCATGCCAGATGCCAGCCCATCCTTGCGGTTGGATCATGTCGCCAGACGCAAATCTGAAATTGATGCGATTAACGGAATGGTCCCTGTGGTCAGTGCCGAGGTAGGTCTGAGCGCACCTTATAATGAAACACTAGCAGCTGTGATTAGGCGCCGCGAGGAAGCATTTTGAAAGACCGCGCACCTGCCTTACTCACCCTTTTTCGATGACTGGTGGGATAAACGCGGTCACCTCTGGCAGGCGAGTCTGATCCACAGCTTCTGCCTGCACAAGACAAGAATGGGCTGCCGGTCCTTGTGCCAGTTTAGAGGTAGGCCGGTCAGGGGCCAGCATATTGGGATTGCCATGTTTGCATAATTCGGGATCATCTTTATCCAGGTCAAGCCAGGCCCCTGTTGGCACCATTACAACACCATGCCTTATCTGATCTGTTATCCGCACGCCGACATAAATGGCGCCTCGTGCATTAAACAGCCGGATAATATCGCCTTCTTCTATCCCTCTGGCAGCAGCATCGTCTTTATGCATCTGTACTTCTTCGCGTCCCTTAATTTTTGCAGCTGCCGCAACGGGACCCTGATCAAGCTGGCTGTGCAGTTTTGTTCGGGGCTGGTTCGAGAGCAGATGTAAAGGATAAGTATCTTCCGCAGCGCCCAACCATTCCGGTGGGGCAAACCAAGCCGGATGGCCCAGACAATCATCATAGGCAAAGCTAGCAACTGTGCTTGAGAAGATCTCAATCTTACCTGAAGGGGTTTTTAAGGGATATTGGCCGGGGTCACGCCGGAAATCGGCAAACATAATATTCTGTTTATCCGGCAGCGGAAGCTTGTGCCAGCCCGCTTCACGAAAGGATGTATAAGCAGGCAATTCCACACCTGATTTTGATAATCTCTGCTGGCTGACCTCATACAGCCAGCGTTGCCAGTCTTCTGATGTGCGACCTTCTGTGAAAGCATCCTCAACCCCCATCAACTCACTGAGGGCAGTAAAAATATCATAATCATCACGGGCCTGACCCACAGGTTCTATCGCCGGCTCCATAGAGACCAAATATGGGTCAAGTGGTGTCATCGCAATATCACGACGTTCAACCGGTGTGGTAACAGGCAGCACGATATCACTGTGGCGGGCCAGCGCATTCCAGCACCATTCATGGCTGATTACTGTCTGTGGTTTCTGCCAGGCCCGGATGAGACGGGCCAGATCCTGATGATGATGAAACGGATTCCCACCCGCCCAGTAAATCAGCTGAATATCAGGATAACTGAAACGCCCACCATTATAGTCGAACGGACTGCCAGGCTGAAGCAGCATATCTGCAATGCGGGCAACAGGAATAAACTCTTTCACCGCATTTATGCCCTGCGGCACAGAAGCAAATGATACCCGGTTCAGGTCATACCCCACCCGGTTCACAGCAGAATAACCGATCCCAATCCCGCCACCAGGCAAGCCTATCTGGCCCAGCATGGCGGCCAGCACAATACCAGCCCACATAGGCTGTTCACCATGCGCCTGGCGGGTCAGTGACCAGCTGAGTGAAATCATCGTGCGTGTTCCAGCCATCCGGCGCGCCAGATTGCGGATATCATCAGCAGGCAGACCGCAGATGGCTGCCGCCCAGTCTGCTGATTTTCTGCAACCATCCTCTGTGCCGCCCAGATACGTGGCAAAGACATCAAAGCCGGTACAATACCGGTCCAGAAAATCTGAATCCTGTAACCCCTCGTCAAGAAGCGTGTAACACAGCCCGAGCATCAAGGCTGTATCTGTGTTTGGCCGGATTGCAAGCCAGTCAGACTTTACCGTATCTGGCATGTCAGCAGCCAAAGGCGAGATATTGACAAATTCAACGCCGGCACGATGTGCTTTGGCAACAAAACCTTTTTGCACATGCCCGCCTGTGCCACCCTGATTAATCTGGGCATTTTTCAACGGCAGGCCGCCAAACCCTACAAACAGGCCACCGTCATCACATATCGACTGCCAACTGGTCTGATCATAAATAAAGCCGCGAAAATCACCCAAGACATGGGGAATAATCACCTCTGCTGCAGCAAAGCTGTATGTGTTCACCGATTTCACATAGCCGCCAATGCAATTCATAAAGCGGTGAATCTGACTTTGGGCATGATGGAAGCGGCCTGCACTGGCCCAGCCATAACAGCCTGCAAAAATGCCCCGATTACCCTGTTCAGCTTTTACGCGGGATAGCTCATCTGCAACAAGCGACAGTGCATCCGACCAAGAGACTTCAACGAAGCTGTCTTTGCCACGCTGGCCTTTGCGTCCATCAAGCCAGCCTTTACGGACCATAGGAGCGGTTATGCGAGTGGGCGCATCCAGCGTGTCCACCAGACCTTTGCCTATATCAGAAGGGTCAGCATCCTGGCCAAAGGGCTGCATGCCCACCAGCTTGCCCCCTCTGACCTCAGTGTAATAAGTACCCCAATGTGTGCTGGTCAGTGGCATGCGGGAAACCCGTCTTATTTCATGATAAACGGATTAGCAGCACTGGTTTCAGTGGCAATCCAGACCGATTTCTGCTGCAGATAGGCCATAATAGCCTGTTGGCCGTTTTCCCGACCAAGCCCAGAACGCTTATAGCCGCCAAACGGCGTCATATAGCTCACCACCCGGTAGGTGTTGACCCAAACTGTGCCTGCCCGGAGCCGTTCTGACATCCGGATCGCACGGCCCATATCAGATGTCCAGACACCAGCTGCCAGCCCAAAATTGATATCATTACCAATCTGCAGCGCATCTGCCTCATCTTCAAACGGAATGACAGACAGCACTGGGCCAAACACCTCTTCCTGTGCAATCCGCATATCGTTTGATACACCTGTGAAAATAGTGGGCTCGACAAACTGGCTGCCTTTGGCTCCCTCACCAGTATATGCGCCGCCCCCCAAAACACAATTTGCACCCTCAGCTTTGGCAATATCTAGATAGTCCATCACCTTTTTGAATTGCGGCGGTGTGGTGACCGGCCCAACATGTGTGTCTAGTGACATTGGGTCACCAATTTTAGCTGTTTTCGCCACCTCAATAAGACGGGCAACAAACTCATCATGAATAGATTTCTGCACCAAGAGGCGTGAGCCGGCAATACAGGTCTGCCCTGTAGCTGCAAAAATACCAGAAATCGCGCCCATGACCGCAGCTTCTTTATCTGCATCATCAAATACGATATTTGGGGATTTGCCGCCTAACTCGAGCGTTACAGGGATCAGCTTTTTTGCGCCCTGCTCATAGATTTTCTGACCAGAGAGATCGGATCCGGTAAAGGCAATTTTGGCGACATCCGGATGGTCAACAAGCGGACCACCAGCTTCTGCACCAAAACCTGTGACCACATTAACCACCCCATCAGGGAACCCTGCCTCGGCAATCAGTTCCATAAACTCAAGTGTTGAAGCAGAGGTGAACTCAGAGGGTTTAATTACAGCTGTATTGCCTGCAGCTAGCGCCGGGGCCAGTTTATAAGCCACCAGTAATAAGGGCGAGTTCCACGGCGTGATCAGCCCAACTACACCAAATGGCTCATAACGAGTAAAATTGAACATATTCGGCTTATCAGTGGGAATAACTGTGCCTTCTATTTTGTCTGCAAGCCCACCAAAATACCGATACCATTCACCGATATATTTCGTCTGGCCACCCATTTCTGCCAGAAGCTTTCCATTATCCTGAACTTCAAGACGGCCTAGCCGGTCAGCTTCCCGATCAATGATATCGGCCAGACGGCAGAGCAGCTTGCCGCGATAACTTGGAAGAGATGTCCCCCAGCCTCCTTCAAAAGCCTGTTTGGCTGCAGCAACAGCCCTGTCCATATCGGCCGCATTACCTCTGGCAATTTTGGCCCAGACTTCACCTGTATAGGGGTTTTCTGTGTCAAACCATTCACCACTATCCGGATCTGTCCAAGCGCCGTTAATATAATGTTGATACTGTTTCATTTGTGATCTCTGCCTTTCAAACTCATTTTTTCATCCAGTCGCCCTCATCAAACCCCTTTTGTGGGTTCAAACACAATCCGACCTAATACCTTGCCTGATTCAAGCTCAGCTATCGCCTCATTCACTTGGTCAAGTGGTCGTGTTTCAACCGGAATTGGTTTCAGCTTACCTTGCCTGTACATATCAATAAGTGTGCGCAGATGCCCGCTATTGCCCACATGGCTGCCGCGCACCGTCATAGCTTTCTGAGGCAGCCAGATCTGCGGCATTTTGAAATCACCGCCATGCTGGCCAACCACAACATAACGGCCTGCCTTGGCCAGTGCGCTTACCGCCAGGGCGCCTGTATGCTCGCTGCCGAAAGTATCCAGAACAGCAAATAATTTGTTATCTGTTGCCTCTTTCAGCGTCTCTGCCACAGCCTCACCCCCTGTTGAATTCAGGGTTTTATCTGCACCCATCTGGGCGGCAGATTCCAGTTTGGTATCGTCAATATCAAGAGCGATGATGTTCTCAAAGCCCATCGCCCGGGCGATTGCGATGGCGTTTAGCCCAAGACCACCTGCCCCCAAAATGGCAAGCCATTCGTCAGGCCGGGTGAGGCCCGCTTTCAGCAAACCATTATAAACCGTGATACCGGAACAGGCGTAAGGCGCAACAATTGCTGGGTCCAGCCCGTCAATATCAATCAGAAATTTTTCATCCTCCACCACAACATGAGTGGCAAAGCCACCATTGCGGTGAATACCAATGATGCGCATGGCCGAACAGTCACTTTCCCTGTCCTCATCACAGGCTAGACAGGTCCGGCACCCGATCCACGGGAACACAACAACAGACTGGCCTGGCTCAACATCTGTGACAGACGCGCCTGTGGCCTCGACCGTTCCGGCAATTTCGTGACCAAGGGTCAGCGGCAATTGAGCCCCGCGCTGGGTAAAGGTCAGCTTGCCGCGTTCGCCTAAATCCATAAAGCCTTTTTTTATATGCAGATCAGAATGACAAAGGCCAGCTGCTGTCACCTTCACCAAAACAGCCTTATCTGGCAGGTCAGGAATTTCCCTGACTGCCTTTTCAAACGGCTTGCCCCATGCGGTAAGATCATAGCTTTCGCATTTTGTCATAACAGCCCCCCCTTTTTTTGAGCTAAACAGGCTTTCAGTCTGGCAAAAATAATGCTGGTCCGCAATCTGGTTAAGCCTTGAACAACCCCTTAATAAGACCGGGGCATCTTCAGCACATGTTCTGCAATATAGCTAAGGATAAGATTGGTTGAGATGGGCGCAACCTGATACAACCGAGCTTCACGATATTTGCGCTCAATATTATATTCTGTGGCAAAGCCGAAACCGCCAAAGGTCTGAATACAGGCTTCCGCTGCCTGCCACGAGGCATCTGCAGACTGTAGTTTAGCCAGATTAGCTTCCTCACCCGGATTCTGGCCTGCCTCATACATCCGGAAGGCTTCATTTAGCATTAATTCAGCAGAGCGCATGGCTGAATAGGCCCGGGCAATGGGGAACTGAATTCCCTGATTTCGGGCAATTGGCCGGCCAAATACCTCCCGCTCACAGCCATAATCGCGGGCCTGCTGGATAAACCATTTAGCATCTCCGATACATTCAGCGGCAATCAGCATCCGTTCTGCATTCATGCCTGTCAGGATATAGCGAAAGCCTTTACCCTCCTCGCCAATCATGTTTTCACAAGGCACCGGCATATCATCAAAAAACAACTGTGTGGTGGAATGGTTCATCATGGTCGACACAGGCCGTATGGTCAAGGATTGTCCCAGAACGTCGCGCATATCGACAATAAACACAGACAGACCATCTGTCTTTTTTCCCCCTTCAGGCACATCACTGGTGCGCGCCAGAAGGATCATCAGATCTGAATGTTCAGCTCGCGAGGTCCATAGCTTCTGACCATTAATGATATACTGATCCCCCTGTTTGCGGGCAGTGGTCTTCAGAGCAGATGTATCGGTGCCGCTGCCCGGTTCAGTTACCCCAAATGCCTGCAGGCGTAAATCTCCAGAAGCAATTCCGGGCAGAAAGCTCTGTTTCTGGGCCTCGCTGCCATGCCGCAAGACTGTTCCCATTGTATACATCTGCGCATGGCAAGCCGCCGCATTTCCGCCAGATCGGTGAATCTCTTCTAAAATGGCCCCGCCAGCGGACAAAGACAGACCAAGGCCCCCATAGGCTTCTGGAATCAAAGCTGAGAGATAGCCTTCTTCTGTCAGCCTGTTCACAAAGGCTGATGGGTAGGCATCATCCTTATCACAAGCCTGCCAGTAATCGCCTGCAAAATCTTGGCAGAGCCGGGCAATGCCATCTCTTATATCCTGATGGTCAAGGTCATATGTCATGAAAATTCCTGTCTGATGGTCTGGCTGTGTTCACCCAATAAGGGGGCCCGATCAACAGACCCGGCCTCGCGGCGAACAGGCAAATCAGCAATGTCGATGGCGGTATCGCCCATTTGAACGGTCCGATTCTGCAGAAACGGATGCGCAGAGACTTCTTCCACGCTGTTCAGGCTGGCACAGGCGATACGGGTCTCTTCTAACATCCCCAAAAGCTCGTCCTTGGTATAGGCCGCAAAGGCCTGATTGATTATAATTGTCATTTTTTCCCTGTTCGCGTACCGATCTGTATTATGCCGGTACAACGGATCATCACCCAGTTCTGGCTGCCTTAAAACCGCACTACAGAAATCTGCCCACTCCCTGTCATTCTGGATTGACAGCAGAACTTGTTTACCATCACCCGTTTGAAAAGCCCCATAAGGCGCTACAAAACTGTGTGTTAGCCCGGTCCGCCCGGGCGCACCTCCAAAATACCGATGCCCGCATAAGGCCATATTCATCCAATCAGCCATCACATCAAACATTGTAACTTCCAGATCAACGCCTTTGCCTGTGCGATATCGCATATGAAGGGCCCTCAGAATAGCTGAAAAGGCTGTCAGTCCTGTCGATAAATCTGTCAAGGATACGCCAACTCGTGCGGGGTCCTGTTCTGTGCCGGTTACTGCGACCACGCCACTTTCACCCTGTACCAGAAAATCATAAGCTTTTTTACTAGCCGCAGGCCCGCTTGAACCATAACCGGATATTCTGGCTGTGATCAGGCCTGGATTTGTTTCACGGAGGACGTCACCAGTTAGGCCGCGGCGTTCCATAGCCCCCGGAGACAAATTGGAAATCAACACATCAGCACGCGCCAATATCCGCTTCAGCAGGGCAAAATCATCAGCATCAGACAAATCAATACATACGGATTCCTTACCCCTGTTTAACCAGATGAAGATTGAGCTCTGCCCATCTGCACCCTTGTCATAACCTCTGGCAAAATCGCCTTCGGGGCGCTCGATTTTCAGCACCCGTGCGCCAGAATCAGCCAATAGCAGCCCGCAATAGGGCGCTGCAACAGCCTGTTCAATGGAGACAACCAGCACGCCATCTAGCTCATTTTGTAACCCTGTAGCCATTTTGTTTTGCACCCCTGCAATATGATTTATGTTTGTGCGGGTCTGTCTGTCTTGACAAGAGACGTAAATCTTAATCATCATTCTGCACCGTGGGCAAGACACTGTCGTTAGGCCAGAACATTATATTAAGGCTTCATATGAAAACATCAGACTACAAGACCCTGCTGACCAGCCAGCCTGAGCCGCATATTCTGAAAATTGAGATGAATAGACCAGAAGCAGCAAATGCCTTTAATACCCAGATGGCCTATGAGCTAACTGACCTGTTCGAGCAATTATCCCTAGATGCAGGAGACTGCCGTGTTGTGGTGTTGACTGCAACAGGCAGCAAAGCCTTTTGTGCTGGTGGTGATTTAAAAGAACGTAATGGGATGACTGACAAGGCATGGCAGGCCCAGCATCTGGTCTATGAGCGCATGGTAAGGGCTATAATGGGCTGCCCTGTTCCAATTATTGCTGCTGTCAACGGGGCAGCTTATGGCGGGGGATGCGAGCTGGCGGCCTGTGCAGATTTTGTTTATGCATCAGACAGCGCCCACTTTGCCCAGACGGAAGTGAAGCTGGGGATCATCCCTGGCGCAGGCGGAACTCAGAATCTTTCTCGAGCTGTTGGTGAACGGCGGGCCAAAGAACTTATCTTGACTGGTGATGTGTTCACAAGCCAGCAGGCAAAAGACTGGGGGCTGGTTAATCGGGTCTGTCCAACTTCTGAACTGCAGTCAATTGTACTAGAGGCAGCCTGCAAAATTGCCTCGAATGGTCCAGTGGCCGTCCGACAGGCAAAACAGGCTATTTCACGCGGAATACAAATGTCGCTTTCTGATGGTCTGGCTTTCGAAATTGAAGCTTACAACCGAACTATCCCTACACAAGACAGACGAGAAGGAGTTGCTGCGTTCAATGAACGACGCCTTCCAAACTTTTCAGGGGACTAAACTTATGCTTTGCTAAGAAACTGCAACTTTAAGTTTCAGCATACCCTCAAAATTAATGTTATTTGAATAGATCCCTGTTTTCCGAAACAAAAGTTTCAAGCTCAATTAGGCATTGAGATAATTCAATAATTCCCTTCTCGCTAAACCCAAGGTAAATATTTTTTTTGTTTTCAACTATTGAAAAGCATTGATCGACTTGTATTTCCTCAGCCAAGTCAGGGTACTTAAAAATAGATTTTTTCTTAAAAAGGGCCCTAAAGTCGTCCGGTTTTGATTGGTCAATGTCAATCATGGTGACATTGAACTTTTTACCCTTGAATTTCTTCGGAAAAAAATCGACACCATAATTGTTACAGTATTCTATCTTTTCATCTCGAAGCTCGTATCGATGACAAAGAAGCTTTCTGGAGCGTGGGGCAAAAGCAAAGGTCAAACTTGATCCCTCATCGAACAAGTGCTGAACTATTCTGTAGAATGGCTTTCCTATTGATGATGCACAAATCTTAGTAAACTCAAAATCCTCTGTGCTATCTTTTATATACTCCTCGCAATATGCGTGAGCTTTATTCGTAGCCATCAAGGCGATTGAAAGCGCCATCGCCAAAGTCAGCAACCTGCAAACTTTACCAATTTCAAACATTGCTATCTTTCTCTAAAAATCCTTGGCAATGGAACTCTTTTTAGAATAGCTCTTAACTTCATTTATTTTTGAAGTGCTTTTATTTCCGCCACCGCTGGAATTATTCCCTGAGCTCGAAACTGGCGCATCGCCACGAGCAACTTCTTTCTTAATTTTCTGTTTCGCATCAGCGGCAGCTTCAGATAATTCAGGCTTCCACCCAGCAAGAACGATTGCAATTTTTTCTGTCTTATCAACACATTCACCAAGAACGACAATACCACTCAACACAGATTCTGTAGCACTTCCCATCGTCTCTACCATTGAACTCATTTCTTCAACAGTCCCGCTTGTATTACCGTCTTGATCTGTTGTTTCAATTGAGTTTGTGAGGTCACTAACCAAATCAGCTGCTACAAATTCCTCTTTCATAAACCGAGTGAATTCTGCTTTTGCTCTCATAAATGCTTTCTTTTTTGCCTTGCGTACTAAACTGCTCTTAGGCGCAAGGAAATTTGCCTCACCTGACATGAGAAA
>ENA-OSEY01003035-OSEY01003035.1-marine-metagenome-genome-assembly--contig:-NODE-3035-length-10503-cov-23.243142_pt1 | contig 10503 bp, 8 predicted proteins | sample MGYA00248465_ERZ534230 | MGnify/ENA primary metagenome ERZ534230 (study PRJEB26409, sample SAMN06344110) | marine metagenome | isolation source: Sea water from surface | place: Atlantic Ocean:Southern... | reverse complement strand
GCTTCGAACTGTCTTTCTTCTATGGAGTCAAGTCCATATGCCAATCTTGTGTAGTTAATATGATCTTCAACATAAGGCAATTCTTTATTCAACTCATCTGGTACAACTCTAAATCTCTGAATGGCTGCTGGAACAATTCCTCCAACTATGATGGAAACTGCCAACCATAAACCTATTGCCGTTGTAGGAAGTAGCCATCCTCTTCTTCTAATGTTTACTAGTAAAAGAATTGCTCCAAATAATGAAATTAGAATCAAGAGATTTAAAGCAGGAAGATGAGCTACAACATCTGTATAGCTAGCTCCAAAAACTTTTCCACGTGGTGAATAAAGTAGTTCCAAAGCATCAAGCCTATAAGCAACTGCTTTAAGTAAGGCTATGAATGCGAGTAAAACGGATAAATGTGCTTTTGCCCCACTACTTACCTCAGGTAAACGTCCAGGCCTTAATTGAAGAGCTCCGGTTGCAATAAAGTACAGAATTACAACAAGTGAAGTGAGGGTAACGAGTTGGAAACCCCAAGAAACAAAAAGTCTATAAAGTGGCAATCCATAAACGTAACTTGCAACATCATAATTGAATACCGGATCACTTACACCGAATCCTTGTCGGTTAAGAAATAATAAAACCTGTTCCCATAGTGTTGAAGCGCCTGCACCTAAAAATAAAGAAAGAGCAACGGCACCAGTTAATCTAAATCGAGCAAATCGTTCACTTACAAAGCTTCTGAACCTAGCAAGAGGGTCTTCAGAGTCAAATGCTTCAAAGATATCCATCACTGGAGTTGCTCTTGTTGCCAATCTTAGGTTTGTAAATATAAATATAAATGCAATCAATGAAGTAGCACCGACAAGTGCAGTCCTAGTTATTAAGATTTTTATCCAAACACTTTCTAATGCAACAGAGTCAAACCAAAGGTAATTTGTATAAAAGTTAGCAATACCTCTGGCAAGAGAAAAACCAATAATTGCAATAAAAACAATAAAAGAGAATCCTCTTCTCTCTGAATTTGTATTTAAATTTCCGATATTAACCATGTAGATTTATTGTATTTATGTTTCGTCTTTAACGTGAACTAAAGTCAGAAATTACATCAAGCGCCTCTTTAAAAGAATCAACTGCAATAATTGACGTATTTTCATCTGAATAAATATTTGCTTCCGAAAAATTAGCAGTTGGAACAAGAATTAAAGAAGCGTTTGCTTTTTTTGCAGCAATCACTTTTTGTTTTACACCACCTACTGGTCCAACCGAACCATCGATTTCTATAGTTCCAGTACCGGCAATTTTATTCCCAGCAGTTATATCATTCTCCGTAAGTAAATTGTAAACATTTAATGCCATCATCATGCCTGCAGAAGGACCACCAACATTCCCCGTGTTAATATCAACTTCAAAAGGATATACAAATTTTTGATTTGGGGTCGAAGCAAGAAATCCGACCATTGGCTCATTTTCATATTCTACATGTTCGATAAGTGTTGTTTTAATTTTTATGTCTTCTTCATTTCTAACCAATCCGATTTCCACTACGTCGCCAATATCATAAGTTTTAAGTAAAGATATAAATTCAGTTGAAGACTTTACGATCTGATCATTTATGGATGTAATGAGATCATTTTTATAAAGTTTGTCTTTTACAGGTGAGTCATCGAGTAACCCTACTACTAAAACACCGTCACCTTCTGACTCAACATCATAACCCAAAGTGTCTAGTGCTACAGCTATTGCAACATTTTCAGAAGTTATCATATTCTGAATACTTATTTCTGAAAGTTCTTGTGGGGTGACACCATCAGGTAAAATAACCTCTCTTGGATACAAGTCAATTTGACTATTTAAATTTGCCCATGCGTATACAAAATAATTTGCTTCATCACGCCTGACAGTCAATTGATACAAATTACCATCAAAATCATAAGTTTTCTGATCTAGTATTTCAATTTCCCACTGATAGGGTGGTCCTGGAGACATAAAATAATAATCAGTTTTTACAAATCCAAATGGGAAAATTGCAACTAAATAAGTAACTAAGGCAATCTTTAAAACCCTGTTTTTTTCAAAAAAACCTTTCATAGGTAAATATTAATTTATTTAAATAAATAAAAAAGAGCCGGCATTGCCGGCTCTTTAATAATCTATATATTTTTTATATTAATAACAAGATCCTGAAGTCCAATCATAAGCCTTAGCTGTAGGGCCTACATACTGTGATGCAAGGACTCTCTGACCACTACCAATTGATCCATCAGGTATGCCGATATAAGCTTGTGCGTCAGCTCTATCTTGACCCAATGTTCTTGATGGAAACATTCCATCTGATTCTACTGTTACATTTGCAGCAGCTCTTCTAATTCCTGCTCTTGTAAGGTCTCCACCTTTAACAGCTGCTTCTAGAACACCTTTAAGGTGATACTGAGATGACCATCCTGCTACAAGGAATGAGTTTGCACTATCTACGATTTGACTCATAGTAGCTCTCATAACTGCATGACCTGGTGTATCTGCTTCATAAGGAGCAACACCAAGACCCATTGCATAAATGAGACCTGATTCAAATAATCCCTTAAGAGCAAATCCTTCTTGAACAAATGCATCATTGAATGATGGTCCAGCAAGTATGGCAAATGGAGTTATGCCTTGTTGAGCTGCTCCACCAGCGACTTGTGCCATAAATCCTGCATTTATAGCTGGAAAATATGCATCAACTGGTTGAGTTACCATCAAACCAACAGCTTGAGCAACATCAAATTCTGTTGATGGAGGTGTATATGTCCATGCAACTGTTAATCCGTTTGCTTCTGCTGCTTTTGCAACGCCTGCAGCCCAGTCTGAGCCATAGTCACCGGCGAATCCCATAATTCCTACAGTCTTGATATCACCAAGATTTGCAAGAGACCAGTCAACAGCATTCATACCATCAGCACAGTACTGACTTCCAAATTCAATAACTAATCCTCTGTCAACGTCTTTATAAGACCAACCTGAATACCAGCTCATTGGAACTGCAACCATGTTGTCTTTATCCATTTCATCCAAAATAAATAATGTCTGAACTGTTCCTAATGACATTGATAATGCCGCAACATTTTCTTTGAGTTGTGTATATCCTTCAAGATGTTTTTGTGGGTTAAACCCAGCATCAAAACTTTCTCTAATGGCAACACTATAATCTCCAATTCCTCCAGCTGAGTTAGCCCATAGCCAAAAAGCTCTTTGAGCAACCTCTAGTCCTGGACCAGCTGGTGCAAATGGACCTGTATAGTCGTTAATCATACCTAAATAGATACAACCTTTGCTTTGATCAGCGCCTGTAGGCACTCCACCAATTTCTGCTGGACATGGTTCTGCTGTAACACCGGTTCCGGTTTTTACAGCTGTTGCTGTTGTGACTGCTGGAGAATCGAGTGATTCAACTACTGCTTCTTCTACGGTTTCTTCAACTACTTCTTCTTCAGCTGCTCCACCACATGCAACAATAACCAAGGAAAGAATTGAAAATATGATAATTCCTCGCTTACGCAATGAATTCATTTTCTCCCCCTTAAATTATTAGTACTAATGTACTTAGATTACTAGAAAAATTTCAAGTTAGTAGGAAAAAGGCCAAGCTTTAAAATAATTACGTAACCTGAACCAAATACCCCATATTCCTCTTGGTTCAAATACGAGAAAAAAGATGATGAAAAAGCCAAAAACTATTCTTTCAATCTCACCAGCATTAAGAAAAAACCCAGTATCTGCAACCCCTACAGCATGTAATATAGTTTGGATAATACCAGGTAGCATTGTAAAGAAAAATGCACCATAAAAGGGTCCCATTACTGTTCCGACTCCACCAATAATCACAATTGCAATAAATGTAATAGAATATAATAAGCTGAAAGTCCCTGGTTCAATCCCTCCAGAAATAATAAATAGAAGAGAGCCTGCTATACCTGCATAGAAACTAGAAAGTGCAAATGCATACATCTTGTATCTATATAAATTAATTCCTAAAGCTTCAGCGGCTATGTCTCTATCCCTAATTGCCGAAAATGCTCTACCAATTTTTGTCCTTGTTAAATTTTTGGCACCTAAACCAAGAAAGATACAAAGAATGAGTGAAAAATAATAAATGACATCATTTTTTTCCAAAATCATACTTCCAATTGATAGTCCAGAGTCTAAATCAATCCCTAAGAATTTTAACTTTGCAGCTTTACGACCTAAACCCGCTCCGCCTGTGATGAATTTTAGATTTGAAAAAAAATGTGAACCAATAAATACAATCGCAAGAGTTACTAATCCTAGGTTTAATCCTTTTAGTCTTGCTGATACTGGAGATATAATAATTCCAACTAAAGCTGCAATAATTCCTGATAGGGGAAGCCAAATGATCATATCTAGCTCAAATCCTATAACACTTGAAGTTGCAACACCACCTATAACAGCAGAAGTATATGTTCCTATGCCGACAAAGACTCCGTGAGCAAGATTAATTTGACCAGCCATTCCTGATACAATATTTAATCCCCATGACGCAATTGCAATTAATAATGAGGTTGTTACCAGTAACATCCAATAGGGTGAAAAATAAAATGGAACGATAAGAGACAGCAAAATTAGAAGTACAAACCATACTTTTTGGGTTGATGTAGAAAATATTGCGCTTTCACTCTTATAGTTTGTATAAAGGTCAGGTCTTTTTTTCATACACGCTCAACTTCTTCACGTCCAAAAAGACCATCTGGCCTAATAAGCAAAATAAAGAACATAATCAAATATGGGGCAATTAGAGAGAAACCGCTTCCTAACGGTATTCCTAGAAAATTTTCAATATTTATTTGATAGTAAGCAACGTAGCCTTGGGTAAGCCCAATAATTAGGGATCCAACAACTGCTCCAGGAATAGAGTCAAGACCTCCGATTACTACCGCGGGTAAGGCTCTAAGTGCAGAGACAAAACTTGCTTGAGTAAGGGTATTAAATCCTCCAGTAATAAAGAAGCCAGCAAACCCTGCCAATATTCCAGCTATTAACCATACAAGACCAAAAATTCTTCCAACATTTATTCCTTGTGCCAGTGCAGCTTCCTGATCGTATGAGGTTGCCATCATTGCTACACCATATTTTGATTTTTTAAAGAAAACAGTTAGTAATGAGATCATGATTATCGCAGTAAATAATGCAGCTAATTCAAGATATTTTAGAGTTACACCATTTAGCTCTAAAGATCCAAAATTTCCAAAGCTTGGAAATGGGTCACCTAAATATCTTGGATTTAAACCTATCCAATTATTGAGAATCGTTCTTAGAAGAATATCAATACCAATTGTAAGAATAGCAACAGAAAATACTGGCTCCCCAACCATTGGACGTAAAAAGGTTCTCTCTACAATTAATCCGATTAAACCTGTAGCAATAATCCCTATAATAAATGCAAGCCAAAAAGGTACACCTCGGTCTACAGCGAGTGCACTAATTAACCCAGCTCCAACAACAACAAGTGCTGGATGTGCAAAACTTAAAACATCAGTTGCTTTGTAAACTAAAACCAAGCCAATTGCAACTAATGAATATACAGAGCCCAGTGACAAGCCCTCAAATGTCGCTTGTAAAAAAATTGTCATTTATACATATCTTCAATTAAGTCAGAAAATTTATCCATTATTACATTACGTTTCGCTTTTTGAGTTGCAGTAAGATCTCCATCTTCATGATCCAATTCTTTTGTCAACATTCGAAATTTTCTTATTGGTAACGAAGATGTATATTCATTTGATTTTTTTATCTCTTCCCAAATCAGATTTTGAACTTCTTCATTCTCTGAAAGATTTCTATACGTAGTGTGCGCAATATTTTTTCTAAGTGCCCAGTTTGATACTATATCAAACTCAATACCGATTAAGGCAGATAGAAACTTTCTATCATCTCCAATAACAATTGCCTCTTTTATAAATGGAGAAGTTTTGATGTTATTTTCTAATTCAGACGGGGATACATTCTTACCTCCGCTAGTAATTATGATGTCCTTTTTTCTATCAACAATTTTCAGGAACTCACCATCGTACTCTCCTACATCTCCTGTATATAACCAACCATCATCAGTAAGAACTTCTTTAGTGGCTTCTTCGTTTTTATAATATCCAACAAATACACCGGGATGTCTGACCATAATTTCACCATCATCAGCTAATTTAACCTCTACCCCAGGCTGTGGAACTCCGACTGTTCCAAGCTTTACCTTATCCGGAGTATTACCTGTGGCAACAGCTGAGTTCTCTGTCATTCCATAACCTTCATAGATCGGTACTCCGAGAGACATAAAAAATCTTAAGATCTCTGGTGCTATAGGTGCTGCTCCTGATACAGCATTATCAACATTTAACAAACCTAATTTTTTTCTTAAAGATCGGAATGCTAGCCCTTGTGCAATAAAATTTGTAACCTTTGCGATAAAATCATTCGAATTTTCCAGCCTTCTTTTCGCAGTTATATCTCCAAAAAAAGTAGCAACTGAAAAGAGTATTTTTTTAAGCCTTGAAGCATCTTTCATCCTGACTAATGTGCCTGCGTGCATTCGCTCTAAAATTCTTGGTACAGCTGGAAATATAGATGGCTGAATTTCTGCTAGGTCTCTTTGAACAGTGTCAATTGATTCAGCAAAATTAATAGTACCTATAGAGTTAATAGCTATGATTTCATCAACTAGCCTTCCAAATACATGACACAGTGGAAGATAAGATAAGTATTCTGGATTACTTATATTTGGAGTAAATGATAAATCAGGAATTATAGATGCAGTCCATTCCATATTTCCGTGAGAAAGCATTGATGCTTTTGGAGGACCAGTAGTTCCAGAAGTATAAATCATGAGCGCTACATCTTCACTTTTTATTTCATCTATACAGAAATTTACAAAATCCTTGTTTTTTTCATACTCTTCTTTACCAATTTCAAGGAACTCATCCCACCTCATTAATTTTTCACTATCGTAACGAAATAAACCCTTTTCTTCAAAATAAATTATTTTTGATAGGTTAGGAACTTCATCAAGAACCTCTAAAGCTTTATCTACTTGTTCTTGATCTTCTGCGAAGAGAATTTTTGATTCAGAGTGACTTAAAAGATACTGTACTTCTGCTGGTGGATTAGTTGGATATAGTCCAACAGTTATTCCCCCAATAGCTTGTACGCCTATATCAGCAATTAGCCATTCAGGTCTGTTTTCCGAATGGATTGCAACTTTTTCAGTTTTCTGAATACCAAAATAATTTAAAGCGCAACCAACATATTGAACTTCCATCCAAAATTCTTTATAAGACATCTCATTCCAGATACCATACCTTTTATCCCTAAAAGCAATTTGTTCGGGAAATCTATTTGCAATATCTCTTAATCTTCGAGAAGGTGTCATACCACCATTAGTTTCTATTTCTTCAAATATTTCTTTCATTGTTTGCATAATCATCCAACTCCTAAATACGCATCTATTACTTTTTGATCTTTCGCAGCATCTTTCGGATCGCCTTGAAATAATTTTTCACCAAAATCCATTGCCACTACCTCTGTGGCTATATCCATAACCATGTTCATGTCGTGGTCTATTAATATAACTGTGATTCCTAGTTCTTCGTGTATGTCTAAGATGAACCTTGCAATGTCTTCAGTTTCCTCATTATTCATTCCTGCTGCAGGTTCGTCTAACAATAGCACTTTTGGCTCCATTGCAAGAGCTCGACCTAGTTCAATTCTTTTTTGAATACCATATGGAAGAGATAATATATATGAATATCTGTATTCCTCGATTTCTAAAAAATCAATTACATCTTCAGATATTTTTCTTGCTTTTTCTTCCTCTATCCTTACTTTTTTTGAATAAATAAGACTTCGGATAGGTCCATAATTTACATGCTTATGAGCCCCAATTAAAATGTTGTCTAACGTAGTCATATTTTCAAAAAGTTCTATGTTCTGAAATGTTCTTGATACACCTAGGTTTGCTATTTCATCTGGGTTTAAATTTGCGCTGTCTTCACCAAATATATTTATATTGCCACTCGATGGCTTATATATTCCATTAATGCAATTGAGTATAGAAGTTTTGCCAGCGCCGTTCGGCCCAATAATGGCAAATAAAGAACCTTCATCAATGTCGAACGAAATTTCTTTAAGAGCTTGAACACCACCGAATTTTAAACTTACATTGTCAAAAGAGATAATTTTACTCACGACAGCCACCTTTTTTTTCTTTTGTAATGTTTTACGTCTTTAAATGATTTTCGATCTGTACCTTCAGTGTTTAGGCCTAAGTAAAATTCTTGAACATCTTTATCTTTCATAAGTTTTTCACTTGGATTATCCATTACAACATTTCCTGTTTCCATAATATATCCATGGGAAGAAATTTTAAGAGCCATATTTGCATTTTGTTCAACTAGTAAAACTGTTACACCTTGTGAGTTAATTTCTACTATTAGTTCTGAAATTTGTTCTACTAATTTTGGAGCAAGTCCTAAACTCGGTTCATCCAACAGTAAGTATTTGGGATCTGACATCAAGGCTCTTCCTATCGCTAACATTTGTTGTTCACCACCAGACAAGTAGCCTGATATATTTTTTGCTCTTTTCTTTAATATTGGAAATAACTCAAAAACCCTTTCAGTATTTTCTGGTACGCTACCGTCATTTGTGAATCCTCCAAGTCTTAAGTTTTCATTAACAGTGAGCTCTGAAAAAATCCTTCTTCCTTCTAATACTTGGGCAATTCCTAAATTAACAATTTTTGATGGTTCAGCATTTGTAATATCTTGATCTTCTACAGTGATTTGTCCCTTTGTGATATCTCCATTTTGAGTATCTAATAAACCAGTAATCGCTCGTAAAGCTGTAGTTTTACCAGAACCATTACTACCAAGTAAGGAAACAATTTCACCTTTTGGTATCTCAAAAGATATACCTCTAAGAACCAGAATTACATCTTGATAAACAACTTCTAGATTTTTTACAGCTAACACTTATCTAATTACTTTAACTTATAAATATAAATTTTACTAAAAAAACCAGTTGTGATTTGAAAAACAAGTACAACAGGGAACTATTTAAGATATATGTATGGAAGATAACGAATTTCAACAACAGGAGCTTTTTGAAACAGAAAAATACATTTCTGATTTAGTTGAAGAAAAAACAAAAAAGAGAACCTCAACTTTTAATATTATTTTTCTATCATCTTTTTTTACAAGCACAATAGTTCTATCCTTTTTATTCTTTTTTGGTGTGTTTGATGAAGAAGAAATTGTTTTACCAGATCCAGTGACTATTACGGAAACAATTAAAGAGAAGGAATTGGTTATGCCACGTGTTGATTCCACTGAAGTCGTTTCTATAGCTGAAATTGCTACAAAAACGATTGTACAGCTCCAAGTTGGGGAACGTAATCAAGATGACGAATTCATATCGATTGGTGGAGGCTCTGGCGTAGTAATTGATAGAAGAGGATTAATAATTACAAATCATCACGTAATAGAAGACGCAAGTGACGTTAGAGTAATTTTTGAAGATGGACGAATGTATGAAGCGTCAATTGTTGGATCAGACAGACTTACAGATATAGGTGTAGTAAAAATTGAAAATGAGAATTTAACACCTATCAATTTTGGAAATAGTGAAGGAGTTTTTGTTGGGGATTTAGCAGTAGCTATCGGTCATCCATTAACGTTAGGAGCAGCACCAACTGTTACCACAGGTGTCATATCAGCACTTGATAGAAGATTAGATGTTGGTAGTGAGGGTATGAATAATGCTGTTACTTTATTTGGACTTATCCAGACTGATGCTCCAATTACAAGAGGATCTAGCGGTGGTGCGTTATTAAATCAAAAAGGTGAACTAATTGGCATCACAACTGCAATCGCAACTGCAGATGTTGGTGCTGAAGGACTAGGTTTCGCCGTGCCTATAAATCTTGCATTAGGAATCGTTGAAGATATTCTTGACGATGGAAAAGTCCTTCATGCATTTTTAGGAATCCTTGGTGCACAGTACTTCGAAGTTGCAGAAGATGGAGCAAGAATATTTTCAGGTGTCTTAATTGAAGAGCTCTACGGGCCTGCAAATGATATATATGCAATTGGTAAAGCAGGTGCATTACCAGGAGATGTTATCAAAAAAATTAATGATATAGATATTTCAACACTTGACCAATTAATTACGATTTTAAGAAACAAAAGAGCTGGGGATGCCATTACAGTTGAAATATTGAGAGGTGGAAATACTATAACTTTAGATTTCACTCTTGATTTAAGACCATCTGATGTTTAATGTCTGAGGATATTTTCTCCCAATTCTTTAATCTTTTTAATAATGAAGAATCTGGTGTTAATTGGGAACTGGCAAAACAAATCAATAATCATATAACAAAGGATGAAGAAGTCTTACCTCTAGAACTATCCAATAATGACATAAATTTTGAGCAAATTTTTAGGGTAATTGAGCTTCAGTCTGAGGAGTTTTTAAGCT
>ENA-OSEY01003034-OSEY01003034.1-marine-metagenome-genome-assembly--contig:-NODE-3034-length-10504-cov-1.856718_pt1 | contig 10504 bp, 8 predicted proteins | sample MGYA00248465_ERZ534230 | MGnify/ENA primary metagenome ERZ534230 (study PRJEB26409, sample SAMN06344110) | marine metagenome | isolation source: Sea water from surface | place: Atlantic Ocean:Southern... | reverse complement strand
AAAATCGTCCATATGTGTTGTGGATATCCTAACCATCTAGATGACAACGATTACAAAAAAGCTGATCCTGAGAGCTACTTTAAACTTGCAAATCATGTTGATGAAGCTGGGTTTGACCAGCTGTCCATTGAGGATGCACATTGCTGCAATGATCTTTCTTTGCTTGATAAATTCAGTAAAAAAACAATTATTTTTGGTGCTGTTGCGGTGGCAAGAAGCCGGATTGAAACTGTTGAGGAAATCGCCACCCGATTAAAAGCGGTTTTAAACCATATAGATCGTGATCGATTGGTGGTTGCTCCAGATTGCGGCTTAGGCCTTTTGCCGTCGGCGGTTGCTGCAAAAAAACTGGCGCTCATGGTGAAGGCAACAAAGCTCGTCTAATAGAGTTAAATGGTTATGTATCACAAGGGAAAAGTAGATAAAGATTGGTATGAGAGGTTTTGGCAAAATGTCAGAAGCTATTGTAAAGCGTCTGGTCGCATGTTGTTACAAATTAGTTGTCGACTAACGCGATAGACGCAAAGTTGCGACTTCAACCCTCTTAACTGTTACCAAAGCATCCAATTAAGTCATTGAATAATTAAACAATTCGTCCACGCGCGGCAACTGGCAAAATATCGACGATGGCGTTATCACGAACAGCGATAAGTTGATCAAACATATTCACCACCACACATACGTGATTGGGTATAACCCGCAACACATCGCCAATTGATGGCTTGGTCTTACAATTTGAAATGTCAAGAAATCCGTGTTCTTCTGCCATTTTGTAAATGTGTGCCTGTGGATGCTCCAAGATCAGCCCAAACCCATCCAATCCACCGCTATCAGACGTAAATGTTTTTGACCCGGCATCGAGAATACCACGCGAATCCTCCGCCCGGCTGACCACACTGGTATAGATCGTAAGAGCGCAGTCGGTAATTTTGGCGACGTTAGCAAACATCATCATACGATCATTGAAAATGGATGTGCCTGAACGATGTTCTGTGGCACCGTTTAGGTGGCCAATATTTTTTAGATTTGGCGTGCCTCCAGTTGAAATGATTTCTGGAATCAATCCCAAATCGGTCAAACCGTTGTGTGTTGCATCTAAAAATTTCTGTGTTGCCGACCAGTCATTTACCGGTGGATAAAACATTAATCCACCAAATTCTAACCACGGGTCCTTCTTGATAATTTTTGCTAATTTCACAACCTCAGCCGGTGTCATAACGCCTGCACGCTTTTGTCCTGTATCGCATTCGATTACCACTGACACTGGCCGCTCTGCAGCGCGTCCTGCCTCTGAATAGAGATTGATAGAGAATGGGTTATCTGCACAAATTTTTAGAGGTGTACGACGTTGTACTGCGGCCAATCTTCCCGACCTTGCGGCGCCAATTATGTTAGTGGCAATAAGAATATCCGTGATGCCGGCATCAGCCATAATTTCGGCTTCCCCGAGCTTTTGGCAGGTGATGCCGATGGCGCCAGCTGTCAACTGCCTGCGGGCCAAAAACGGCGATTTATGAGTTTTGACATGTGGTCTATTCGCTAGGTGGTTGTCGTCACACAGCTTTTGCAGTTGCGCAATATTTTTGTCAACGATGTTTAGATCGATAACAGCGCATGGTGTGCCAAATTGTGTGATTATATCTTGCTTCAGTTTATCTTCATCTGTCATTGTTGTTTTCCGCAGTATGCATCTTTTGTTGTTGTTAACTTGGTAGTGCAAAAATTATAAAGATGGTTATGCATCTCCATAGCACACGAGCTTAGTCTTTAAGTTTTTCTTTATCCTGTGTTTAGCCTAAGCCCAAGTGCATCGATTTTGGCTCTTTTTCAGTTGTCTAGATTTATTTCCATTCACCAAACTCTTTGCTATTGTAGAAGCGATAGCTCGTTAACTTTTAACACAGTGAATGAAGATGTTAGTTGTAATTTCTCCGGCAAAAAAACTGAATATGACCAAAAATGACGCTGTTGAGGTGTCTTATCCGTCTTTTGAAAGCGAGACTAAAGAACTTGTTTCATATATGAAGGCACTAAGCTCTGATGAAATCAGTAAATTAATGGGCATAAGCGCAGATTTGGCCGATCTGAATTGGAATCGCTTTGCGCGTTTCGGAACACAGGAGACAAAGTCGGCGGTGCATGCTTTTGCCGGCGACACCTATCAGGGGTTGGATGCGAACACTCTCTTAGATGAGGATCTGGATTGGGCACAAGATCATTTGCGTATTTTGTCTGGATTGTATGGGCTTTTGCGACCACGAGATAAAATTGAACCGTACAGGTTGGAGATGGGTAGCCGGTTGCCAACCAATAGCGGTAAGAATTTATATGATTTTTGGGGAATAAAACTATCTAGTGAACTAAATAAACTTGCACTCAAATCGGACACGCAACTTTTATTAAATTGTGCGTCGAAAGAATATTTTTCTGCGATAGATATAAAATCGTTAGAGCTAAATGTGGTGACGCCAGTATTTCTTGAAAATGCAGCCAGAAAACCCAAGATCGTCAGTTTTTATGCGAAAAAAGCACGCGGCGCTATGGCGCGTTTTGTAATACAAAATAAAATTACAAAAACAAAAGAATTGATGTCATTTGACACTGGTGGCTATGCCTATCAACCTGATTTGTCTGATGAACAGACATTGTATTTTGTTCGCTAAGTAAAAAGCACTGGAAGGGTCCTCTGATGTTCAATATTTAGGGAATATTCAAGAGGCTTCGCCTGATTTTTATATGTTATTCACCTAATATGTGGAAAGAACAAAATAGAAAAACCTTTTAATTATCTGTATCTGGGGCGCTTCTTCAAACTTTGTCCTAAGACAAATTGTTGCTCACAATTTCTGCCCACATACACAGTATAATTAGCTTGTCGCAAACTATTTGCTAAGTATTTATCTTTAAAAGTGTGGCAGGACCATTATCCTTGGTCATCTAACGTATCTTCGAGCTACAACAAAGCAGCAGTGAGTGCGGACAGAAAATCACTTGTTTCACAGCTCGTCTCTTCAGTCGGCTTAACAAAGGGGAGTCTACAGGATATAAACCGATGCAGTATAATGAAGAGATTCGCTGCTGGGCTAAGTCAGTCGATAGATCACTAACGGCCTCTTTGCTGCTAGGTCGGAAAAGTGCAAGAGCAATTGCCAGAGCACATCTATCAGAGCTTTTCAGGGTGGTAGAAAGTGACCGAGATGCCGCATTAGCCGAAGTTTCAAAAGTTAAAAGTTTTGGCTCACGTCGTTTGTTAATGGAGAGTTTCAGACTCACTTTTTCTCTGATGCATGAGCCTTCAAAGTATCATATTCTATTGGGGGATAATGACCTCAATGATAGGATGATTGCTCGACAATATGACCAAGCCTTGCTCAAATTGCTTCGTGATTGTCGCAATAATAAAGAATTACTATCTGCAAAACTCATTCAATATCCAGTAAAAAAGCGGAAAATTGCCTTAGAAAGACTGGAGCACCCAGATTTTATAAGATCAAGACGGATAAAACTTAATCACAACATTTTTTATGATTTTTCGAACAACAGATTTGAACGCGGCCCATTGGCGTGGTGGCAGTGGGCAATGGTTGTTCTTTTCCTGAGTATATTTTTATTAGTTTTTACAAATTAGCATTTTGAGCATTCGTGCGCGCGAAATCAGGTTTAATTGGCAATGTTAGTTGTCATTTTGTCACAATAGATAAACGTTACACTCATTCTGACTGAGAAATTTATTTACGATAATTTAAACACTTTTGACAGCACATGCCGGAACTCTCTTGTACATCTAGGGGTGGCAAAAGATTTTTTGTCAGTTGCTCACGTTGATCGATCCGTGTTTAATGAAAATGTCCCTGATTTTACTGAAAGATATTGGAGAGGTGCTCTCATCAAAAGTCGTTACCCATCCTCCATTCTGAATTGATTGGATCAACACTTGGTTGAAGTTGCATTCTCTAATTCGCGATCCATTGACCAACCGATACCAATGACCAACCTCATCTATTTGACAAAGAAACTTTTGACCGTCGTGTATTTGTTTAACTTTCAGCACCGACGTTGGTACTCCAAGTTGCTCAAGAGAATAACGAGCCAACTTGAAATCAAGATCAGGGATAAAATGGGCAGAACCGTCTGACAATATAACAAGCATCTTATCATCTTGATAAAGACCACGTTTGCTCTCCGGCATAACAAATAACAGCTCAATTTTGCCATCAGGAAATATGGCTAAACCGCCTTTTTTTGCATATGATAAAAGAGCTAATTCACCACCGAGAGCATGGTGATTATTTTCTGCCAGATTTAAATTAGTTAGGAAATCATTACTCAAAGTTGATTTTATCAAACTTGGATCAAAAGCTAAGTCAGACTTCAAAATGCTGATTATATCATTGATACTCTTTGGTTTTAGTTTGACCCTTTGTTCAACAAAGGTTGTCAATTCTGGATGATCAAGCCTGTTTGCAGCATCATACATTTCTAAATACGTAGTATGGTCTACTATGCTTTTGCCAATCAAATTCCCAAAAAATAATTTCAGTTCATTACATTCTGGATCAACAACAATTATTCTGCTTTCAAAATTCTTAAACGCGTCAGCGGAGTTTGCGGTTAATGATGCATATCGGTCCATAGATAGCCTAACTATCGGCGCGCTCTCATACTGTTTCCGATAATGGTTTATCTCTGCATTAGCTAAATCAGCGCCTTTGAGATAAGGAACTCCATTTTCATCAAGGCTTGGCACATAAGGTTCGACAGTGAATGCAGTCAGGTCAAAAAATTCAACATCACTGGATACTTTGCATTCATCGGAAATACTTAAAGCTAAGCTTTGGGTGCTCAATATCGCTGGAAACAGAAAAAAAATAATTATTAAAAAATGAAATAATCGTAGCATCTTAAATTTTTCAAGTTTGAAATTAGCCAATCATAATCTGCAATTTATAAGTCATCTTCATTGTCTACTCATAAAATCTCAATAACACATTATTTAGGTCATTTTGAGCAAAAACTTGAGGTGACTTGGCCTCACCAAATTGAAAAGATCCTTTTTTGATGAGTTTCAGTTATGTCTTGTGCGATGGTCGACCTGTTGGCTTCTTTGTGACTGGAGGTAATCTTAAAGTGAATACGAGATCTTAGGAGATTAGGGTGCGCTACATGATTTATATATTGATTATTCCTAGACTGGTTAACCCGTTCAGGATGGTTTGTATTGCGATAGCTGCCAAAAGGATGCCTACAACTCGCGACATCACTGTTGAGATAGTCAAGTTAATAAATTTTGATCCCCAAGCCGCAGCGTAAAGAATTAAGGCGGATAGGAGCATCGCGACAAATATTGAGCCAACATTTAAAAACAATGCATTAGCATCATAGAAATCACTAAAGACCATTACCGAAGTAATGGCAGCAGGACCAGCTAATAATGGTACAGCTAGTGGACTAGACGATAAACGCACCAATTCTTCTTGCGTCACACTCTCGGCAGCAACTTTACTTTTACGCGACTGTCGTCTTCCATTCACCATTTCAATGGCGATTATGAACAAAATTGTCCCACCTGCAATGTTAAAAGTGTCAGCAGAAATCCGAAGGTGATTGAGAATAAACGAACCAAAGAGGCCGAAAAATATTAGAACGCAAAAAGCAATGAATGAGCCTCGAAGTGCTATCCATTGTTTTTGAGTGTGATGGAGATTTTCAGTAATGGAAAGAAAAATTGGAATTGAGCCGATTGGATCAATCACTGCAAAATAGATCAAAGCGAGAGATATAAATTCAGTTGTCAAAATTTTTCCCGTCAGTCTCTTTAAGCTAAACCGTAGTTTGAAGAGAAAACTGATCGGTTGCAATATTTTGATTACAGAGATGCTTGCTACAAAATTCGCACTGCAAACCAAGTTACTGATCAAATTTTAATATAATTTGCAATCAAATTACCCTTACGGGCAACATGGAGATTAGTCATCATTCAGGTCAGCCACTTTGAATAATACAATGACCGATTTAAGCGCATAAGAGATCCAAGTTTATCGACAGAATGGCTATATTTACGCAATCAATATTGGGACTAAAAAAGAAGCATTTTCTCTTCATGGTGAACCGCTCACAAAAGAGGTGCGCTATGGATCAGGTTTAGTCACGTCAGGCCGCAATCATCCCATTTAAGTGGTGCCCTTTGTCGATCAGCAAGAACATCAGCATTGTAAAGCTGTCCGATCAATAAATTTTTGGTTAATTTTTTAGTAATTTAACCATCATATGTTTGATTGCCATCGGCTCTATGCCAAAGTCTAAAAAGATGTCTTTTTTTAGTTTCGTCATCATGATCGAAAAAATCTGATCTGTAATGACCAAGTTCATGATTGTTTAAATATTGGATTTCACCTCTGGACAAGGGCGCCTCAATCCATAAATCCGTTGAAGAGGTAACTTCATCAATTGCTTCAAGTGCATTTTCTAACACCGTATCCATTTCAATTTTGCCAACTTGATACCCTTTTCGGACGAGTGAGCTATTTGCTCTACAACGCAATTTTCCATTTTTCCAGCTAAACATTGGCGCAAAAGACGTTTTTGCCTCACCAATGGCATGCTCCGCTTGCCTGTCGAAATAGACTGGCTGATACAGTCTTCGGAGTTCGTTTGGATATTTGTTTTCCATTCTCCAATGAACAGTATACAAGCTGCAAAAGCGACTTAAACCACCTTGTTTGGCTGGGTATTTGCACATTAAACCAACGTAGTCTGGAACTGATATGCCGAACGCGTTGTCTGTATGGAACACTAGCTCTACGTTCGTCGCTGAACCTCTGACTCCATATCCGTATTTTTTACCCGTGTCGGTAACATCATAAATCATTGTTCCATCCCACTTTTGAGCAACATTTGGCCCCATTAAATTACCTAGAGTCCAATAAACATTGACCATCTCTTCAATTTTGCTTTCTGGTTGTGCACCTTGAAATGCGTCTATCGGTTTGCCATCAACAAACCCGTAAACAGTAGGTATGGATTGAATATTTAGTTGAGATGCAATTCCTTGATTTTCGTCAACATTAATTTTTGCAAGAATAACTTTACCTTCTTTTTTATTAACGACATTCTCCAAAATAGGTGTTAATTGTTTGCAAGGCCCACACCAAGGAGCCCAAAAATCAACGAGAACTGGAGTAGTTTTCGATTTTTCAACTACATGTTCGACAAATTGATCCTGATTTATGTCAATGATATTTCCCATTACATATAATAATTAATATTAGTTGTCTAAAATTCAATAGTAAAATTAATACAATTCGTATGTTAAGGTTATTTATTGAATTATTTTTAGATTAGAATTTATAAGTTAAATGTGAGACTTTATGAATAATAATTATGGTCCAGATAAATTTTTAATTAACGAACTTATTTTAAATTATCAAAATAAAAATTATACAAAAACTAAAAATATTGCTGAAAAGATAATTAAATTATTTCCTAACTATTTTCTCGCTTGGAAAATTTTAGGATTTCTTTTATTTCAAGAAAATAAAATAAATGAGTCTATCAGTTCTTTAACTAATGCAACAAAACTCAATCCAAAGGATTATGAAACTTATAATAATTTAGGAAGAGCTTACTTGGTTTTAGGTAAATTAAATAATGCAGAGAAAGCTTTTTTTAAATCTAAAACTATGAAAAGTGATTATTTTCCAGCTCAATATAATTTAGCTGTGACATATTTTAAACTTGGTAAATTCATTGAGGCAGAAGAAGTATGTAAAACTGCAATTAAATTGAACCCTAATCACGCCCAGTCTTATTATAGTTTAGGTAATATTTTTGTTAAATTAAATAAACCTTACAGAGCAGAAAGAGCATATAAGAAAGCGATTGAAATCAAACCTGATTATTCGATGTGTTTTAACAACCTAGGTGTCATTTACTGGGGGTTGGGAAAGTTTGAAGATTCTGAGAAAAATTACAAAAGGGCTATCTCTATAGATCCCAATAACTTAGATGCTTATTGTAACTTAGGTGTTACGCTTCAGTACATGTGCAAGTTTGAGGAAGCAGAGGATAATTATAAAAAAGCTATAAATATAAATCCAAATTATCCAGAGGCCTATAGTAATTGGGCACTGACTTTAATGTATAAAGGGTCTTATAAAAAATCTTTTGAGCTATCAGAATGGAGATGGAAGACTAAAAATAATAAAAATAAAAAGTTTGAAACAAAAAAACCTCTTTGGAACAATGAGAATAATAAAATAATTTATGTTTGGAGAGAACAGGGTATAGGAGATGAAATTATGTACTGTTCAATGATTAATGAACTAATTGAAGAAAAATCTGCAAAAATAATCTTGAACTGTGATAAAAGACTCATACCTCTTTTTAAAAGATCACTGAATAATAATATTATTTATAAGGATGATACAGCTATTTCAGAAAGTGAGTTTGATTGCCATATTCCAATGGCATCTCTTGCAAATTTCTTTAGATCGGATACAAAAAAATTTAAAAAAAATTTTAATGGATACCTCAATTATAATAAAGATAAGACTAATCAAATTAGATCTACTTTAACTAAAGATAGCAATACTAAAATTATTGGTATTAGTTGGAAAACCGCTTCAATCAAAGAGTTGGCTCAATTTAGAAATATTGCTCTTAAAGAATTAATTAAAAGTATCAATGGACCTAATGTAAAATTAGTTAACATACAATATGGTAATACGACTGAAGATATCTTAAAATTAAAAAAAGAAATTGATATTGATATTGTTACATTTACTGACATTGACAATTTTAATGACATAGATGGCCTTGCATCATTAATGGCTGCATGTGATGTAATTGTTACTATTGATAATTCCACTGCTCAATTGGCTGGGAGCCTTGGATTGAATACTAAACTTTTGCTGTCTTCAGCACCAGATGTGCGTTGGGTTCATAAAGGGACAAGTTGTATTTGGTATAACTCAGTAAAAATATATAGACAAATAAATTTAGGTGATTGGAGCGAACCACTTAAACAACTAAAACAAGATTTAAACAATTAAAATTGGTTCCATAATCTTTGGAAATATAATTTAATTAATGAGCTATATTGCCTTGAATATGCAAATATATATAATTTTCTCGCGAAAATAGAAATTGACTGTGGACTTTATATTAGAATGAAGATAACTATTCTTAACACTAATATCTCTATTAAGCGGGCGTAGCTCAGGGGTAGAGCGCAACCTTGCCAAGGTTGAAGTCGAGGGTTCGAATCCCTTCGCCCGCTCCAAAAACAAAGTGTTTCACTGTATTTTGAAAACTTTTTGCAATATAGTTGCATTATAGTTTTACTTTTTAGATTATTTTGAAAATTGTACTCACATTCTTTGTTATGTTTTTTTCATCTTCGGTAGTTGCAGATGATATTTCTGATTTTCAGATTGATGGAATGAGCATAGGGGATAGTTTGCTTGATTTTTATTCCTTTTCAGAAATTCAAAGTTGGCAAAAAGAATATTATGGGAAAAGTGACACATTTGTAATGATATATTCAGAGTTATTGAGTGATAATAAATTTAGTCAATATATTTTTCATACAAAAAATAATGATTCAAATTATATAATTTATTCAATAAGGGGATCAAAATTTTTTGAAAATAACATCAAAGAATGCAAGCAATTTAAAGAAAAAATAATTATTGATGTAGAACATTTATTTTCTAATCAAGAACGAAAAAATTATGAATTTACATATGACTACATAGAAGACGGCAATAGCATAGCATATATTAATGATTTTATTTTAGATGGAGGCGCTGCAGTAAGAATTTATTGTATTGATTGGTCAGAAATAACTGAAAAAAAAAGAAATTATGTTGATAATTTTAGCATAGATGTATCATCACAAGAATTTCTATTTTGGTTAAGCAATAAAGCAAATTAAATTTGCTATTTTTTAGGACTCCATAAAGCAAAGACTAGGCGGGTATAGGGTTCGAATCCCTTCGCCCGCTCCAAATCACATAACTACTTAATCAACAAATTTTAAATTAGGATTAACGTTGATATCTACATCTTCAATAGAATTACCTCTTCTAACTTCATCATAATATACAATTTGCGTAGGTGTTTCCCCTTTGAATGAAGTGTAATTACTTATGAAAGACTGATATATACCGTGTTTAAAGTAAATTGACTTTGGCTCAAAAAATATTGGTGACTCTAAGATTTTAACAATGTTATTCCCATCAACCCAAGCATCTATTCTCTTATTTTCAAAATCTAAGCACAAAGAAATATCTGTCCATACACCTTTCATACTTTTTAATGTTTTTAATTTATAATATTTTGATTCATCTTTGACATTATTTTTAGAGCCACTTAGTTTATGCCAATTTAAGTACAAATTTCCTTTTCTAGCATCAATTTGAATCAATGGTGGGAAGGAAGGTAAACTATTTGCTTTTCCAGATGGACCACCCTTTTGGTGTATCTGACCTAATGTTGTGCTAAC
>ENA-OSEY01003033-OSEY01003033.1-marine-metagenome-genome-assembly--contig:-NODE-3033-length-10504-cov-30.818452_pt1 | contig 10504 bp, 9 predicted proteins | sample MGYA00248465_ERZ534230 | MGnify/ENA primary metagenome ERZ534230 (study PRJEB26409, sample SAMN06344110) | marine metagenome | isolation source: Sea water from surface | place: Atlantic Ocean:Southern... | reverse complement strand
AACATGGTACCACAAATGCCAACTGCACCGGCTAACACTAAAAACTACTTCCTAGTAGATCCAATTTTCTGGGCTGACAACGGCACAGAGCTTGGTGAAAAATGGGAAGCTATGAAAGCTGGTCTATAATTTAAGTTTTAAACAACTTAATTATATATTATAATTTAAGGGCGGTTATTATTAACCGCCCTTTTTATTTATGAGCTCTGAAACAAAACAAATTCTAACAACAGATGGGATACCTTTAGAGGTAAGTCTTAAAAAGGCAGAGAGAAAGAATAAGATCAAAGCTTTCCTACTTGTTGCTCCTTTATTGTTATTTTTAATAATTACTTATGTTTTTCCAATAGGTGATATGTTGTTCCGAAGTGTTGATGATAAAATGGTAACACAAATGCTTCCCAAAACTTTTAAGGCAATGGAAACTTGGGATGGTCAAGAGTTACCCGATGAGGAAGTTTTTGCTGCTTTCCATGAGGATTTCATAAAATTAGTTGAGGATAAACGTGAGGGTAAGTTATCTACCCAGTTAAACTACACAAAAAATGGATTTAAAAGTATTATTAAAAAATTAAGAAGAAAATCAAAATCATTTGAAGAGGGAAACTACAAGGAACAAATAATGTCAGTTCACAAAAGATGGGCTAATGTCGAGTACTGGAGAGCAATTAAAAGAAGAGCTCCTGAGTTTACAAGTCAAAAATATCTAAAGGGTATGGACATGTATGTAAATGAAGAAGGAAAAATAGTAAGTGTAGAGGAAGACAGAAGAATTCATAGAGTGTTATGGTTAAGAACTCTTGAAATTGCATTTTTTGTAACAGTTTTTTGTTTCTTAATGGCTTATCCAATAGCCCATCTATTAGCTACTTTACCTATGAAGTATAGTAACTTATTAATGATCTGTGTACTGCTGCCGTTCTGGACTTCATTACTTGTAAGAACTGCAAGCTGGATGATTTTGTTGCAGCAACAAGGAATAGTAAATGATTTCTTTGTTGGAATAGGATTGGTAGCCGATGATAATAGACCTGAGATGATGTACAACAAAACAGGAAGTTACGTTGCAATGACACAAATATTGCTACCATTCATGGTTTTACCACTTTATAGTGTCATGAAAACTATCTCGCCTAGCTTGATGAGGGCAGGAAAATCATTAGGTGGAACGCCATTTGTGGCATTTTGGAAAGTTTATTTTCCATTAACAATCCCAGGAATAGGTGCGGGCTGTTTATTAGTATTTATTTTAGCGATAGGTTATTACATCACCCCAGCCTTAGTTGGTGGTGCATCTGGAACTTTAATAAGTAACCAAATTGCTTTCCACATGAAAAGCACTCTTGATTGGAGCTTTGCATCAGCCATGGGATTAATGTTGTTGAGTGGAGTATTGGTAATTTATTGGCTTTATAACAAACTAGTTGGAATTGATAATATTAAATTAGGATAATCAAATGGCTTTACCAAAATATACTGAACCACATTATAGAATTTGGCATTATATTTATCTTACAATTTGTGGTGCTGTTTTCTTTTTTCTAATTGCACCTTTGTTTGTAATATTCCCATTATCATTTAACGCAGAAGAATTTTTGAGTTTTTCTGATGGAATGAAGCGTCTAGATCCAGATGCATTTTCTTTAAGATGGTATAAGGATATGATTTATGGAACAAAAAATCCATGGGGATTAGCAGCTAAGAATAGTTTTATCATTGCGATTTTTGCAACAATTGGATCAGTGATACTTGGAACAGTTGCGGCTTTAGGATTGAGCAGCAGACATATGCCATATAAAGGATTAATAATGGCTGTGTTAATTTCACCAATGATTGTTCCATTAATTATTTCTGGTGTTGCAATATTTTTCTTTATGGCAAAAGCGGGTTTAGCAGCAACTCATACAGGAATAGTATTAGCTCATATTATATTAGGAACACCTTTTGTAGTAATTACAGTCACAGCTACTTTGTCGGGGTTTGATCATAGTGTAACTCGAGCAGCTGCAAGCTTAGGAAGTGATCCAGTAAATACTTTTATGAAAATTACCTTACCTTTAATTTTACCTGGAGTAATTTCAGGTGGGTTATTTGCATTTGTAACTTCATTTGATGAAGTTGTGGTTGTTTTATTTTTAGCAGGATTAGAAAATACGACAATCCCAATTCAAATGTGGACAGGTTTACGAGAGCAATTAAGTCCAACAATACTAGCTGTTGCGACTTGTCTAATTATACTATCAACATTAATATTAGTGACTGCTGAGCTTTTACGAAGAAGATCTGAAAGACTCAGAGGTATTAATCGTTAGAAAAATAATTCCATGAAGATAAAGAATGTAGTAGTGATAGGGTCTGGAACAATGGGCAGTGGAATAGCAGCTCATTTGTGTAATGCAAATATACCCGTAACTCTTTTAGATTTAAAAACTGAAATAAGTGAAAATGCCAGAGAAAGAATTCACAAATCTAGACCACCTTTATTAATTGATAAATCTAAAATAAAAAATATTAAAGTTGGTAATATTGAAGATGACTTCTCAGTAGTTGAACAAGCTGATTGGGTTGTTGAGGCAGTTGTGGAGAGAATTGATATCAAACATCAAATTTATGAAAAAATTTTTAAAAGTAGAAAAGATGGTGCGATTGTTTCCTCCAACACTTCTTCAATACCTATTAAAGTTTTATCTCAAAATTTAAATAAAGAACAAAAAAAAGATTTTTGTATAACTCATTTTTTTAATCCTGTCAGATATATGGGTCTTTTGGAAATTGTTAAAAATGAAGACAATGACCTAAATAAGATAAATCAATTAAAAGAATTTTGTGAACTTGAGCTTGGAAAAGGAGCCATCGTTTGTAATGACACTCCAGGTTTTTTAGGTAACAGAGTTGGTGTTTACGCTATGCAAATAGCAATGACTGAAGCATTTAAAATGAAACTTTCTGTAGAGGAAGCGGATGCAATATTTGGCAGGCCAATGGGTATTCCAAAAACAGGTGTTTTTGGGCTTTATGATTTAATTGGCATTGATCTTATGGCTGATGTTTTAAAAAGTTTTATCAAAGAGTTACCTGAAACAGATGAATTTCATGAGGTTGCAAAAGAAATTCCTTTAGTAAAAAAATTAATTGAAACTGGATATACAGGTAGAAAAGGCAAAGGTGGTTTCTATAGAATGAAGAAAACTGATAGTGGCAAAGTAATGGAAGCTATCGATCTACAAACTGGAGATTATTCTCTAAGCAAAAAAATTGATATTAAATCTGACAAAGTTGACCTTAAAGGTCTAATTAATAGGAATGATAAATATGGAGAATATGCTTGGTCAGTATTAGAAAAGATTATTAAATATGCTTCATCATTAGTTCCTGAAATAACAAAAGAATTTAATGATATTGATGAGGCTATGAGATTAGGGTTTAACTGGGCAAAAGGACCCTTTGAAATGCTAGAGGAGATTGGCGTTAAAAACTTTTTTGAAAAAGTTGAAAATTTTAAGGGAAATAATTTTTTAGAAAATTTAAGTAAAACAAAAAATGAAAATTTTTATGGTGAAAGGCAAAAATATACATCAATAGAAACTCTGGGTAAGGTTAAGAAAACAGCAACGAGTGTTGATGGAAATAGTTCAGCATCTATTTATAGATTCAATGATTATAATATAGTTGAATTTACCACCAAAGCTAATGCATTAGATTACGACTCAATGGATGCATTAAAGAAAGCAACCGACAAGCCTTTGATTATAATTAATGAAAGTATGCAATTTTCTGCAGGCGTAAATTTAACCTATACAATGGAATTCGCTGACAAAAATGATTTTAAATCAATTGAGAAATTTATTAAATATTTCCAAGAAACATGTAAACATCTTAAGTACTCTAAACACCCAGTTATATCTGCACCATCAGGACTTACTTTAGGAGGTGGATTTGAAGTTTTAGTACAAAGTAATTTTGTTGCCTCTCATACAAATATTGTAATTGGTCTGGTAGAAACTATCGTAGGTTTAATTCCAGCTGGTGGAGGATGTAAAGAAATGTTAGCTAGATGGTTAGATACAGCAGAGGCAAAAAAAGATCCAAATTATGCACCATTAAAAGTTTTTGATATCATTGGCTATGGAAAAACAGCAACATCACCTGTTGAAGCTGAGCCATTGAAATACTTACTGCCTGAAAATAAAAAAATTATGAATAGAAATAGTTTATTAGAAGTTTCAAAAAAAATCTTAGATGAAAACAAAGATTTTAAAGCACCTAGCGAACTTCAGTTTAACTTGCCTGGGAAAGCGGTTATTGGAGAAATGCATAAAATTTTAGAAAAACTCTATAATGATAAAATAATCTTAGATCATGGGGTAGAAGTTGCAAAAGAATTAGCTTTCGTCTTAAGTGGTGGAGACACAACTATGGATAAAGTGTTAACAGAAGATGATTTATTCAAATTAGAATTAGATGCTTTTATGAGATTAATTGAAACTAAAAATACTCAAGACAGGATTAAACACACCTTGGCTACTGGTAAACCTTTAGTCAACTAACATTTTAATAGAATTTATAAAGTCAGGCCTTAGAACATACTCAGATTTATTTTGATATTTTATTTTTTCTAGTGCTTCTATCCCATAAATCACTTTCCCAATCGGTGTATATTCACTCTCATATAATGGCTCATCTTTGAGTGTGATGAAAAATTGACTATCTTCAGTATTATATTTTTGTGTTCTTGCAAGACCTACACTTCCTCTTTCATAGTTAAATGGGACATCTACTTCTGAGTTTATGGTTCCTAATCCTGATTGTCCTGTTCCGATTTTTCCATAATCAATATTTCCTTTTTTACCAAATTCCAAATCACCTGCCTGTACAAGACTATCTTTAATTACTCTATGAAATGCAACATCGTCGTAAGCTTTAGACCTCACCAATGTTTTAAATCTTTCAACCGCGTTTGGAGAAATATTTGGATATAATTCAATAATTACATTTCCACATTCAACATTCAAAATCGCAATATTATTTGGCTTATCAAAAGAAAGTTTTTCTGGATTATAATTTTTAACAAATAAGCATTTATTCTTTATCAAAAAAAAAGAACTTAGAGAAAAAATAGCTAAAGATATTAAGAAAAAAAAGATTATCTTTTCTGACCTTGAAGCTTTAATTTTTTTAATCATAAATCGAAATTTTGATCAATTTTAAGCAACCCTGATTTGATAAAATCTATCTTTTTTTGAAGAATAGGATCAATTTGTTTTGGCAAATTCCCATGCATTAAATGAGAAAAAACTTCTGCCATATCTTCAGAAGCGGTTGATTTTGAATATTCAGTAATAAAACCATCAGTTTTAGAATAAGTATCAAGACCTATTTTTTTTGTGCAAGTAGAACATTTTGCATAATTAAAGCTATCTGAATTGAAACTTGACCAAGTTTTTTCATTAAAAATTTCCTTAAAACTATCATTGATTATATGAAAGACTTCATGATGTAATACTCTTTCAAAATATTTATTATTAAATTTAATATCAACAATAAGAGTTTTCATCACATTATCAGGTATTCCAGCAGTATTAATTCCTGAAATTGATAAATCTTCACAAAGAACAATATATTTTAAATTTATTTTTTTTAAAAAACTTTGAGAATATCTTTTTAAATTCTTTTCTATAATTTGATACTTTTGGTCTAAATCTTGTTTTGATGATTTAAAACAATTAATATTATTATCTACCCCAATTGTAAAAGGTTGTTTAGCGTAAAGATATCTCAGACTATTAGTAGTTTTAATATTATAAATTTCAAGATTTGGGATTTTAATCAATTGATAAATCGTATCTGCTTGCACAGAAGAAATTAAAAATAAATATAATAAAATGAACTTAAATAATTTCATAATAAGTATTATTGAAGATATTCCAAATTGTGAGAATGTGATAGAGTTTTATGATGAAAAAAAAAAGTACCAAGGAACCAATCCAACCAGTAAGTGGAACCAAAGTACCACGATTTGCTGGACCCTCGACTTTTGCACGATTACCAGAATTGAGAGATGTTGAATATTGTGATGTTGCAATAGTTGGTATTCCTTTTGATGCAGGCACAAGTTATAGACCAGGGGCAAGGTTTGGTCCTCAAAGCATTAGACAAGCTTCAAGACACTTAAGAACAAATTATCATCCAAGTTATGATGTAGAACCATTTAAAGTACAACAAGTTGCTGATGCTGGAGATATTACGTGTAATCCTTTTAATATTAATGAAGCGATCAAACAAATTGAAGAAGGTGCTACAGATTTACTGAAAAAAACTGGAGGCATAATTAGTTTAGGGGGTGACCATACAATTGCATTTCCTTTATTAAAAGCAGTTAACAAAATTAATAAAGGTCCAGTTGCTTTAGTTCATTTTGATGCTCATTTAGATACATGGGATACTTATTTTGGGGCACCTTATACGCACGGAACTCCATTTAGACGTGCAAGAGAAGAGAATTTATTTTTAGACGATGCCTCTATGCATGTAGGTATTAGAGGACCTTTGTATAGTAGAGATGATATTAAAAATGATGAAAGTTTTGGATTTAAAATAATTCATTGTGATGAATTTCAAACAGAGGGAACTGATAAAATAGCTGAAAGAATTAAAAAAAGAGTTGGCGATAATCCATTATACTTATCAATAGATATAGATGTTTTAGACCCAGCTTTTGCCCCAGGAACAGGCACACCAGAAATTGCAGGAATGACTTCAAGAGAAATGGTTAATGTAATTCGGGGTTTGTCAGGAATGAATTTAATCTCAGCAGATGTAGTTGAAGTATCCCCAGCATATGATCATGCGGAGGTAACATCTTTAGCTGCAGCAACAATTGTTTATGAACTTACTAATTTGTTTGCAAAAAAATAAGGAAAGGTTAGGAGTCTGGTATGGAAAATAAAAAAAATTTTTACATCGATGGAAAATGGGTTGCTCCAAAAAGTAAACAAGAAATAAAAGTAATTAATCCTGCTACAGAGGAAAATTGTGCGGTTATTTCTTTAGGTAATAAAGAAGATATTGATTATGCAGTAAGTTCAGCAAAAAAAGCTTATAGCACTTGGGCATTTTCCCCTAAAGAGGAAAGAATAAGATTATTAGAAAAATTGTACGAAAATTATAAGAAAAGATGGGCAGATATTGCTGCAGCTATTACCACAGAAATGGGAGCTCCCAAAGACTTTGCAACAAAACTACAAGCAGGTACAGGTGCGGCACATCTAAAATCATTTATTAGATATCTTAAAAATTTTGAATTTGAAAAACCTTTAGGCGAGCATGCTCCAAATCAAAGATTAATTTATGAGCCAAAAGGTGTGTGTGCTTTGATTACACCATGGAACTGGCCAATGAACCAAGTTTGTCTTAAAGTTGCACCAGCTTTAGCTTCTGGCTGTACTATGATTTTAAAACCATCTGAACTTGCTCCTTTATCTTCAATGATTCTTGCAGAATTAATTGATGAAACAAAATTTCCTGCTGGAGTATTCAATTTAGTAAATGGAGATGGTGAAACTACTGGTAATGCACTTACAAGTCATCCTGACGTCAACATGATTTCATTTACTGGCTCTACTCGAGCTGGAGCATTAATTTCACAAAATGCAGCTAAAGATTTTAAAAGAGTAAGTTTAGAATTAGGAGGAAAGGGAGCAAATATAATTTTTAAAGATGCTGATCCAGATGCTATTGAAAGAGGAGCTTTAAGATGTTTCAGAAATTCTGGTCAGTCGTGTAATGCTCCAACTAGAATGCTTGTTGAAAAATCAATGTATAATGAAGCTGTAGAAAGATTAAAAAAATATACTGAAAATTTTGAAGTTGGTGATCCAAAGAAGGAAGGAGAGCATATTGGTCCTGTTATTTCTGAAACCCAATACAACAAAATTCAAACTTTAATTAAAAAGGGTATAGATGAGGGTGCAAAATTAGTTGCAGGAGGCGCTGGTAAACCAGAGGGATTTGAAAAAGGATACTTTGTCAAACCAACAGTTTTTGTTGATGTTAAAAATGATATGGAAGTTGCAAGAACAGAAATTTTTGGTCCAGTGTTATCAGTAATGCCTTTTGAAAATGAAGAGGAAGCAATTAAAATTGCTAATGATACTCCTTACGGATTGACTAATTACATTCAAACACAAGACAAAGAAAAAGTTAAAAGAGTTGCAAGAAAGTTAAGATCAGGAATGGTAGACGTAAATGGAGCTGGTATTGCTGTAGATGCACCATTTGGAGGTTTTAAACATTCTGGAATTGGTAGAGAAGCTGGTGAACATGGTCTTGAAGAATTTTTAGAAGTGAAAGCTGTTGGTGGCTGGAATTAATTTAAAGCAGATCTTTTTTTAAGACCATCTAAAAATTTTAAACATTTTTTAATTTCATTTAATTCAATATATTCATCAACTTTATGAGCCTGCTCGATAGAACCAGGACCACAGACCACAGTGCTCATCCCAATTTCCTGAAACAACCCAGCCTCAGTACCAAAAGAAACAACTTCTCGTGAATTGTCGCCAGTTAAACTTGAAACCAACTCACATGCTTCTGAGTTTTTAACACGATCAAATCCAGTTACTTCACCAATTATTTTTTTTGTTATTTTTGAATTTGGAAATACTTTCCTCATTTCTGGTAATAAAATTTCATTAGCATACTTGTCTATTTCTTGATTTAAAAAAATTCCATCTTCTTTCACTACCGGTCTAGTCTCCCATTCAATATAACATTTATCAGCTATCACATTGTGTGCTATGCCACCAAATATTCCTCCTACTTGCAAAGTTGAAAAGGGTGGATCAAATATCGAATCTTTAGGAGCTCTTTTTTTTAAGTCCTGTCTTAATTCAATGAGTTTGTTTGCGTAACGTGAAGCAAACTCAACAGCACTAACACCTTTATGTGGCATTGAACTATGACCCGCTAAACCTTCAAAATAAGTTGTATATTCATAACAACCTTTGTGAGCATCTATAATTTTCATTTTAGTTGGTTCCCCAATTATGCATATGCCGTCTTGAATTTTTCTTTTTTTTAACTCCTCAATTAATATGGGCGCTCCAAGACAAGCAGTTTCTTCATCAAATGTGAATGAAAAATGGATATCTCTATTTAATTCCACTTTTGAATAAATTGGCGCATAAGCTAAAACACATGCAATAAAACCTTTCATATCACATGCACCTCTGCCATAAAGTTTATCATCTTTGATTGTGGCTTTAAAAGGATCAGTGCTCCAACTTTTTGAAACTGGAACAGTATCAGTGTGACCAGATAAAATAATTGGTTTTATCCCGTTTGTTTTTTTCGCCTTAAATGTTGCAAAAAGATTGACTCGTTTTTTTTCTTCATCAAAAGTTTTAAATGAAGTTGCACCTAATTTTTGAAGGTACTCTTCACAATAATTAATTAAATTACTATTATCATCTCCAGAAATTGTTTTGAAACCGATTAAATCAGTCAAAATTTTGATGCAATTTTCATATAATTTTTCAATATTAATTTCTGTACTCATGAATAATAACTAATATATATACTGGATTTATGAAAGAACAAATAACATACGATATATTTGATAAAGTTGACATACGAGTAGGGACAGTAATTTCTGTAAAAAAAAATGAGAAAGCAAGAAAACCATCTTTAGTAGTTGAGGTGGATTTTGGAAAAGAGATAGGAATTAAACAATCTTCAGCACAAATTACTCATTATTACAATGAGGATAATTTAAAAGGTAAACAAGTAATCGGAGTTTGTAATTTTCCTGAAAAAAATATTGCTGGAGTGGTGTCTCAAGTTTTGATTTTAGGTTCGATTGATAAGGAAGGCAAAGTGATTCTCGTTCATCCATCTCAACAATCAGAAAATGGTCTTCCAATAGCCTAAGTATGCATCCTGAAATATTATCAATTTCTTTATTTTGGTTTGTCACAGCGTATACGCCGGGTCCAAATAATGTAGTCGCATCTTACTCTGGATTTAATTTTGGGATAAAAAAAACAATTCCTCATATTCTTGGTGTGACTTTAGGATTCACCTCATTAGTTTTGTTTTTATCGATAGGTTTAATTAATGTTTTTAAATTATTTCCCATCATTCAAATAGTCATTAGATATCTTGGGACTTTATTTTTAATATATCTGGCCTATAAGATTGCGTTTTCAACCTCTTCAAATGAAACCCAAAAGGAAAACCCTGTAAAATTTATTGAAACCTTTTTATTTCAATATTTAAATCCTAAAGGTGTCACTGTTGCAATTATTGTTGTCTCTACTTATGTTGAGTTAGGGGTTAATTATATAAGTTATGCGACTCAAATAGTTGCTCTTGCTTTTCTATTTTCTGTCACAAGTATTACTTTGTGGACGTTTGTCGGTAAATTTTTGAGGAAATTTGCGACAAATGATAAATTTATTAAGTACTTTAATTATGTTATGTCAGGGCTTCTTTTATTAAGCATAAT
>ENA-OSEY01003032-OSEY01003032.1-marine-metagenome-genome-assembly--contig:-NODE-3032-length-10508-cov-3.658134_pt1 | contig 10508 bp, 8 predicted proteins | sample MGYA00248465_ERZ534230 | MGnify/ENA primary metagenome ERZ534230 (study PRJEB26409, sample SAMN06344110) | marine metagenome | isolation source: Sea water from surface | place: Atlantic Ocean:Southern... | reverse complement strand
GAGATTTGCGGTGACATCGCATTGGACATTGCGGCGGAAAACGACAATATCGAGATTTTCACGACGCGGCCAGATACGCTCTACGGCGCGTCTTTTGTAGCAGTAGCTGCCAACCACCCCCTTGCCATCACTATCGCGAAGGGCAGCGCGGAGGCGACTGCCTTCCTTGCCGAATGCGCCAAGCTCGGCACGTCGGAAGCAGCAGTGGAAACCGCCGAGAAAAAGGGTTTTGATACCGGCCTGACAGTACAGCACCCACTTGTTGCGGACTGCCGGCTTCCGGTCTATATCGCCAATTTCGTGCTGATGGAATACGGCACCGGCGCCATATTCGGCTGTCCGGCGCATGACCAGCGCGACCTTGATTTCGCCAATGCCTATGGTCTTGGCGTGATCCCGGTGGTGCTTCCCGACGACACCGATGCCGCCAGCTTTGAAATCACCGACACGGCCTATACCGGACCCGGAAAGCTGTTCAATTCCGGCCCGTGGGACGGCATGGATGTCGAGGAAGGCAAGCGTGCCGCGATCGCGGCGCTTGAGGCCGCCGAGTCAGGCACGGGCCAGACGACCTACAGGCTTCGTGACTGGGGTGTTTCACGCCAGCGGTACTGGGGATGCCCGATTCCGGTTATCCATTGCGATTCCTGCGGCCTTGTGCCCGTTCCCGAGGCCGACCTCCCGGTAGAGCTTCCCGAGGACATCGATTTCGAAGCGCCCGGAAACCCGCTGTCAAACCATCCGACATGGAAGTATGTCAGTTGCCCGACATGCGGCGGCGACGCCATCCGTGAGCAGGACACCTTCGACACCTTCTTCGAGAGCTCGTGGTATTTCCTGCGATTTGCCGACCCGCATCATCCGCAAGGATTCTCGCGCGAGGCGGCGTCCTACTGGATGCCGGTCGACCAGTATATCGGCGGCGTCGAGCATGCGGTTCTGCATCTTCTCTATTCCCGTTTCTTCATGCGCGCGCTTCGCGACACCGGGTATCTGGAGGGGGACGAGCCCTTCGCAGGCCTGATGACCCAGGGCATGGTCTGCCATCAGACCTTTCGCGATGCTGACGGCAAATGGCTGTTCCCGACCGAGGTAGAGCGCGACGGCGACAGCTGGAAAGTGCGTGAAACCGGCGCTGCCGTGACAGCCGGCCGGATCGAGAAGATGAGCAAGTCGAAGCGGAACGTCGTCGACCCGGATGTCATTATCGAAACCTATGGTGCGGACACCGCGCGCCTTTTCATGCTGTCGGATTCGCCGCCTGAACGCGACATGGAATGGACAGAAGCCGGCGTCGAGGGCGCGTCGAGATTCCTCAAACGCATCTACCGGATGGCTGCCGACCCGTCACTATCCACAGCCGGAACACAGCTTCCGGACAGCGGGGCAGGCGACGATCTCGTTCGCGCTGCCCATCGTGCCATCGATGCCATGACCGCCGATATCGAGGCCTTCAGGTTCAACAAGGCGGTTGCCCAGCTTTACACGCTTGCCAATGCAATCGGCGAGGTACGGGGAGATGAGCCGTCAGATCTGGCGGCGCGACGTTTTGGTGTCGAAACGCTGATCCGGCTTCTCTACCCGCTTGCACCGCATATTGCCGAAGAGATTTGGGAACAGCTCGGCCATGATGTGATGCTTGCAGACACCGACTGGCCGAAAGCAGACCCGGACATGCTGACCGAGGACAGTGTCGAGATCGGTGTTCAGGTGAATGGCAAACTTCGGGACACGGTCTCGCTTCCGGTTGATGCCGACGAGGATGTGGCCCGGGCGGCGGCGCTGGCGTCGGCCGGTGTAATTCGCTACCTTGAAGGCCGTGAACCGAGGAAAGTCATCGTCGTCAGGAACAGGATCATCAATGTGGTTGTCTAGACTGATTGTGACTGCCGGCCTTCTCCTGCTGTCGGCGTGCAGTGGTTTCGAGATCAAGTCTCTCGGACAGGCGCTGTATGAGCAGAATGCGGTGATCGCGGTCGTGGAGACAGGTGGTCGCAACGGCCAGCTTTACAGCCGCCAGCTTCGCAGCCGCCTGCAGCATGGTGGCGTCTCGGCCACACACAGTGTCAGCACAAGGCTGAATGTATCTTCCAGCTCGTCCAAGTCGGTGCAGGGATCCACTTCTGATCTGAAAAAGAAAACAATGACCGCATCGATCGTTCTGGTCGATCTGGCAACGGGCGAAGTTGTTCTGTCCGACAGCCTGTCGGCCAACGCAACGCTTGGCACCGTCTCGGCACAGTTTGCCCAGACCCGGTCGGACCGCCATGCCGACGAACGGCTCGCCATGCTGCTGGCGGACCGCGTCGCCGCCAGGCTTCATCTCTTTTTCTCCCAGACCGGTTCCTGATGAAGGTCGCGCCGCGGCAGGCAAACGCATTTCTTGCATCCATTCCTGCTGCGGTCCGCGCCCTGCTCCTTCATGGCAATGACCTTGGGCTGATTTCCGAGCGTGCCCGTAAGGTCGCGACAGCCTTCTGTGACGATCTTGACGATGTGTTTTCAGTGACGCATCTCGAGGGCGACCAGCTCGCCGGCGATGCAGGCGCGCTAGGTGACGCTGCCGAAGCGATTGCAATGACCGCGCCCTGCCGACTGGTTCTGGTCAAGGGCCGTGGCAGCGAAATGCTGGCAGCCTGCAAACTGGCGCTGGCAAGACGGCTTGATTCGGCCTTCATCATTGTCGAGGCGACCGACACCACAACCCGTCACGCGCTGGTGAAGCTGTTCGAAACGGCGGAGAATGCCGCCGCGCTCGGCTGTTATGGCGATGATGCGCGCGATATCGGCGCCCTGCTTCGCGAAACGATGGCGCGTGACGGCATTTCTGTGACCGAAGATGCGGCCGCCCTTGTGGTGGAGCGGCTGGGAAGCGACCGCGCTGTATCCCGCCAGGAGATCGAAAAGCTCGCCCTTCTTGCCGGTCCCGGCGGCACGCTGGGAATCGAGGAAGTCAGCCATGCGCTGGGTGACAGCGCCAGCCTTGCCGTCACCGACATCGCCATGGCCGCGGCCGACGGCAATGTGGAGTCGCTGCAGAAAGCCGTCGGCAAGGCATGGACCGAACAGCAGGCAAGCGTCATGGTGCTTCGTGGCTGCCAGGGCTATTTCAAGCAGATGCTCGCCGCTGCGCGTGCTGTCCAGCGCGGAAGCCAGGCGATGCAGGCGGTGAAATCGCTTCGCCCGCCTCTCCATTTCAGGCTTCAGGACCGCGTGGCCGCCCAGCTCAGGTTCTGGCCGCCTGATGCGATCCTCGATGCTGTGAACAGGCTGCAGGACGCCGAGCTTGCCGTGAAGACGGGCGCTGCGGATGATGAGACACAATGCGCCCAGACATTGCTCGGGATCTGCATTCGCGGCCGTGCCCTGAAGCGCTGACCGGTGGCGCCGGTCTGGACCCGCGACCCGGGCGCTAGTCTGTTTCCAGCTTGTCGATCACGGACTCGAACTGTTCGAGCGAGTTGAAATGCATGACGAGCCGGCCGCGGTTCTTGTCCTCATGCCATTCGATGTCCAGCCGCAGGCCGAGTTTCGCCTGCATGCTTTCTTCAAGGGCGCGTATATCTGCCGTCTTGTTCGCTTTTGGCTTTGTTGCCGCGGCCTGGCCTGTGGAGGTTGGTGATTTCTGCGACTTGACCAGCGCCTCCACCTGGCGGGCCGAAAGACCTTTCTCGACAACCCGGCGTGCCAGCGCCGCGCAGTTGGGATGACCGATCAGCGGGCGCACCTGGCCCATGCTCAACTGCCCGTCGACGACCAGCTGACTCACCTCCTGAGGCAATGTCAGGAGACGCAGGAGATTGGCGATGTGGCTTCTGGATTTTCCAATAATTTCAGATATTTGTTCTTGCGTATATCCAAATTTATCAATCAACTGGCGATAGCCTTCAGCCTCTTCAACAGCACTCAGATCAGCCCGCTGGACATTCTCGATCAATGCCAGCTCATGCGCTTCCTCGTCACCCATCTCGCGGATGATGGCCGGAATGACATGCAGCTGCGCCAGCTGCGCCGCGCGCCAGCGCCGTTCACCGGCAATCAGCTGGTAGCGGTTGCTTGCCCCCTGCTGGGGACGGACAAGAATGGGTTGGACAAGGCCCTTGGCCCGAATGGAATCGGCAAGCTCGGCAAGCCGTTCCTTGTCAAAGCGGCGGCGCGGCTGCCAGGGGCCGACATTGATCCATTCAACCGGAATTTCACCAAGGCCGGACAGTTGCGACTGCGGCGCCTCCCCGGATCCGGAAATGGCTGCCTGAGAGGCGCCCGACCCGGCGGGAGCGGCTGTCCCGGTGGCGGCGGCAACGCCAGCATCACCCAGAAGCGATGACAGGCCGCGGCCGAGGCCACGCGGCCTGGCGGTGGATGCCGGCGCCTTTTTCGCGGCTTTCTTGCTTGCTGCCTTGGCTGCCGGTTTCTTTTTTGCTGTCTCGGCTTTCTTTGCCATGCTCGTTATCCCTGCGTATTTGTCCTTGTGCCTGTCCCGGGCGGATGTCCCTTGCCGGTCAGGCCGCCTTTGCCTCCTGACGAAGCAATTCAGCCGCAAGCGCCGCGTAAGCCTGCGATCCGGGACATTTCAGATCATAGATCAGCACCGGCTGCCCGAAAGACGGTGCCTCTGACACCCGCACATTGCGCGGGACGACCGTATTATAGACCAGCTCGCCAAAATGGTCGCGCACATCATTGGCCACCATGGCGGACAGCTTGTTGCGGCTGTCGAACATGGTCAGCACGATGCCCTGCATGGACAGCGCGCCATTCAGCCCGGCCTTCACGGCATCGATGGTGCGCATCAGCTGCGACAGCCCCTCCAGCGCGTAGAATTCGCACTGGAGCGGCACCAGGACCGACGTAGCAGCCGCCAGTGCGTTCACAGTCAGCATGCCGAGCGACGGGGGGCAATCGATGATGATGTAGTCATATGACGCTGAAATACGCAAAATCGAGCCGCGGAGCCGGAATTCCCGGTCGGGCATGTCGGACAGCTCGACCTCGGCCGCCGACAGGTCGACGACAGTCGGAATGATATCGAGCCGCGGGACCTGAGTTTTCTGGATCGATTCATCGGAGCCGCTGCCACCGGCGATCAGGCTGTAACTGTTATGCGTCCGGTCATCAATGCCAAGGCCGGTGCTGGCATTGCCTTGCGGATCGAAATCAATCAGCAACACGCTGCGGCCGCATGCCGCCAGCGCCGTCGCAAGATTGATCGAGGTGGTAGTTTTCCCGACGCCACCCTTCTGATTGGCAACGGCGATAATGCGCTTGGATGGCGACATGGCGGGATGCGGCTCCGGTCTAGGACGTTACCGTCAGGTCTACCACAAAAGCCTCGGGGTTGGTAAGGCTCGGATGAAGCCTGCGGATGATATCGGAACGTGTGTCGAGCGCGGCAAGTTCCGCTTCCGCCCGGGCCCCTTTCAGGAACAGGCACCTCGTCCCAGGCACAAGCTGGGCCTCAAGGAGCTCGAGAAGCCTGTCAAGCGATGCCAGCGCCCTTGCCGTGACAATATCGGCGCCGATGGGTGGCAAGGATTCGATGCGCCTGTTATGGACAATTGCCCGGATTCCGGTCTCGCGAATGACAGTCTGCAGGAAAACGGCCTTTTTCTGATCCGACTCGACGAGGTGCAGTTCGGCATCGCACAACGCCGCGAGGACGAGCCCCGGAAAGCCCGCACCACTGCCGATATCGAGGATCCGGCCGGTCCCGGCAGGCACAAGAGCCGCAAGCTGGGCCGAATCCCAGATATGGCGCATCCATATATCCGGCAATGTCGAGGCCGAGACGAGATTCACCCGCTGCTGCCATTTCTCGACCAGCGCCACATAGGCTGCGAGCCTGTCCATTGTTTCACGTGAAACATCGATCTGTCCGGCCAGCGCCTCGGGGAGGTTCATGCCTGTCTTGCGGCCGCCATGCTGTCAACCCCGTCCCGCTTCAGATGGCGCAATACAGCGACAACAGCCGCCGGGGTGAGGCCCGGGAGCCTGTTTGCCTGGCCGATTGTCTGCGGCCGCAGACGCATCATCACATCGCGCGCCTCAGCAGAAAGCCCGCCAACAGCGCCATAATCGAAATCGGGGGGAATGGAAATGGCCTCGTCACGGTGCAGCGCCTCGATATCGGCACGCTGGCGCTCGAGATATCCGGCATAACGGCAATCCGCCTCAAGCTGCGGGCGAAGGGAGTGGTCAATCGCCTCCAGTTCCGGCCAGAGACCGGTCAGGCTGCCGATGGTGATGCCCTCCAGCGCCAGCATGTCGGCAGCGCTCCTCCGGCCGCCGTCACGCGGCGCAGGCAGCCCATGCGCCTGCAGGGCCTTGGGAAGCGCGCTTGACGCCTGCAGCATCGTTGTAGCGGCGTTGAGCCTGTCTTTCCTAGCCAGCCACGCCTTCTGCCTCTCCTCGCCGACACATCCGATCTCGATCCCGCGGTCGGTCAGGCGCTGGTCGGCATTGTCGGCGCGAAGGAGGAGCCTGTATTCGGCACGCGAGGTGAACATCCTGTAGGGCTCCGGCGCACCGCGGGTGATCAGATCGTCGATCATCACTCCGGTATAGGCCTCGGCCCGGGTCAGGCTGAACTCGCCCCTGTCCCCGGCCCTTCCCCCGGCCGCGCGCATGGCAGCATTGATTCCCGCAATCAGACCCTGCGCGGCGGCTTCCTCATAACCCGTGGTGCCGTTGATCTGGCCGGCAAGATACAGCGACGGCAGCGCTTTCAGCTCCAGCGTACGGGTGAGCGAGCGCGGATCGATGAAATCATATTCGATGGCGTAGCCATATTGCAGGATCACCGCCTTCTCGAGTCCCGGAATGCTGGCGACCAGCGCGTCCTGCACATCCCGCGGCAGGCTGGTCGAAATGCCGTTCGGATAGACCGTATGGTCATCCAGCCCTTCCGGCTCGAGAAACACCTGATGGGATTCGCGGTCGGCAAAGCGCTTTACCTTGTCCTCGATGGACGGGCAGTAACGCGGCCCCTGCCCAGCGATCTGGCCGCTATAGACCGCCGACAGATGCAGGGATTCCGCAATAATCCTGTGGGTCTCAGCCGTTGTACGGGTGATGCCGCAGGAAATCTGCGGAACCGTAATCCGGTCGGTCAGCGTCGAGAACGGCACCGGCGGGTCGTCTGCGGGCTGCATTTCCAGCGCGTCCCAGTTGATGGTCCTGCCGTCGAGCCGCGCCGGCGTACCCGTCTTCAGCCTGCCGACCGCCAGGTCAAGGGCTCGAAGCCGCTCTGCCAGCGCGTTGGATGGCGCCTCGCCGACCCGTCCGGCAGGTGTGATCTCGGATCCCAGATGGATCAGGCCTCCGAGAAAGGTCCCGGTGGTCAGCACCACGGCACTTGCGCGCCACTCGCGGCCATCCTCGGCGATGACACCGCAGCAGGTGCCATCCTCGACGATCAGGTCGCCGACTGCCGCCTCGATGACGGTGACACCGGCGTCGACAATGAATTGCTGGACCGCCTCGCGGTAGAGCTTCCTGTCGGCCTGCGCGCGCGGGCCATGAACGGCCGGGCCGCGCGACTTGTTCAGCATCCGGAACTGGATACCCGCCCGGTCGATCGCCCGTCCCATGATCCCGTCGAGCGCATCGATCTCGCGCACCAGATGACCCTTGCCAAGCCCGCCGATGGCCGGGTTGCAGGACATCTCACCGATCCGGTCGGCGCGCATCGTCACTAGGGCGGTCCGTGCGCCCATGCGCGACGCAGCAGCAGCAGCCTCGCAGCCCGCATGCCCCCCGCCGACAATGATGACGTCAAACTCCACGGTTCCGTGTCCCGTCTGGTCGCTCAAAATCCGTTCAGGGCCGCTTTATGCGCCCTTTATGGTCATTTTCCAATGCAAAAGCTGGAAAATATGCTGCCAAGCAGTTCCTCGGCATCAATCTGGCCCGTGATCCTGCCAAGGCTGTCAGCTGCGCGCCGGTAGTCTTCAGCCGCCAGCTCGGGCGCCATCGCAAAATCATTGCCAAGCGCGTCCTGCAGCGAGGCAACGGTATCCTCCAGGGCCGTCCTGTGGCGCTCCCGCGTGATCAGGCTGGACCCTTCGTCCCGGTTCGCCGGCACCACAAGATCACGAAGACAAGCCACCACCGTCTCCAGCCCGGTTCCCTCCGCAAGGGAAACAGTGAGTGCACCGGATTCGGCAGCTGCGGCCACAGCCGCTTCCTGCATCAGGTCACATTTGTTCAGGATCACGCCATGGGATGGTCCGGCGATGCCGCGCAAGCTCTCCAGCGCCTCGGGCCAGCCGGCATCGCTTCCGTCAAGTACAATGAGAGACGCGCTTGCCCCTCTTGCCGCCTCGACGGCGCGCCGCACGCCTTCAGCCTCAATCAAGTCACCGGTCTGCCGCACGCCGGCAGTATCTAGCAATGTGACTGGCACCCCGTTGATCTCGAGACGTACCGAGACAACGTCGCGTGTGGTGCCCGCCTCATCGGATACAATCGCCGCGTCGCGCCCTGCCAGAAGATTCAGCAGGGTGGATTTTCCGGCATTGACCGGACCCAGCAGGCTGACCGTGACACCGCTCCGGACCTGCTCGCCGATACGCCCGTCATCGAGAACACCTTCAATCGCGCGGATCAGCGCATTGCTGTCGTCGCGCAGCTGTGCTTCCACGGAAGGCGGCAGGTCTTCATCCGCGAAATCGATCAGCGCTTCCAGCCGCCCGCCGAGACGAACCATCTCCTCGCGCCATCCGGTGACCGGCTTGTAGAGCGCGCCGTCCAGCTGGCGCCAGGCCTGCAGACGCTGACGGTCGGTCTCGGAATCGATCAGGTCGGCGAGCGCCTCTGTGCCGAGAAGGTCGATCTTGCCGTTCGCGAACATGCGGTGCGTAAACTCTCCGGCGATGGCCGGCCGGAAGCCGCCGGCGTCGCCAAGCATGCGCAGCGCCGCCGCTGTGACTGCCATCGATCCGTGCGTATGGATTTCGACGACATCCTCGCCGGTGCTCGACCGCGGGCCTGCCATCGCCAGGACCAGCGCCTCGTCAAGCGGCATGCCACTATCATCGAGGAGCCGTGCCACCTGAAAACAGCCGGGGGCCGGGCAGGCCGCGCCGAACAGGGCCGGTGCGGCATGCGCCGCCGGGCCGCTGATCCGGATCACCGCGATGGCGGATCGTCCGGGCGGTGTCGCCAGGGCAAAGATGGTGTCCTGCCTGCCTGTCATCGACAGCTGTCTCCCTTTTCATCGCCAGCCGGCTGGAGTACCGTTTCCGGTATAGCGGTTTTGCAAACGCCGGTCTGCCGCTTCTTTACCTGTCATTTCCTGTCGGCAAGCTCAACCCGAATCAATCAGGGGACGACCCACATGACGACGCTCTTCCATGTCACCATCGACACGCCGCTCGGCTATATGCGGCCGGTCAGCGACGGCACCTGCCTGATCCGGCTCGACTGGGACCAGTCGCGGTTTTCAGCGCCGGACAATCCGGATGATGTTTCACGTGAAACATCAGATCAGCTCATCGCCTATCTCGGCGGAACATTGAAGGATTTCAGGCTGCCGGTCCGGGCCGAGGGAAAGTCGGCCGCCGGCCATGCCTGGCTTGAAGCCATGGCCCGCATTCCGTACGGCGCGGTGGTGACATATGCCGAATTCGCCGCCGCAGCCGGCAAGCCGGGGGCGCCGCGCGCCGCAGGCACGGCCTGTTCGACCAATCCGATCCCGATCATATATCCCTGCCACCGTGTGGTCAGAGCCGGCGGGGCATTGGGGAATTATGGCGGTGGCAGCAATCTCGACCCGAAGCATCCCGACAATCTCGGACGCAAGCAGGCCTTGATCGATCTCGAGCGGCGGTTTGCCTAGCTGTTCATCTGGTCGAAGAAATCGTCGTTGCTCTTCGAATTCTTCAGCTTGTCGATCAGGAATTCCATCGCGTCGACCGGGCCCATCTGCATCAGGATGCGGCGCAGTACCCACATCTTGGCAAGCGTTCCCTTGTCGACGAGGAGTTCTTCCTTGCGCGTTCCGGACCGGGTGATATCGATCGCCGGGAATGTCCGCTTGTCCGACAGCTTGCGGTCCAGGATGACCTCGCTGTTGCCGGTGCCCTTGAATTCCTCGAAGATCACCTCGTCCATGCGCGAACCGGTTTCGATCAGGGCTGTCGCGATGATGGTCAGCGATCCGCCCTCCTCGATGTTTCGCGCCGCGCCGAAGAAGCGCTTGGGCCGCTGCAGCGCGTTCGCGTCAACACCGCCTGTCAGAACCTTGCCGGATGACGGCACGACGGTGTTATAGGCACGGGCAAGTCGCGTGATCGAATCCAGCAGGATCACCACGTCACGCTTGTGCTCGACGAGCCGTTTTGCTTTTTCTATAACCATTTCAGTGACTTGTACATGTCGTGCTGCCGGTTCGTCAAAGGTCGAGGAGATCACCTCGCCGCGCACCGAACGCTGCATGTCCGTCACTTCCTCCGGTCGCTCGTCGATCAGCAGAACGATGAGATAGACCTCGGGATGGTTTTCCGAGA
>ENA-OSEY01003031-OSEY01003031.1-marine-metagenome-genome-assembly--contig:-NODE-3031-length-10509-cov-2.213286_pt1 | contig 10509 bp, 5 predicted proteins | sample MGYA00248465_ERZ534230 | MGnify/ENA primary metagenome ERZ534230 (study PRJEB26409, sample SAMN06344110) | marine metagenome | isolation source: Sea water from surface | place: Atlantic Ocean:Southern... | reverse complement strand
CTACAAGCAAGCGGCTCAGGATATGGACTTTGTGCATACTATATTTTGCTCATGGATTAAATCAATGGACCCAAAACCAATAGTTTATATAAAATATGAACATGAATAAGGAACGTGAATGAAACCAATCTCCTTAATATGCCCCCTTTTCTTTACTCTCTTACCACTCTGCGGCCAGGGTTTTTGGGGGAATGCTTTTCCAGAACCTAGAATTGAATACTCTCCTAAAACTTATGTCTGTCACAAAGCAGAAACTTCCATTTTAGTTGATGGGAAATTAAATGATAAGGCATGGTCACATGTTAAGTGGACAAATTCTTTTGTTGATATTGAAGGGAGTTTAAAACCAGATCCCTATTACGATACGAAGGTTAAAATGACTTGGGATGACAACTACTTCTACTTTGGAGCATACATGGAAGATCCTCATGTCTGGGCAACCATTACTGCCCGAGATGCTGTTGTATACAAAGACAATGACTTTGAAATCTTTTTAGATCCAGATGGAGACACACACAATTATTACGAGCTTGAGGTGAACGCCTTTGAAACCGAGTGGGATCTTATCCTATTAAAACCCTACCATGATGCAGAAAAGGTTGCTCTTGATTCATGGGACATCCCAGGCCTTATCAGCAAGGTACATGTAGAGGGTACCATTAATGATCCTTCAGACATGGATAAAGGATGGAGCGTTGAGATTGCAATTCCATGGAAAGGTTTTATCAATAACTTCCGTTCAAAAACTCCGCCAACTGATGGTGAAATTTGGAAAGTAAACTTTTCTAGAGTTCACTGGGATACTGAAATCAAAAATGGGAAATATGTAAAAACAGATAACCCTGAGTTTAATTGGGTCTGGTCGCCACAGGGCCATATCTACATGCACTTCCCACACTTTTGGGGACGAGTTCAATTTACTGAAACCCCTTCGGGTTCTGAGGAAATTCAATTTTTGGATGATGGTTTAGATAAGATCAGGTGGGCCCTCAGGCAAGTATATTTCCGGCAAAGAAACTATTACTTTAAACATGAGCGTTATACAGCATCCCTAAAAAAATTAAATCTAATAAAAACCCCTGTTGAGGGAGTTCCTTGGCCACCAAAAATTATGGTTACTCCGTCAGGTTGGGAGGCAGAACTAGTTTTTGGTGATAGTTCCATGTATATTAGAAAAGATGGGAAGGTCTGGGGAAATTGAACCTACACTTAGTTGATTGGTTAATTGTTTTTGTTGCCTTAGCAGGGATGTTTTACTCGGTTTCCTTCTCATCTGGTTTGATGAAAAGCGTGACTGATTTTTTGTCTGCAGGAAGAACAGCTGGAAGGTATCTAATTTCAGTATCAAGTGGCGTTGCTGGTCTCGGTGCTATATCGGTTGTCATGTTTTTAGAAATGGGATATATAGCAGGCTTTAGCCTTGCTTGGTGGGGTCTTAGCCAAGGGATTATCATTCTGATGCTAACCATGTCTGGGTGGGTAATCTATCGCTTTAGATCTACTCGCTGTCTCACCCTAGCTCAATTCTTTGAAAAACGCTATAGTCGAAAATTTAGAATATTTACAGGCATAGTAGCTTTTACTGCAGGCATTATTAACTTTGGAATATTTCCGGCGGTTGGAGCTCAATTCTTCATAAGCTATTGTGGTTTACCAGAATCAGTTATTGGCATACCCGTCTTCCCTTTAGTAATGATTATTCTCTTATCGATATCTTTATATTTTGTATACACTGGGGGGCAAATTGCCGTTATCATTGCAGACTTTTTTCAAGGAATTTTTGCAACCTTTGTTTTAATCGTTGTTGTGCTCTACCTCTTTTTTAGTGTTGGATGGGATCAGGTCTCCCATTCTCTAGAGCAAACACCTCTCAAGCTAGCCAAAGAAGAGATTACGAAGTTGCAAGATGATGAAGCTTACATGAAGCTATCCGATCAGGAAAAAGAAAAAAGAAAAAACCAGATTGATGAAAAATATGAGAACTCATCAAGGATAAATCCATTTAAGACAAGCAACGTGGAGGACTTTAACTTTTGGTATTTTTTGATAGGAATCATTGGCATCATGTATGGCACCATGGGTTGGCAGGGAAGTCAAGCTTATAATTCATCTGCTAAAAGTGCCCATGAAGCAAAAATGGGATCTGTCCTTGCTGGATTTAGGGGACTTCCGCAAGGATTATTTTTTCTACTAGTACCTGTACTTATTTATGTTTTTATGAACCACGCCGATTATGCGAGTGTAGCTGCTTCAGCAGAGCTATCACTTCAAGATCTAGAAACGGATACTCTTAGATCTCAGATGCGTGGCCCAATTGTACTCTCAACGGTACTACCAATTGGTTTGTTAGGAGCTTTTGCTGCATTGATGCTCGCAGCCTTTATTAGCACGCATGATACGTATCTACATTCTTGGGCAACTATCCTAGTACAAGATGTAATCATGCCATTTAGAGAAAAACCATTTGATAAAGAAACACACCTTAAGGTTCTCAGATATGCGATACTGGGTGTTGCTGTATTTATATTTTTCTTCAGTTTACTATTTCAACAAAATCAAGCGATTGCTCTATTCTTTGCAATCACCGCAGCAATCTTTGCTGGAGGCTCAGGAGCGGTGATTATTGGTGGGCTCTATTGGGATAGAGGAACAACAAAAGCGGCCTGGACTGCTATAATAATCGGCGCATTGATAAGCGTTAGCGGAGTATTAGTGAAGCAGATCTCAGTTGAATGGTTAAACGATACATCATCCTATGTTCAGCTAAAAAATATTTTGGAGTTTATTAGAAACATTAATGGCCAAGAATATTGGGGAATAAGTATGGGGGCTTCTGCCTTTGCATATGTTGTGGTATCAGTTTTAGATAATTCAGAGCCGTTTAATATGGATAAACTTCTAAATCGTGGAAAGTATGCGATTGAGGGTGAGAAAAAGATAATCAATGAGAATACAGAGTTAGGTTGGAAGATATTTTTGATGGGTGAAGAATTCACCAGAGGAGACAAGTTAATTTATATCCTAAATTATGTATGGACTGGCATTTGGACTCTGGTTTTTATTGTAGGCACCATTTACAACCTATCCAATGAAGTAAGCGATGCTAATTGGATGTTATTTTGGAGGAATTACATTTACATCTTCATTGTAATTTCTTTAGTGATAATTGTCTGGTTCACGGTTGGAGGTTTTCACGACCTCAAGATAATGATGGATAAGTTAAAAACAGAAAAAAGAGATCATCATGATGATGGATGGGTCTCGGAAGACTAAAAAATGAACAAAAAAGAAACTGAAGTAATCCTACAACGAATTCAAAACTGGTATGGCAGATTGCCAAACCTTTTTATTCATGACGAAAAAAAATTCGAGGCAAAATTTGGCTGGTCAAAAGAACCCACTAAATTTGAGGATCGATTATCTCTAGAATATAAACCGATTAATGAAGAGGAATCTTGGGGGGAAAAATGGGAGAGCGCCTGGTTTCATTTGGAGGGACGTGTTCCGGAAAAGTGGGCTGGTCAGACTGTTGCTGCTAATCTTGATTTTTCTGGAGAAGGGCTCGTATACGATAATAAAGGTAAAGTAATCCAGGGGATTACTAATGCAAGTATCTGGGATTCTAATTTTGCCCGTACTAGAGTTGTTTTATTTGAAAAAGCTCATGGGAATGAGCAGATAGAGCTATGGGTTGAAGCAGCAGCGAACTCATTGTTTGGAGTTTTTACCGATACAGATCCAGAAGAAGATAGTCCTAAAAGGCATGGCTGGTTTGACGCAAAAGTCGAAACCATAAGGTTTGGAATTTTTGATGCTGAACTATGGCATTTGTATCTTGATGCTAGGATTTTAATAGGTATAATGAAACGTATAGATGAAGACTCTGTTCGAAAATCTAGGATCATTTTAGCATTGAATAATTGCATAAATGTGTTCTCTGACAATAGAGAGAATGTGAGTAAAGCCAGAGATTGCCTTAAGCAGGAACTTGGCAAGCCAGCATCAGCTTCAGATTTAAATGTCTCTGCAATCGGACACGCTCATATCGATACGGGTTGGCTCTGGCCAGTCAGAGAAACAGTTCGTAAAACTGCACGAACTTTTGCCACCCAATTAAGTATTATAGAAAACTATCCAGAATATATTTTTGGTGCCTCCCAGCCGCAGCACTATCAATTCATGAAGGATCAATATCCAGAAATTTATGCTAAGATCAAAGAGGCTGTTAAATCTGGGAACTGGGAAGTGCAAGGTGGGATGTGGGTCGAGGCCGATTGCAACCTCATAAGCGGTGAGTCAATGGTTCGCCAGTTACTTCATGGTAAAAACTTTTTTAAAGATGAATTTGATATTGTTGTAGACAATCTTTGGCTTCCAGATGTATTCGGATATTCTGCAGCTCTTCCTCAGATTCTTAAAAGGGCTGGCGTGAATTACTTTTTGACGCAAAAACTTTCTTGGAGTCAGTTTAACGATTTCCCACATCAGACTTTTAATTGGCGCGGAATCGATGGAACTGAAATTTTAACACACTTTCCTCCTGAAAACACTTATAATAGTGAATTGGACACTGAGTTTCTGTTGCCCGCTCAAAAAGGGTTTAAAGAAAAAGATAGGCTCGACGAATTTATATCACTTTTCGGAGTTGGTGATGGTGGAGGAGGACCCAAACCAGAAAACATTGAACTTGGTAGAAGGATGTCCAACCTTGAAAATTCACCAAGAGTTCAGTTTGATACCGCAAAGAACTTTTTTAATAGATTGGATAAATACAAGGATGATTTGGAGATCTGGGTGGGTGAGCTCTATCTTGAACTTCACAGAGGTACTCTTACGACCCATGGACTCGTTAAGAAACAAAATCGAAAGCTAGAGTGGAAACTACGTTCTGTGGAGATGCTATTCTCCTGTTTATCTATTGAGGACTATCCAATTGAAGAGTTGGATAGACTTTGGAAGATATTATTAATTAACCAGTTTCATGACATCATACCAGGATCAAGCATTAACCTGGTTTATCAAACTACTTACACTGAATATGAACAGATTCAAGAAAGCTGTGATCAATTAATTAACGAATCTGCGAGAAAGTTATTCAAAAAAGATTCCGAATCATTTGTTTTATTAAATACTTTATCTTATTCCTGGAAAGGTCCGGTGCAGATCCCAGAATCTTTTGAAAATCATCATATTTTAAATGAAGGTGGAAATGCAATTCCATTGCAAAGAACAGAAGAGGGAGTATTTGCTTTAGTTGAATTAGAATCTCTTTCATTTACTACATTCAAAAAAGGCGAGAGTGTTATCAATAATCTTGAAACAGATGACAACTTATCACTTGAAAACAATTTGGTTAGATATGTGTTTGATGATAAGGGGGCACTGATCTCCGCTTATGACAAAGAACTAGAAAAAGAATTCATGGCAGGTATCGGGAATGTTTTATCCTTGTATGAAGACAGGCCAAACAACTGGGACGCCTGGGACGTGGACTTCTTCTATAGAGAAGCATTGATTGAAACAGCTGAAATGACCCATGCATCTAGTCATTCAAATGGAAGTGTTTTACAACAATTAAAATTTGAGTTTAAGATTGGTAATTCCAGTGTTCAGCAACTGGTCAGCCTTAACCCCTTGTCAAAGAGGTTAGATTTTTCGACCAATGTTGATTGGAATGAGAATCACAAAATGCTACGTGTTCATTTTCCTGTAAGTGTAAGAGCTGAGCAAGCCTCATTTGACATTCAATATGGTTATGTAAAGCGAAATACGCACAGAAATACAAGTTGGGACAAGGCTAAGTTTGAAGTTGTTGGTCATAAATACGCAGATCTTTCAGACCATGATTATGGAGTTGCCTTGCTAAATGATTGTAAATATGGTTACATGGTTCATGATAATCTATTAGATCTTAACCTATTGCGCTCCCCTACCAACCCTGATCCAGATGCAGACAAGGGATCCCACTCCTTTACCTACAGCTTTTTTCCACATAAAGGTAGTCTAATACATTCAGATGTCATTAATGAGGCTTCTTGCTTGAACCAAGAGCCAATATTATTTGATGGGGTGTCTGAGAAGGTAAAAATTCCTGTTAAGTTAAATGGACAAGGATTGGAATTATCTGTACTAAAAAAAGCAGAGAAAGAAGATGCATGGATCATCAGAATTATTGAGACTCATGGGAGGGTATCTAGTGGATCTATTGAATTAAGTGGAGAGATTGCAGAGTGTGATCTTATGGAGTGGAAAGAGCTTAGTAAGCGTGAAATGGTTAGTGGATCTTTTGAGATAAAACTCAATCCATTTGAAATCAAAACTTTTAAACTCCTTTATTAGGGTTTCCAATTTATTAGAATACTTGTGAAAAGTTGTCCTTAGATGTGTTTTTTATTTATAGTAAAATTGTCTATTTTTTTTAACTTTCACAGTTAATTAGTACAATTTAATTCAATTACAATGATCCAACATAAATCAATACTCATAATTATCCTAATTCTTGCAGTGATACAAGGGCAAGATGATAGTACCAGAGCTGTTGAGTGGGGTTACCTAGATTCATTGGCAGGGGTTTACTATTATGATGATATTCCTTACACCGGACCAGTAATAAAACAATTAGAGATTGGCTTACTCACAGGGGAGTTTAAAGATGGGATAAAACATGGCCTTTGGCAAACCTTAAACCAAATCGGAGATCCAATTATGATTGGGCACTTTGATAATGGGAAAAAACATGGAGGTTTTGAGCAATGGTACGATGATGGTGCATCTAGGCATAGAGAGTTAATTGCAACATTTGATCAAGATAAATATGTCGGAAAATATAGAGAATGGTACGAAAATGGGAAAAGGTCTATTTGGGGATTTTACATTGATGGTAAGGAGCATGGTAGATATACCGAATGGTATGATAGTGGGAAAAAAGCACTAAAGGCAAAATTTATTAATGGAGAGCCTGATGGCTGGTACCGAGAATGGCACCCCAACGGTAGAAGAGCATTAAAAATCAAATATAAAGATGGTAAAGAAAATGGTCCATGGGTTCAATGGTACCCAAATGGTAGAAAAGAAATGCAAATGAAATATGTTAATGGAGTTCCAAGAGGCAGGGCGAGATTTTGGTTTACGGACGGCACATTAAGGGGAGAGGGGATCGTTAGAAACGAAGTTCCTGGAGGTGGTTGGATTTTGATGGATGCCAATGGAAATAAAAAAGTATATAAATAATATTATTACAATCCCAAGAACATAAAGGCTTAGTCCGAAAAAATCAGCTTGGATATGAAAAATAGAATTGGTATCCTTGTCATGTGCGCCCTATTTATCCAAAATTAACTACATTCGGTTTAATATTCTTATTATCATTTTTTATCCACGGATGTGAAGATGAGACTAAATCTCTACCTCCTGACATAGAAAATTTCAATTTAACAAATGAACAAATCCTCTATGAAGTAATCTTAGTTGAATGGTCTGTATTTGATGCAGAGGGAATAGAAAAATCTGAATTGTGGTTGAACGGATCTCCATTGATCAATGATTCATCTGTTGCTTATGAGAGTAGTGTGGTGCGCTCAGATGATCTAACGATTATTGAAGTAGATTATACCATGACATGGAATACTATGTTAACTGAAGATGGGCAGTATGAGATTTCCGTAATGGCAAGAGATAAAAATGGAAATTCAAGTTTTAGTAATACCATAAATATCACTATCGATAATTCACTTGGTTTCCCTCCAATTGGTCAAATAATTAATGTTGATAGACGATCTGATACTCTAGAGGTATTGTGGGAGAAAGAAAATATACATGACTTTAGACACTATATAATAGAAATTGCTTATGATAATCAGATGGTTGATATTTTTTCTTTAGATACAATCAATCAAGTTAGTGATACGCTACAATACTATACCCAAGTCGACCAATTAAAGAACGTATATGTCAAAATGAAAATCGAAGACATTTATGGTAAGCTGTCATCAAGTACTATTTATAGTGTCCTTGGGGATGCCTCTCCAGTTGCTTCTACCATCAATTTTGTCGATTATGATTTAGATAGTATAACTGTGAATTGGACCGAATCAATTGATAGTGATTTTTTTAGTTATACACTATTTAGGTCATACATCAATGGCGATCCTGGAGAAGAAATTTTTACAACCAATCAAAAGAACATAACACAGTATAGTTTTGATAATTTTGATCCTAACCAATTAAATTGGTTTAGTGTTGTTACAGAGGATATCCTTGGACTTAAGACAAGAAGCAGTTTTACTGCAAATGAGATCAATCTACCACCAGAATCTTCAAGAATTATTTCAATTGATTATGATCTAGATAGTATGGTTGTCAATTGGGAACCCAATGGCGATTATGATTTTAAAAACTACACTATTTTTTACTCAACAAATCAATTTTCAGGATACAGTCCTTTACATCAAATACTTGAAAATGATCAAACAAGGTTAACACTCAATGAGTTTGATCCAACAATAGAGAACTGGTTTAAGGTAAAAACAGAAGATCATTGGGCGCTTTCTTCAGAAGGTGCCCCAACATCAAACCAAATAGATCCTTTGCCATCTGCTTCTGAAATACAAAGTCTAGATTATGATTTAGATTCAATGGTAATTGTGTGGAATAAATGCTCTGATGAAGACTTTTTGAGCTATAATCTGTTACAATCTTTTTCAGAAAATGGAGAGTACAATTTAATATACTCTAGCAACTATCCTAGCGATACAACCTACTTACTTGATGAGTTTGATCCTACAATAGAGAATTGGTTCAAAGTCCAAACTACGGATATATGGTCTCAAGAAGTGGTAGGAGAGGCAATGGTAAGTGAAATCGACGCTTTCCCTACAGTTCCTGCATTTAATTCAATATCGTATGATAATGATAATTTTACTGTAGAATGGGCAACAACATCGGAAATAGATTTTCTTAAATACGATCTGTACATTTCTAATTATCCAGATATGGCAGATAAGGTTTCTATCTTTAGCTCGGTGAATTCACAAGATACATCTTTCGTTTATATGTCGCAGGAGGATATAATAGGTTACTTTCAATTAGGGCTTACTGATTTATGGGGGCAAGAATCTTTAGGAGAGTCCATGCGAGCAAGCTCATTTAATACATTTAGAACTATTTATGAAAATGAGCAAACTGATCAGGGGATATCACTCCTTGAGAGTAGTACTGATAATCAATATATAATTGCTGGAAAGTCTTCCTCTTTTGGAGATTTTGGTCATGATGGATTTTTAACAAAAGTAGAAGATGATGGTCAAACTCTTTGGTTGGAAGCGTTTGGAGGAGCGAATCCTGAAGCGATATATGATCTAGCAGAGACCCCTGATGGAGGTTTTATATTGGTTGGTTCTACTGAATCTTATGGCAGTATGTTAAAGGATGTTCTTGTCATCAAAGTGGATCAAAATGGAGTATTAGAATGGACAAATACCTATGGTGGGAATGATTTAGATGAGGGCAAGAGTGTTTATATTGGGGAAGACGGGTTACTTTATCTGATTGGATATACTAGATCGTTTGGGTTTGGAGAAGCTGACATATGGTTAATAGTGATTGATGCACAAGGAAACGAGTTAAACTCTCATACTTTTGGTACTGAATTGAATAATTATGGAGTAGGAATTATATCTGATGGTTCAGGCCATTTAATTATTCTATCTAATGATGAGATAAATGGCTATTCTGAGCAAAAGGTTGCTGTTAGAAAAATTGGATTGGATGGCTCTCAGATTTGGTATAATTATCATCAATCAGATCAATTTGAAATTTCTAGTGGAATTATTGCAGATGGCGAGGGGTATTACTATGTTGCTGGAAGTACAATCTTTGGAGGACAAAAAGATGGTCTTTTTTTGCAAATGAATGATGATGGTGATTTTATATCAAATCATACTTTTGGAGGAAATTCAAACGATTGGTTCGAAGATATTATACGATCAAATGATGGAAATTTTGTACTGTGTGGGGCTACCGAAATTGACGGTTACGACTCTTGGTTGATGAAATTAGACCAATATGGTTCAATCATTTGGAGCAGAAACTTAGGTTTTGAAGGGATGGATCAAGCGAATAGTGTGTTCCAATTAAATAATAGTGGCTATATCATCACCGGAGTTGTAGAGACTGAAAGCAATAATGATTACTATTTAATTAAAACAGACTCAGAGGGGCTACTGGATATTAACATCAACATTGACGATTAAAATAATCACTAACTTTTTTTGCAAATAGTTTAGCTGATTTTGGTTCAAGATTAAAATAAAGTGATGGTTCAATCACTTCTATTTCCATCAATAACGGATGGCCTCTATCAAAAATAAGATCAATTCTTGAATAAAAGCAGTCATATGGTAATAGGCTTAAAACCTTTTTGCATAGATTTATGATTTGTTCATCCAAATTTTCTAATAGTTCCAACGTACCTCCGTGTTCTTCTTGAACTCTAAAATCTCCTTTTTTGGG
>ENA-OSEY01003030-OSEY01003030.1-marine-metagenome-genome-assembly--contig:-NODE-3030-length-10514-cov-1.557057_pt1 | contig 10514 bp, 8 predicted proteins | sample MGYA00248465_ERZ534230 | MGnify/ENA primary metagenome ERZ534230 (study PRJEB26409, sample SAMN06344110) | marine metagenome | isolation source: Sea water from surface | place: Atlantic Ocean:Southern... | reverse complement strand
TCGAGGAGAGATCATTGATCAGCGCGGCATCTTGCGACAGCTAGCCGAACTCCAGTACACGCGTAACGATATCGACTTCAAGCGCGGTACCTACCGAGTTCGCGGTGACGTGATTGATATTTTTCCCGCCGAATCCGACGAGCTGGCTATCCGTGTTGAGCTCTTCGACGAGGAGATTGAGAATATTTGCACCTTCGACCCGTTGACCGGCGCGATCGAGGAGCGGCTGCCCCGCGTGACGATTTTCCCCAAGACGCACTACGTAGCGTCCCGAGACACGATGCTAGGTGCGGTCGATTTGATTGAGACCGAGCTCGAGGAGCGGGTCAAACAGTTGAAGGAGGCGGAGAAGCTCCTAGAGGCGCAACGACTTCAGCAACGCACTCGATACGATGTCGAAATGATTCGTGAGCTGGGTTACTGCCAGGGGATTGAGAACTACTCCCGCTACCTGTCGGGTCGGGCCCCGGGAGAGGCGCCTCCGACCCTGTTTGAGTACATACCCGACAATGCACTGGTGCTGATCGACGAATCACACGTGACGATCCCGCAAATAGGTGGCATGTACCGGGGCGACCGCAGCCGCAAAGAGACCTTGGTGGAGTATGGTTTTCGCCTGCCTTCGGCACTTGATAATCGGCCGCTCAAATTTGAGGAATGGGAGGCCTTTCGCCCGCAGACCATTTATGTTTCGGCCACACCAGGCACATGGGAGCTAGAACAGACAGGCGGGGTGTTCACTGAGCAGGTAGTCCGCCCGACTGGCCTGATTGACCCAGTCTGTGAGGTTCGGCCAACTGAAACACAGGTTGATGACATCATCGCCGAATGCCGCGCCGCCGCTGAGGCTGGTACACGCGTTCTGGTCACCACTCTGACTAAGAAAATGGCCGAAGCGTTAACCGAGTATATGCACGAAGCTGGGATTAAGGTGCGCTACGTGCATTCGGATGTGGACACGCTGGAGCGGATTGAGATTATCCGTGATCTGCGCCTCGGCGTGTTTGATGTGCTGATCGGCATTAATCTGCTGCGCGAAGGGTTAGATATTCCGGAATGCGCGCTGGTTGGCATTCTTGATGCGGATAAGGAAGGGTATCTGAGGTCGCGTACCTCACTTATCCAAACCATCGGCCGGGCTGCGCGGAATGCCGAAGGCCGGGTCATCCTCTATGCTGATAAAACCACAGACAGTATGACCTATGCGCTTGGCGAGACACAAAGGCGGCGTGAAAAACAGCAGGCTTGGAATGAGGCCAATGGTATCACCCCGCAGACCGTGAAAAAACAGATTAATGACATTCTGGATTCGGTTTATGAGCGGGCCGACCATGTTAATGTGAAGGTTGCGGGTGCGACGGCACTGATTGAAAAAGATCTGAAGACAGTGATCGCTGAACTAGAAGTTCAGATGCGTGAGGCTGCCGCCAATCTGGAATTTGAGGAAGCTGCCCGCCTGCGCGATGAGCTGCGCCGCCTGGAAGCCAAGGATCTGGGGCTTGACGGTCCAGGCATGGCGAAAGCGGCTGTGGTGCCGCGCGCCTCTGCTGAAATTGATGCTCCTGTGCAGCCACCTTCCGGCCGCAGAGCCAGAAAACGTTAAAAAAAGCAGGCTATCATGACCTTTTCCCTTATTGCACATGATCCTGAAACCGGCCAGTTTGGCATTGCTGTAGCAAGTCGGTTTTTTGCTGTGGGAGCGCTGATCCCGCATTTTGGTCAGGATTGTGCAATCGCCAGCCAGGCGCTAGTGAACCCTATGTGGGGCAATGAAGGGTTAAAGCTTGTCGGGCAGGGCCTGTCCCTTCAAAACACACTAGCAGCGCTGAAAGAAAAAGATAACGGCGCCGACCAGCGCCAGGTACATATAGTCAACCGCCATGGTGAGGCCATCTGTCACACTGGCTCGGCTTGTATTGATGTGGCCTGCCACCGGGCCGCTGCCCATGTGTCTGTAGCAGGCAATATGCTGGCATCAGAAGCTGTGACGGATGCCATTCTGGAACAGTATCTGAAAACTGAACATCTGATGTTTGCTGAAAGGTTGCTGGCCGCCATGCAGGCAGGTGAAGCGGCAGGCGGTGATAAAAGAGGGCGTCAGTCTGCCAGCTTACAGATTAGGGGCAATCGACCTTATCCGCTGTTGGATCTGCGCGCTGATGATCATGCCCGCCCCCTTGATGAGTTAGATAGATTGTTGTCTGTTTCAAAAGAGCGGTTTGCCGCCTTTATCCGGCATATGGGCGATCAGGAGCGATTTGGCGGTAACCCGGACAGAGATCAGATCACAGACGAGATAGAACGTGAAGCGGCACAGTTGAAAGAATTAAACAAGACATCCTTGTCTGCGGCCTTTGACAGAAGTAACTCTTAATATAGGTAAACTCAGAAAAGTTCTGACGCAACATGGGGCAACTGTCGTGATAGGCTATACCCAGAATAGACTGTCCACAGCGCTAAGAAAGGGTCTGTGTTATTCATAAACAACCCTTCATTTTTGGTCTGTTCTGCGCTATCGCAACTGTTTCGATATGGGCAGCCTTTCTGGTTGGAACTCGGTTTGCCGTTGAGGGTTCATTCACAGTTCAGGAAATCCTGTTTCTGCGGTTGGTGCCTGCCGCTCTGATAATGTCACCATTTATGATAAAGTTGGGGATCTGGCCAAAAGGCCAGTCTTGGTTCGGTGTGTTTTGTATCACAATCGGGTCAAGCGTTATTTTTCCGTTTTTTGTGACCAGCGGGCTGCAGTTCGCGCCAGCCTCTGATGCTGGTGCGCTTGCCCCTGGTATGATCCCCATCTGGACTGCTATGGCGGCTTATTTTATCACGGGAGAGCGGCCTGGAAATCTAGCTCTCATTGGATTGGGGCTGATCCTAGCCGGTGTGCTAATGGTCGGCTTATGGTCATCCTTGTTCGCGCTAAATGTTACCGTCTTTAAAGGCTATCTGCTGTTTTTTGCCGGGGCAGGCCTTTTTTCTGTTTATGCGGTGATTTACCGGCAGAGCGGGATCACCGCAATACATGGTCTTGTAATCGGTCTGTTCTGGGGTGCGCTACTTGTCGGGCCGGGATTGCTGCTAACCGGACAGGTACCGTTTGCACATGCTAATCTGAACGAAATTTTTTATATGCTAATTCTTCAAGGAGTTATTATTGCTATACTAGCGCTGCTTTTATTTAATCTGGCTGTTAGGCTGCTCGGCGCACCGCAAGCGGCTGCCTTTGGAGCGCTGACACCGGTGCTAGCCATGTTAGGCGGGGTCTGGTTTCTGGGAGAGAGCATATCGCTTGTCAAAATCGTAGGGGTGATTATCGTTTCTTTAGGGGTGTTTCTGGCTTCTGGTGTGGTGTCAGACAGAGGCGTGGACAAGACTCTGTCCTAAGGGGGCAACATCTCCGCTTGCATATGTGATTTCTTTGCTCTGTCTTCTAAATATCTACTCGATTTTCATTGTGAGCTGGCCTCAATTATGCTTGGCTGACGTGAAATGACTCTGGTAAAGGATGACCTGTGATGAGTGACGACTGGGAAGATAAGCTGTATCAGCTACTGATAAAACATGAGGTGTCTTTATTGCCCTATGTACCGGACGCTGGGCATGCAGCGCTGATTTCAAAAGCTGACAAAGGGGATGAAATCGCCACAGTCGTGCTGTCCACTGAAGAAGAAGGAGTTGCGCTCAACTGCGGAGCCTGGCTGGGCGGGAAGAAATCTGTTCTGCTGATGCAGAGCAGCGGTGTTGGCAATTGCATCAATATGATGTCGCTCATTGCAAACTGCAGCTTCCCATTTGTAACATTGGTCACCATGAGAGGCGAATTTGGTGAGTTCAATTCCTGGCAGGTACCTATGGGGCAAGCTACAAAAGACTGTTTAGAGGCCATTGGCCTTACCACCTATTGTGTTGAGGATCCGGACAGCTTGCTGAAGACTGTGGATGCAGCCCTGTTTTCTGCCTTTGCCAGCCAGCAGAGAAACGCTGTGCTGATGTCGCAAAAATTACTGGGCAGAAAGGAGTGGTAGCCAGATGTTGAACAGACGAGACGTTGTGAAAAAAATTCAGTCTGCCCTGACCGCGCATCTGTTTATTTCTGGGCTGGGCAGCCCATCCTATGATTTACATGCCGCAGGAGACAATCCGAAAAATTTTTATCTGTGGGGCGCAATGGGCGGGGCCGCTATGATGGGGCTCGGTCTGGCCATGGCACGCCCAGATCAGAAGATTGCTGTTCTGACCGGTGACGGTGAACAATTAATGGGGCTAGGCGCGCTCGCTACCATTGGCGTGGCCAAGCCACAGAATCTGGCTGTCATTGTATTGGATAATGGCCATTTTGGAGAAACAGGTATGCAGCAGAGCCATACTTCGCAAGGAGTTGATCTGAGCGCTGTTGCCGCTTCCTGCGGATTTGCATATACCTGCACTGTTACGGATGCAGCCGGGCTTGCCGATTTGCTTTACCATCTGCAAACAAGTGATGGCCCATTATGTGCAGTCGTGCAAGTCAGCGCGGCGCCTGTGCCTCGCAGCCTGCCAATTCTGGATGGGGCTGAGCTTAAAAACAGATTCCGGCGAGCATTAAGTTTGGACCCCCTTTGAGACAAATGACAGGTTAGTCTGTATGACGGCGTGGCGCATCCAGAGAATGCAAATCACAATGCTGTTCAAGCATGGCTGAGAAATCCTTCAAGCCAAAACCTCGGCGTCTGGCCAGGCTGAAGGCTTCTCTAGCCGCAGCGGCCATTGGCATAGACAAGCTTTGATCATTAGCGGCTTGAACAACAAGGCTGAGATCTTTATGCGCCAGATCGATGGTAAAACCAGGCGATGTATCCCCTGACAAAACCTTTGCCGGCCAGGCGACCTTGAGCTGACCGTTTGTGGCGGTTGTGCCATAAAGCACATCCAGCGTCTTTTCCAGATTCAGCCCGAATGTCTCCATCAAGGACAGTGCTTCGGCATTCATCTGACAGTAAGATATTGCCAAAAAATTATTCACTAATTTTGTCCGCGTTCCAGCACCTGCCCCGCCACAGAGAAAGATGTCACTGCCCATCAGCGCAAGCAGGGGCTCAACCCTTTTGAAACCTTTTTCTGAACCGCCAACCATAAACAGCGATTCACCTGCATCCGCATGAGACGCCAACCTGCCTACCGGCGCATCCAGAAATTCTATCTGCCTTGCCGCGGCTTCTGCAGCAACCAAATCAGTTGTTGCCGGGCTGACCGTGCTCATATCCATAACCAGCATATCTTTGTCTGCGTGATGAAAAATGCCGCTGTCAGAGGATAAATAAACATCTTCCACACTTTTTGAGTTGGGCAGCATAGTGATGACAATATCTGCTATTTCAACAACCGCGCTGACAGAACTGCATAAGGTGCAGCCCTTCTGGCCTGCCTGTTCAAGCTGATGGTCATCTGTATCAAACCCCCAGACAGGATAATTACCCCTGACCAGATTTGCCGCCATGGGCAAGCCCATCCGCCCTAATCCGATAAAGCCTATTTTTTCCATAACGCGTCTCCTGTCTAGTCAAACATATCCGGTTGATCTTCTATCAGCTTATTCCAGATAGTCTGGAAATGCAGCCAGCCGATATATTCACTGCCCACATGTTCGCGGCTGTACAGGGCTCGATCCCGCGGGATGAAAATCGGCTCTACGCCAGATGCCGCAATATCTAACTGTTGCTGGCAGCACCTTTCAAGTGCAATGAACCAGAATGCCGCCGCTTCAATGGAATGCCGGCTGGCTGTCAGTAGACCATGATTTTGATGCAGGGCAGCTTTCACACCTGTAAAGGCCTTTGCCACGTCAGAGCCGGCATGATTTTCGACAGCGACCTGTCCGCCCTGCTCACCAATGACCACATGATCCTCAAAAAAGGCACAGGCATCCTGGGTTACCGGATCGATAGGCCGGCCAGTTGCACACCAGGCCACACCGTAGGTAGTGTGGGCATGGCACATTGAGATGATGTCGGGATGTTGTTCATGCACATTGGCGTGCAGAACAAAGCCGGCTCGGTTAACAGCGTAATCGCCCTGCACAACCTTGCCCTGATGATCAACCAGAATAAGATTGGATAATTTTACCTTATCAAAATGAACACACATCGGGTTTGTCCAGTACAGATCTGTATGTTCCGGGTCTCTGACCGTTAGATGTCCGGCAAAGCCATAATCAAATCCTTCAAGCGCAAATGCCCTGCAAGCCGCAACAAGTCGCTCTTTTCTGTGTTGACGCTCTTCTTCAAGAGTTTCAAATACAGGCAGTTCAGGGAATATCAACCCGTCCTGTTCAGGCTGATAGATTGAGATACGATCACCAATATCCAACAAAAGTTTCCTCCATTCTTTGAGTTGTTCATCTTTCTGATCGTCTACCAAATGTGGATTTTCTTCAAGCGAATTTGAGCACATGGTCAGCAGATCCAATGCACTTTTCAAATTTTGGACAGCCAGAATGAGCTCATTGCACCTTGCCTGAAGGCAGGTTCTGAGGTACCAACGCAACGCAGAACGCCCTGCGTTTATGCCGTTTTCAACTTTAATTTAACCAGAAAACTATTGGACTTTGATCAGACATGACTGAGATTATCATTTATGCTGTGCTGGGCCTCAGCGGGCTGTTAGCTGGCGGCTCCATTCTGATTCCCGGTGTGGTCAGCCTTGCGCGGCAGATGGGCCTTCCCGCTGTCGCAGTGACAGTGATTGTGATTGCCGGCGGCACCTCCACACCAGAGCTGATTGTGTCTGTTGATGCCGCCCTTGTCGGCAGCCCGGGAATTGTGTGGGGCAATCTGATCGGATCAAATATTGCCAATATTGCACTGGTGCTGGGCCTGGGCATGCTGGTTCAGCCTGTCACTTCTGATGTTACCAACAACCGCCAACTGACAGGGCTGCTCCTTGTCACGCTGCTGATTGGGGGGATTTGCCTGACTGGCGGAATGACCGGTCTGAGCAGATATCTTTACAGTAGCGCCCTGCTAGCAGGGTTTGTCGTCTATCTTTTCTGGCTATTGCGCCACACCACTGACCCCCATTATTACAATACACAATCTTCTGAACGACACCGAATTAAGCACTCGCAAAGTAACGAAAAACTACAGAAGGCAATAAAGAGCAGTCTAGCTGAAGACATGTCTCTAACCAGAGCAGCTGTCTTTGCTGTTGGCGGTGTTATCTGTCTTGTTGCAGGGGCTGATGCCTTTGTCTGGTCAGGTGCAGAGCTGGCCAGAAGCTATGGTTGGTCAGAAGATGTCATCGGCTTGACTATTGTTGCGGTTGGCACATCCCTGCCCGAGATCATCTCTTTGCTGGCCAGTCTGCGGCACAGGCGGAATGACATTGCGCTGGGCAGTGTAGTGGGTTCAAACCTGTTTAACTTTACACTGGTTCTTGGGACAGCAGGTTTGAGCGGCTCCCTGCCAGCCTCTGACCTGTCGGGCCAATTTATGATGCCTATTTTGTTCGCCCTTACAGCCATTCTTATTATCTGTACAACCTTAAATCAACCTCTCGGACGCCGGTCTGGTTTTGTTTTTATTGGATTTTATCTTGCCTTTCTGAGCCTTAATCTGAGCATGTACAACGCATAGTTTTACACAAGTTTGCCGATTTGCCTTATTTGAGTAGAAAAATTGTTATATTTGGGTTACAAAAGGTAATTTTGCCTCTTGATTTCTATTAAGATATTGTTTTTGTTTATTTCTTGTAAATTGCCTAAAAATTAGGCTGTTTGTTCTGTTTCTTTGATTTCTGCGCGATTGAGGCTAGGAATCAGAACAAGTCCACAAAGTTATCCACAAGAAACGGGGATAAATTTAGACCAGCTTTTGCTTCAGATTAGGCCAGACGATTCGCATAAAAGTGACCGGCGGGGCCGCAAGCCAAGGCATCGCTTGAAACAGAAGCGTAAACAGACCAGTATCAAAGTAGCTATGACCCTATCACGACCCCCTTTTGATCCCCAGACTAAGGTTAAGGCTGACAATGGGTTAGCTCAGACCGGGCCTGATTTCGGCCGCGGACTCAGCTATCTAAAGGCACAGGTCAAGACGCTGCCGCATCAGCCTGGTGTCTATCGGATGACAGGTGCAGAGGGGGAAGCGCTGTATGTAGGTAAGGCCCGGCATCTGGCGAGGCGGGTCAGCAGCTACACCCACCCAAACAGATTGTCAAACCGGCTGGTGCAGATGGTTGCCCAGACCACGCATCTTGAAATAATCGTGACCGCATCAGAGGTTGAAGCTCTCCTGCTGGAAGCAAACCTGATCAAAAAGCTGCGGCCGCGTTTTAATATCCTCTTGAAAGATGACAAGAGCTTTGCCCATATTCTGCTGACCGGCAATCATGACTTTGCACAGATGACCAAACATCGAGGCAGCCAGAACCGAAAGGGGACGTATTTCGGGCCATTTGCTTCAGCTGGAGCAGTGAACCGAACCCTTTCTGCATTGTCTCGGGCGTTTTTGTTGCGTACCTGTTCAGATTCCATGTTTGAAGCCAGGTCCCGCCCATGTCTGCAGTATCAGATCAAACGCTGTTCTGCGCCCTGTGTGGGGTATGTAAGTAAGGCTGATTATGCAGCACAGATTGCAGAGGCGCAGGCCTTTCTGTCTGGCCGGTCAGATGATATCCAACGCAGATATGCGCGTGCCATGCAGGCTGCGTCAGATACGCTGGAGTTCGAGACCGCTGCGCTGTGGCGGAACCGGATCCGTGCTCTGACCGCCATTCAGGCCAATCAGGATGTGAATTTGCAGGGGCTTGTAGATTGCGATATTATTGCCGTGCACCGTGCAGGCGGGCGATCTGCTGTGCAGATTTTCTTTATCCGGGGTGGGGCAAATTTTGGCAACACCGCCTATTTTCCGAAAGACAAGGGGCTGTCTGAACTGCCCACCCACCCCTACCCAGATCAGAAAAATACCGACATACGCGATGATGATTTGGATGAAAAGGATTTGGATAAAATAGACCAAAATGATAAGTTTTGGGCAGATACAGGCGCAAGCCATGATGGTGCGGTCATTGCTGCTTTTATTAGTCAATTCTATGATGAACGTCTTGCCCCGAAACTGATCTTAGTCAGCGCCTTGCCAGATGAAGCCAGCTTGCTGGCAGAGGCCCTATCGCTTTCCACAGGTCAAAAGGTTGAGATCAGCCAGCCGCAGCGCGGCACACGACGCAAGCTAGTTGAAATGGCGCATCGGAATGCCAAGGATGCGCTGAGCCGCAAGCTGGCAGAGACCAGCAGCCAGACCGAGTTATTGGCCAAAGTAGCTAATTTGTTTGCCCTTGAAGAGCCGCCCCAGCGTATTGAGATTTATGACAATTCCCATATTCAGGGCGCACAGGCTGTTGGTGGCATGGTTGTAGCTGGCCCGGATGGATTTATGAAGTCAGCCTATCGGAAATTCAATATGAAGGAGGAAGGCCCCCACAGCGTGACAGATGGAGATGATTTTGGCATGATGCGACAAATGATCCACCGGCGGTTTGAACGGGCCTTAAAAGAAGACCCGGGGCGTGAGACCACAAGTTGGCCTGATTTGTTGTTGATTGACGGTGGCCGCGGCCAACTGAGCGCAGTGACAAGTGTGATGGATGAGTTCGGCCTTGATGATATTTGTGTTGTAGCCGTATCGAAGGGGCCAAACAGAAATGCTGGGCGTGAACAGTTCCACATGCGCGGTAAAAAGAGTTTTACCCTGCCAGATAGTGATCAGGTGATGCATTATCTGCAACGCCTGCGTGACGAAGCGCATCGCTATGCCATTGGCAGTCACCGCGCCCGCCGCACCAGACAGAGTTTCAAAAGCCCACTTGATAATGTTCCAGGCATCGGGGCTAAACGAAAAAAAGCCTTGTTGGCTCATTTTGGGTCTGCCCGTGCGGTAGCCCGTGCCGGCGCACGTGATCTGCAAGCTGTTGACGGTGTATCGGAAGCGCTGGCCCAGACCCTGTATGACTGGTTTCACGAAAAAGACAAGTAAGCAGGGCTGGACGCCGGCTTACGGCCACGATAAAAAAGGAAGACGTGAAACGAAAATCGGTACCAGACAGTCGAAGAAGCAAGTCATTAATGAAACAGCATATTCCGAATTTTGTAACCGGATTGCGGATCGCACTGACTCCGCTAATTGCGTTTGTGCTCTGGCAGCCACAGGAGAAGTGGCTGACGGCTCTTGGCCTTTTTCTATTCATTATCGCCAGTGCCTCTGACTGGCTGGATGGGTATTTGGCTAGACAGATGAATATTGTTTCGCCGGTAGGCCGCATGCTAGACCCGATTGCCGATAAACTGCTGGTGACAGCCTGTTTGCTGGCGCTGGCTGCCAGCCGTGCCGCTGATGCTGTTTTTCTAGTGCCAGCCCTGATTATCCTGATGCGTGAAATTCTGGTCTCTGGCCTGCGGGAACATCTAGCAGGCAGTAAGGTGATTGTGCCGGTCAGCCTGGCCGCGAAATGGAAAACAGCTACGCAGATGACAGCCCTTG
>ENA-OSEY01003029-OSEY01003029.1-marine-metagenome-genome-assembly--contig:-NODE-3029-length-10514-cov-2.312063_pt1 | contig 10514 bp, 10 predicted proteins | sample MGYA00248465_ERZ534230 | MGnify/ENA primary metagenome ERZ534230 (study PRJEB26409, sample SAMN06344110) | marine metagenome | isolation source: Sea water from surface | place: Atlantic Ocean:Southern... | reverse complement strand
TGTTGTCCAGCTGAGGAGGGTGGTTCTGGTAAAGTGTATATGGTTAGGGAGGGGTTGTTTAATGATGTTGATGTTGTCTTTCATTGGCACCCTTCAAGTTTAAACAGCGCTTCACTTCGAACGTCGTTAGCTAACAAAACAGGAAAGTTTAGGTTTTATGGTGTTTCATCTCATGCGGCAAGTGCTCCAGAACAAGGTAGGTCAGCTCTAGATGGTTTAGAAGCAATGAACAATATGATAAACCTAATGAGAGAGCATGTAGACCAAGAAAGTAGAATACATTATGTTATCACCAAAGGTGGAGACGCACCAAATGTTGTCCCTAATTTCGCTGAAGGTTACTATTATGTAAGACATCCAGACCCAGAAGAAGTTAGAAAAATGTGGAAAAGAGTAGAGTTATGTGCAGAGGGAGCGGCTCTAGGAACCGAAACAACTTTTGAGTCTGAAGTGATTGGTGGTGTTTATAATATTTTACCAAACGAGACACTTCAAAGAATGGTATATAAAGAGCTTAAAGCTGTTGGGGGAGTTTTTTATAATGAAGAAGAGAGAGGTTATGCAGAAAAAATTCAAGCGACCCTTATAAATAAAAAAGAGCTTAATACTTCAGAGGTCATATCTCCATTCACTATAAACCTTTCAACAAAAGGTGGTGGCTCTACAGATGTTGGTGATGTTAGTTGGGTTGCTCCAACCGTTGGTTTCTCTACCGCAACTTATGTTCCTGGAACACCTGGTCACTCTTGGCAAGCCGCCTCTTGCACAGGAACCTCTATAGGTTATAAGGGTATGATAAATGCTGCCAAAGTTTTAGGTGGATCAATTTATGAGGTGATACAAAACCCTCAAATTATCAAAGAAGCAAAAAAAGAGTTTGAAAATAAGAAGGGCAAAAACTATATTTATAATTCCTTAATTGGAAATAGAAAACCCGCTTTAAATTATAGAAACTAAAAACATGAAAAACTTTATTATTATACTACTATCTATTTGTCTAATTTCTTGTAAGAACGAAAGTGTTCCTTTTGATCAAGAAACATCAGATATTATAAACACATTTTACAGTGATGCACTTGAAAAAAGAGAGAGTTATGAGTTATTAAGGGTGTTGTCTAAAGATATAGGCGCAAGACCTAGTGGTTCTGAAGGAGCTAAAAAAGCTGTTTTGTGGTCAAAAAAAGTTATGGAAGATTATGGGTTTGATACTGTTTACCTTCAAGAGGTGATGGTTCCGCACTGGGAAAGGGGTGAACTAGAAGAAGCTTACTTCTATAATGGAAAAGACAAAATTAATTTATCAATTTTAGGTGCTGGGGGAACAGTCTCTACACCAACAGAAGGAATAACAGCTGAGGTAGTTGAGGTTGCTTCGTTAGATGAGGTAGATGAGTTGGGAAGAGAAAACATCGAAGGAAAAATTGTTTTTTATAACAAAGCATTTAACCAGAGATATATAAACGTTGGCACATCATACGGCGAAACAGGATTCCAAAGAAGAACAGGTGCTGTTAAGGCAGCTGAACACGGAGCTTTAGCTTCTGTTTTTAGGTCATTATCTTCGTCTACATATGAGGATTTTCCACACACTGGGGGCATGTCTTATAAAGAAGGTTTAGATAGTATTCCCCACGGTGGGTTAGGTGTTTTATCATCAGAAAAACTATCTCAAGCTCTTAAAGAAAACCCTAAACTAAAACTACACATCAAGTTGTCTGGTACGTGGTATCCAGACGCTTTATCACATAATGTTATTGGTTTATTACGTGGTGAAAAAAACCCAGAAAAAATTATAACCGTTGGGGGACATTTGGATTCTTGGGATATTGGAGAGGGAGCCCATGATGATGGGGCTGGGTGTGTACACTCTATCGGTGCGTTAAGGTTGTTTCAAAAACAAAACATCAAACCCAATAATACAATTAGGGCTGTAATGTTTATGAATGAAGAGTTTGGGTTAAGAGGTGGACTAAAATACGCAGAAATTGCTGTTAAAGAAAACGAACAGCATATTGCGGCAATAGAGAGTGACGCTAGTGGGTATGTCCCAAGAGGGTTTGGTTTTTCTGGTAGTGATGAGCAGTTAGAAAAAATTCAAGATTGGTTAAAATATTTTGATAAAAATACAATTTCATACTTTTCAAAAGGTGGTGGTGGTGCTGATATTGGACCACTTCACAGACAAACAGGAACACCAATGTTTGGTTTAAGTATAGATGGCCAAAAGTATTTTGAAATGCATCATACCGCTAAAGATGTCTTTGAGTTGGTTCATGCTAGAGAGCTAGAGTTGGGTACAGCTTCTTTGGCTTCTTTAATTTATCTAATAGATAAATATGGTTTATAAGAAATTGTTTTTTTATTCGGTTTTTTTATTCTTTTGTTTTTCTTCTTTTCTCTCTTATTCACACGCTGTTTATGTTAGTGTCTGCAATGTTTATCAAAAAAATGAGCGTTCTTTTTTCTCAATGAGAGCTTTCAAAGATGATATATTTGACGCCCTAGGGTTCGTTGGTTATTCAAGTGAGCTAACAGAAAAACAAAAACTTGATATTATTAACTACATTAAAAAAAATTTTGTTGTTTCTGTTGATGGTAAAAAGAAAAGTTTGGCTTTAGATCGGTTTGTTTTTGAGGGAAGTGATTATACTGAAACCGCCAATATTGTTTTTATAATAGAAGAAACTCTTGAGGAAAGAAACCTGTCAATAAAAAACACCATTTTGTTTGATGTTTTAGATGATCAAACAAATATCGTCGGGGTTAAGATTAACAACACAAAAAAAACGCTGACGTTTAACAAAAACAAAAAAGAAAGTTGGGTGCAAATAAACTAAACGTTCTTGTTGGCTCAAAAAACCCAACAAAAATAAAAGCCGTTAGCGAGGCTTTTAAAAGGGTGTTTAAAAAAAATAATGTTGTTGTAAGTGGGGTTAGTGTCCCGTCGGGTGTATCGGATCAACCAATGGGTTCTAACGAAACAAAAACTGGAGCAGAAAACAGGCTCAAAAATCTTAAAACACACCTTGCTGATTTTTATGTTGGAATTGAAGGTGGGTGTGGCTACGAAGAAAAAATCCTGTATGCGTTTGCTTGGGTAGTGGTTGAAAACAAAAAAGGTAGACAAGGACAAGGAAAAACATCTATGTTTCAACTTCCAAAAAAAATAAAAGATCTTATTGAGGGTGGTGTAGAGTTAGGGGTGGCTGATGATATTGTTTTTAATAGAAAAAACTCAAAGAAAAAAGATGGAGCAATCGGAATTTTAACAGGCGGGCTTATCGATCGAACCAAGTATTATGAAGAAGCTGTTGTTTTGTCTTTAATTCCTTTTCTAAATAAAAAGCTTTTTAGTTAGATAGAAATTCCGATAACAACTCTTGTTCTGAGGTTTTTTCTTTGTTGAAGTAGAAAAGTTTATTTCGTGTTGCTGTGTGTTCTAAAACTAAAATTAAGGTTTCTTTGTTAGAACCACGATCCAGTCCGTCAACACCATATGTGTTTTTTAAGAAAGATTCAGTTCCTTTATAAAAAGTAATAAAATAGTTGATCCCGTTTGAGTAATAAAACCGATAGTCTTCTTTTTCTTCAACAAGAACAATTTCCACCGCTTGGTTCGTGTTGTAGTTTTTTAAAGATCCTATTTTTTGGTTTTCAAGGCTTGGTTTAACTAAAATTTTATTAAAAGGCTTAACCTTAACCTTGTCAATAACCTCTGGTTTCGGTGAATATAAAAAGGTATTTTGAGTTAGTTTTTTATTTATGAGCTCCTCCTTTAGTTTGTTTAAAACAGAATCTCCTTTAATAGACATGTATGGTTGTTGGTTATTTAAAAAAGAGCCAAGGGTTAATAGGTTTATCTCTTTTGATTCTTCATTATAAAACAAAATGTTTTTTATTTCTCTGTTTTTTAGATAATCGTTTATGCTTTTTTTTATATCTGGAGAAGAGTTAAGGTTTAGAAGGTTTATGTAATTAACAGCATCAACCCCAATAGCTATAAGATTCTTGTGTGTGTCTAGTAGGTTTTGGTTTTCGTTTTCTTTGTTTAAGAAAGAAAACACAACAAGTGTTTTGTTTTGAATTGGTGTTTGTTGTTGAGCGCTTAAACATGACGCAACCAACGACAACACAAAAAACAAACATAAGGTTTTGTTTTGAAACGGAAGAAGGCTACCTAACATTGTCTTACTTTCTAATAAAACGTAATTTATGAAATAAATTGAAGATAGGTTTTTATCTTCGTTGATAAGATGATTGATAAACTAGAAGAGTTAAATAAAAAGTACCTTGAGGTTGAGGGGGAGTTATCTAAACCCGAGACAGTATCAGACTTAAATTTGTTCAAAAAACTAAATAAGGAGTATAAATCATTAGGAAAAATTGTTGAGGCGTATCAACAACATAAAGCAACAATGGTTGGTATTGATGAGGCTAAAAAAATAATTGAAACAGAAAAAGACGAGGAGTTTAGAGAAATAGCAAAAAAAGAATTAGATGTTTTGCTGATTAAAAAAACAGAAGAGGAAGAGGCGCTAAAGGTTTTACTAATACCCAAAGACCCTAATGACGAGAAAAATGTAATTCTAGAAATTAGAGCTGGAACCGGTGGGGATGAGGCTGCTATTTTTGCTGGAGACCTGCTAAGAATGTACCAACTTTATTCTGAAAAAAACAAATGGGGGTTTAATGTTATTAATTTTAACGAAGGTTCTTCTGGTGGTTATAAAGAAATTGTGTGTTCTGTTGAGGGTGAAGACGTATACGGAAAATTAAAGTTTGAGGCTGGCACACACAGAGTACAGAGGGTTCCTAACACCGAAACACAAGGTAGGGTTCATACTTCTGCAGCAACGGTTGCTGTTTTGCCAGAAGCAGAAGATGTTGAGTTAGAGATTAATACTGCAGACATAAGAAAAGACACCTACAGGGCTTCAGGGGCTGGGGGACAACACGTAAACAAAACTGAATCAGCTGTCAGACTAACACATGAACCCACTGGGGTTGTTGTTGAGTGTCAAGATGGACGCTCTCAACACGCAAACTATGATAAGGCCATGAAGGTTCTTCGATCAAAGTTGTATGAGCTTGAAATAAAAAAGCAGAACGAAGAGATAGCGGGACAAAGAAAAAGCATGGTGGGTTCTGGGGATAGGTCTGATAAAATAAGAACTTACAACTATCCACAAGCAAGGGTTACAGACCACAGAATAAACTATACTGTTTATAATTTAACAGAAATTGTTTCGGGGGATCTTTTTTCTTTTACAGAAAAGCTTAGGATTGCAGAAAATGCAGAAAGAATGAAGACCGGAAATAATGATTGATCAAAAAGAAATTTCACTTCCTTCTTACGACAGGGGCTTTCATTTAATTACAAATGAAATAACTAAACATTTGCCATTCATAACTGGGGTTGTAAACGTGTTTATTAAACACACATCAGCAAGCCTAACAATAAATGAAAACGCAGACCCAACGGTAAGAGAGGATTTTGAAACTCATTTTAACAACATGGTGTCTGAAGATGAGACTTATTACAAGCACACCGCTGAGGGTCCCGATGATATGACTTCACATATTAAATCTAGTTTGTTAGGAAGTTCGGTTTCGTTTCCAATTAAAAACGGTGTTCCTTTGTTAGGAACCTGGCAAGGAATATATTTGTGTGAACACCGGAACGGTGGAAAGGTTAGAAAAATTATAATTACATCATATGGAGAAGGTATTTAGTTTGTTTTTTATTTTATTGATTGTTGGTTGCACACAGAATGAACCATTATATGATTATGATATTGAAAAAAAAATAAACGAAATGGGGCTTAAAGTTCCTGAACCATCTACACCTATTGCAAATTATGTTCCTGCTGTTTCTTTTTCAGAGTCAGGAAAAACGAAATTGGTTTATGTTTCTGGAACGGGACCAAAAACTAAAGAAGGAACATACATAACCGGGAAGGTTGATCAAGATCTAACAATAGAAGAGGGTTATGATGCAGCAAGGCTTACTGCCCTAAATATTCTAGGCTCTCTCAAAGGAGAAATTGGGGATTTAAACAAAGTTGTTCGTTTTGTTAAGGTAATTGGTATGGTTAACTCGACACCAAGCTTTAATCAACAACCAGCTGTTATTAATGGTTTTTCTGATTTTATAGTTGAGGTTTTTGGAGACAGAGGAAGGCACGCTAGATCTGCTGTTGGTTTAGTTTCCTTACCGAGCGATATTGCTGTTGAAATTGAGGTTGTGGTTGAGGTTTTAAATTAAAGGTTTTCAAAAACACCACAAACCCCTTGACCACCACCAACACAAGCTGTTACAATTCCGTATTTTTGTTTTCTTCTTTTTAGTTCATTAATTAATTGAATAGATAATTTCGCTCCCGTCATTCCTAAAGGGTGACCAAGAGCAACAGCACCTCCGTTAACGTTTACCTTTTCTTTATCAAAGTCTAACGCCTTAATCACAGATAGAGCCTGAGCAGCAAATGCTTCGTTAAGTTCTATTTGATCAATATCAGATAATTTTAACCCAGCAAATTTAAGAGCTTTGGGTACAGCTTCAGCTGGACCTATCCCCATAATACTAGGTTCAACGCCAGCGGTAGCATAAGAAACCATTCTGGCGATTGGTTGAAGGTTAAGTTTTTTTATCATTTCACCAGACATAACCACAACAAAAGCAGCGCCATCGGACATTTGAGAAGAATTTCCTGCGGTTACCTGCCCCCCTACTTTAAAGGCTGGCCTAAGTGAAGATAATGCTTCAATTGTTGTTGTTTTACGCGGCCCCTCATCCTCCTTAACTGTCCATTTGTTTGATTTTCTTTTTCCTTCAACAACTGTAATTTCCTCTACGTCAATGGGGTGTATTTCTTTATTGAACAATTTATTCTCAATTGCTTTTACAGCCTTTTGATGAGATTCTAATGAAAAAAGGTCAGACTCCTCTCTTTTAATATCATACTCTAGCGCAAGTTTTTCAGCTGTTAGGCCCATGTTTAGATAATATTCTGGGTTGTTTTGTGAAATACTATAATTTAACGCAGACTTATAACCTGTCATAGGAACCATACTCATGGATTCAGTTCCTCCAGCAATAACACAATCTGCTGAGCCAGAGTTAATTTTAGCGCAGGCTAAGAGAATTGCCTCTAAACCGGAGCCACAATATCTGTTGATTACCAACCCGGGAACCTCTTTTGGTAGCGATAACAGAGATATGTATCTGGCCATTTGCATTCCCTGCTCTGCTTCTGGTACTGCGTTACCAACAATTAGGTCGTCAACCATTTTCCCTTCTAATCCCTCTGTGTTTTCAACAAGCTTTTTAATAATGGTTGCGGCAAGATCATCTGGGCGTACAAACCTTAACCCTCCTTTTTTTGCTTTACCTACAGGGGACCTTAAACCCGAGACTATATACGCTTCTTTCATTTTAATTTCTTAACGGTTTTCTTTTAAACAAAATAGAGTGCATTCTTTGAAGTGTTTTTTCTTCACCACAAAGACTTACCATTGTTTCTCTTTCTAAATCTAACAAATATTGTTCATCAACATAGCACTCTTGAGTTAAGTCTCCACCACACATAATATGTGCGAGCTTTTGTGCAAGTTTTTGATCGTATTCGGTGATATACATGCCTTGTTTCATTGTTTCTATTCCCGCATTAAACATTGCTAATGCAGATCTTCCGTGAACTTTAATTTTCTTTTTTATTGTTGGTTTAACATACCCTAAAGAAGCAATGTTTAAAACTTGGTTTTTTGCGTCTTTTATAAGGTTTGTTCTGTTTGCTGTGTTTGTTGTTTTTTTGAAAAAACCCATTTCTTGTGCTTCTAGTGCTGATGTGCTTACTTTGGCTGAAGCAATCGTCATGAAAGACTCCATTAGTTTATTAAACTCAGGGTCTCCTTTAGAATATTCTGATGAAACTCTTAAAACCGTTTCTTTTGTTCCTCCACCTGCAGGAATGAGACCTGCACCTAATTCTACCAAACCCATGTATGTTTCGTTGTGTGCTTGAACGGCATCTGCGTGCATACTAAGTTCACAAGCACCCCCAAGAGCCAACCCAGACGTTGCAACAACAACAGGAACTGACGAATACCTTACCTTCATTATTGTTTTTTGAAAAGCATCAATAGATTTTTCTATCGATTCAAAATCTCTATTTCCTGCAAGCATAAAAACAGTACCTAAATCAGCGCCAGCAGAAAAATAATCTGCTTCATTTGCAATTACCAAACCTGTATATTGCTTTTCACAAATATCGATAGCGTAATTTATTCCTTCCAAAACATCTTTACCCATTGTGTTCATTTTGGTGTGGAACTCAAGGTTCAAGACACCATCTTTTATATCGTATAAAGTAACCCCCTTATTCGACCAAACGACGTCGTTTTCTTTAAAGGCGTCAAGAACAACCAAATCCTCTGATCCTGGAATGGGTTTGTATTGTTTTTCTTTTATGTCATAAAAATGTTTTTTGTTGTTTGAAAATTTATAAAATGATTTTATTCCTAAAGACAACATTTCCTCAACCCAAGGCGCTGGTTTTAATTTAAGTTTTAACATTTCATTAAACACTTTTTCTACTCCTATTGCGTCCCATGTTTCAAAAGGGCCTTTTTTCCATCCAAAACCAGAACAAATAGCTTTATCTATTTTATAGATGTCATCACTTACCTCGGGTATCCGTAAAGAACAATACCTAAAAGAATCATAAAAAATAGATCTATAAAAATCTCCATGTTTTGTTTTAAGAGACACCAAGTCAGTAATTCGCTTATCTAAACTTTCTTCTTTTTTTATGTTTAATAATTCTTTGTCTTACACCTTGATCTCGTAATAACATTGTTGCAAGTTCAAAGTAGTGTTGTCTTTCAGTTTGTGTTTCTTGTTTCTTCTCTAGAATATCTAAATCAGTTTCAGAGGTTGTTAGTCTATCGTGAACATCACTATCACCAACTACTTCATTCTGTAAATCTTCTATCTCACCTTGTAGTTTCTTAATATACTTTTGATTAGATACAATCTCAGTCTGTAGTAAACCAATCTCTCTCTGTATTTCATCTATCTCAGATTGAATAACATTTATTCTTTGAATCTCATCACGACACTCACCGATTGTTTTATCTATATCGTTAAGAGCCTGGGTGATCTCCTCTGCCTTATCTTCTCGTTCTTTAATACATTTTTCTTTGTGGTCGTGGTCTAAACCCTGTTTGCAGACTGGACAATCATCATTTTCCTCATAGAATTTGACATCTGCAATTGCTTTCTTTCTAGCAGTTTCCAGTTGTCTCTCCAAGTCTGTAGCTTGTTTGAGTCTACTCTCTGTAGAATCTTTACTCTTGATAGATCGTTTTTTCTCCACCACATTTTGCGTCTTTTCATCAACTTCTCCTAATATTTTATTGATATTATTCTGTGTTTCATTCACGGTTGATTCATACTTTTTAATTTTTACCTCACGATTTTTTTGTAATGCATTTACTTGGTCATTCAAACCACTAATTCTTTCATGCAACAAGTCTATTTCATGAGATGTTTCTTTCACTTCTAAATTATGTTGTGATACTTTCTTCTTTAACATGTCTTGCATAGTAGAGAAGATAGATATATCTAATAGGTCTTCTACTAACTTTCTTCTTTCAACTGCTCTTAACTGCATGAACGGAGTAAAGTTTGCAGAACCTAATATTGCAACCTGAGTAAAAGAACGATAACTCATTTTGAGTATATTCTTTTCTAGGTGTTCTTGATAGTCTTTCATGGTTGCATCTTGATTTACCATTTTACCGTTTGTATATAATTCAAACTTATTTGGTTTTGCACCACGAACAACTTTGTAGTCTCTTTTACCAATAGAGAAATCTATTTCGACTACTAATTCTTTTTGATTGATTGAGTTTATTAACAGGTCTTTTTTAAGATTTCTAAAACCTTTACCATACAAACCAAAACAAAGTGCATCAAGTAATGTTGATTTACCTGCACCATTATCACCAACAATAAGTGTTGTGTTTGATCTGTCTAATTCGAATGTGGTAAATCGATTACCACTAGATAACAGGTTCTTATAACGAACCTTTTTAAAATGTATCATAAGTAATTGTGTTCATCTAATGCTTCATTATATAACGAAGTCATTAAATCTAAAAGTGGTTTTTTCTGACCCTGTATTTCTAAACCGTCTATATATTTTTCTAGTATAGTAAGTGTATCTTCTACACCCTCTATATCACTATCGTCCATCAAATCCATGTGTTTATGGTCATCGACAACTGATACATGAAGTGGACTTGCCTCATGTAGTTTGTCTAACATACTATCAAACCAATATGGATTGTCTTTATTAACTACTATAACTTTTGTAAACTTGCCTTTGTATTTTGTATAATCTTTATTTGAGATTGTTTCAAATGATTCTTTTGTATCATCGTAAAATAATTTTTCAAACATAGTAATAGGGTTATGAATAGGTTTCATCTCTCTAGTATCTGTATCAAAG
>ENA-OSEY01003027-OSEY01003027.1-marine-metagenome-genome-assembly--contig:-NODE-3027-length-10518-cov-4.320563_pt1 | contig 10518 bp, 11 predicted proteins | sample MGYA00248465_ERZ534230 | MGnify/ENA primary metagenome ERZ534230 (study PRJEB26409, sample SAMN06344110) | marine metagenome | isolation source: Sea water from surface | place: Atlantic Ocean:Southern... | reverse complement strand
TTCTAGAGTTAGATATTAATGATATTGTAAAAACTTCAGATACTATTTCAAAATTAGAGACCTTTGACATTTTAGTAAATTCTGCTGGAATAGCAAAACATTCTGCTTCTGTAGATACTGTATTCCATGATTTTGATGTAGTTATGAATACAAATTTAAGGGGTGCATATTTCTTAACACAAGCAGTTGCAAAAAACTTAATTTTGGAAAAGAAAAAAGGTTCACTTATTAACATATCTTCACAAATGGGGCTAGTAGGTGGTCAGGAAAGAGCTGTTTACTGTGCATCTAAACACGCAGTTGAAGGTTTTACTAAAGCAATGGCAATTGAATTTGGTAATCACAATATTAGGGTCAACACTATATGTCCTACTTTCATTTTAACAGATATGACCAAAAAAACATTTGAAGTACCAGAAAAAAGAAAATGGATAGAGGAAAAAATAAAAATTGGAAGAATAGGGAAGGTAGAAGATATAATGGGTGCTGTTGTTTATCTTGCTTCAGATGCTTCAAGTCTAGTTACTGGATCCTCTTTATTGGTTGATGGGGGTTGGACAGCTGGATGAGTAATACAAAAATAACTTCTGCAGAAGTAGCCAAATTAGCTGGTGTTTCTCAATCTGCTGTAAGTAGAGTTTTTACACCTGGGGCCTCTGCTTCTAAAAGTACTACAGAACGTGTCAAAAAAGTTGCTAATGATTTAGGATATCGTCCTAATGTTTTGGCTCGTGCAATGGTATCGGGTAAAAGTAGGATGATAGGAATTGTTGTGGCTTATTTAGAGAACCAATTTTATCCAGAGGCCATTGAAAAACTATCAAATGTATTACAGTCGAAAGGCTATCACGCTTTAATATTTATGGCTGGAAAAAATATGCAAAGTATTGATGGAGTAATTGAGGAAATTCTTGATTATCAAGTTGATGGAATAATAACAGCGTCTGTATCTATGTCTTCGAACTTAACAAAGAGGTGTACAAGTGCTGGGATTCCTATGGTATTATTCAATAGATCTCAAGATGTTTCAAAAATGTCATCTGTTACCTCTGATAATATTAAAGGAGGTAAGAAAATAGCTGATTTCCTTTTATCATTAGGTCATAGCAAAATTGGATATATTGCAGGATGGGAAGGAGCTTCCACACAGAGGGATCGTGAAAAAGGTTTTATATCCGGATTATCACATTATGGAACAAAACTTTATAGCAGAAAAGTTGGTAATTTTGTTATGGATGAAGCTAAAGAAGCAACTAGAGAAATGTTTTATAAAAATCCGCCAGATGCTGTTTTTGTTGCTAATGATCATATGGCATTTGCAGTAATGGATACATTACGTTTTGAGTTAGGGTTTAGAATTCCAGAAGATGTATCTGTAGTTGGTTATGATGATGTTCCAGCAGCATCTTGGCCTTCTTTTAATTTAACAACTGTTCAACAGCCAGTTGATACTATGGTTCAAAAAACTGTAGATATACTATTAAAAAAAATTGAGCATGAAGAAATCAAACCGCAGAAAATTACTGTAGACGGTCCTCTTATAATTAGGGGATCTACACTTATACCAAAAGGTTAGGCAAATGAAGGGATTTGATCCAAAATTTAAAGATTTACCAGATTATATAATAAGTATAACCAAAGAAATTTGGGAAGGTAGAGAAATATCTTCATTACATAAATATTATGATAAAGATATTATTGTTAGATCACCAAGTTCTGTTGTTGTAGGTAATCAACAAGTGATAGATGCAACTATTTCTACACTTGCAGAATTTCCAGATAGAACTTTATATGGAGAAGATGTAATTTGGTGTGGTGATCCTGAAAAAGGTATGCTTAGTTCCCATAGAATTCATTCAACTGTAACTCACACAAAAAAAGGTATTTATGGGGCCCCTACTGGAAGGAAACTTAATTACAGAATTATTGCTGACTGTCATGCAAAAAATAACAAGGTTGATGACGAATGGTTAATAAGAGATCAGGGTGCAATTCTTAAACAATTAGACTTGGATCCAAAGGAATTTGCTCGTGAACTCATTTCTAAAGAAGGAGGTCCTGAAAATTGTGTTAAGCCATATACTTATGAGAATGAAATAAAAGGTCCTTATATAGGTACTGGCAATGATAATGATTGGGGTCAACTTTATTCTGATATTTTAACTCGTATTATGTCTGCAGATTTCTCTGTTATTCCAAAAGAATATGATAGGGCTGTTAACTTAGAATATGCTGGGGGAATAAGTGATATTTCCTATAAAGGTGCAGACAATTTTTGGATGGGGTTAAGGTCCTCTTTTCCAAGTGCAGAATTTAAAATTTGTCACCAAATTGGTCGCTTGGATGAAAAAATGCCTCCTCGCGCCGCAGTCAGATGGATTTTAAATGGAAAACATGACGGATGGGGAACGTTTGGAGAACCAACTGGTGCAAGTGTTTTTATTCTTGGTGCTTCTCATTCTGAATTTGGGCCACATGGATTACGCAGAGAATATTGTTTGTTTGATTATGTTTCAATATGGAAACAAATTTTAATTCATACTGGAGCTGTTTATTAATTTTAGGAGATATCAATGGATCAAATTACAATGGAAAACAAAATTGTTCGTTATGGAAGTTTAAAACCTTGTAAAACAGCATTTATAGACGCGCATACTCCAGGATCTGATCAAAAAGAAAATTTTACTATTCTTGGTGGAGGTGTATCTGAAAGCCCCGATCAACATATACACATTAATGAAAAAGTTGGTTTCAACGTTGGAGCAGCAGGTCAACCTCCAAAATGTAGAAATAGTCTACATTCACATCGTACAGCAGAGGTTTTTTTTGTTTTAAAAGGTCGCTGGAGATTTTTTTGGGGAAGAACTGGAAAAGCAGGTGAGGTAACACTGGAAGAGGGCGATATATTTAATATCCCAACTGGCATTTTTCGAGGTTTTGAAAATATAGGATCTGATTACGGTATGTTAATGGCGATACTTGGTGGTGATGATGCAGGGGGTGGGGTTATTTGGGCTCCTCAAGTTATTCAGGAAGCAGCAAAGCATGGTTTAATTTTATCTGAAACGGGAAGACTTTTTGATACGAAAAAGGGTGAATCTTTACCTTCTGGAATAAAAAAAATGCCTTTGCTTTCTGATGAAGAGTTAATAAATTTTCCTGAACCAAGTACTAAAGATGTTGTACCTTTTCATGTGGCTCGCTATTGGGATTTAATGGCACTGTCTGATAACCAACCTGCAAATGTAATTGGGGAGAAAGGAGTTTTATATGATAAACCAGGATTTGAAGTAGATTTCATATCTAGAAATTCTATTTCAAACAAAAGGTACTCTACTGAAAGATATGAAATACTGATGCCTGTCAAAGGTCATTGGAAATTTGAATGGGATTATGGAGAGACTGTAATTAATCCTGGAGACACAGTACTAGTACCCCCACTATTGAATAGATCGCTTTTCCCAAATATGACGGGTGATTCATCTTTATATAGAATAAGAAATACTGATGATAAACCTGGGCCAACTGTAAAAAAATAATGAGATACCCATTAGTTTTCATTCCTGGAATGATGTGTGATTCTAGATTATTTCAGCCACAAATAAATGAATTTTCTAAACAATATATGGTATGTGTAACTCCAGCAAGTTCTTCTAACTCTATAGAGAATATTTCATTTGAAATCCTTAGATATTTGCCAACAAAATTTGTTTTAATTGGATTATCGATGGGAGGTATCTTAGCAATGGAAATTATTAGAAAGGTTCCTGAAAGAGTAATGAAAATTGTTTTAATGGATACCAATTATAAATCAGAAACATCAGAAATTAAATCTAGGAGATTACCACAAATCCAGTTAGTAAATGAGGGTCTGTTAGAAGATGTTATGTGTCAACAAATAAAAAATAACTATCTCAGGAAAGATAAACAAAACCAAGAGATTTTTGATTTATGTTTAAGTATGGCTAATGGTTTAGGCAAGGAGATTTTTATAAATCAATCAAAAGCACTTGCTACACGTAAAGACTATAAGTCCACACTTAAAAATATAAAGGTACCTTCTTTAATAATATGTGGAGAATACGATCGATTATGTCCTATCAAAGTTCATATGGAAATGGAGAGTTTAATTGAAAATTCTACATTAGAAATCATACCTGATGCTGCACATTTACCTACTTTAGAGCAACCTGCCTATTTAAACAAAATACTATGTAAATGGTTGATACAATAAATTATAGAGATGGAGGTCAACTTGAAAAAAATATCTGTAACACACGTTGGTAGTTTACCAAGAAAACAGGAAGTAGTAGATTTTATTTTTGCTCGTGAGAATAATCAAAAATATAATCAAGATGATTTTGATAATGTAATGAATAAAGCAGTACTGGAAACAGTTAAAAAGCAAGTTAATTCTGGGGTTGATATTGTGAGTGATGGTGAAACATCAAAAATAAGTTATGCTACATATGTTAAAGATAGATATAATGGTTTTTCAGGAGATAGTCCTCGCAATCCACCAGCTGATTTAAAGTTGTTTCCAAGTTTTTTAAAAAGATTAGCTGATGATGGTGGAACGCCAACATATGCCAGGCCTATGTGTACAGACCGTGTTTCATCTAAAGGTCAGATTGATTTAAATAAAGACATTTTTAACTTAAAGACTGCAATGAAAATATGTAATGTATCAAAAGGTTTCATGAATGCTGCTTCTCCTGGTGTAATCTCATTATTTTTACAGAACCAATTCTATTCTTCCAGAGAAGAGTATTTAGCTGCACTTGCTGATGTAATGAAAACTGAATACGAAACAATTACAAGTTCAGGCTTATATCTTCAACTGGATTGTCCTGATTTAGCTTTAAGCAGACATATGTTATTTAATGATTTAAGTGATGATGAATTTTTAAAAATTGCGGATTTACATATTGAAACACTAAATTATGCTCTCAGAGATATTCCCGAAGAAAAAGTAAGAGTACATATTTGTTGGGGAAATTATGAAGGTCCACACTGTTGCGACATAGACATGAATAAAGTATTCTCAACATTAATGAAAGCGAAAGCTCAATTTCTTTTGTTTGAAACATCTAATCCTAGGCACGCACACGAATGGGAGGTATTTAAAAATAGAAAGTCTGAGATACCTGACAACAAAATTTTAGTACCTGGTGTAGTTGATACAACAACTAATTTTATTGAACATCCAGAACTGGTCCGTCAGAGGATTGAACGTTTTATAAATATTGTTGGTGAAGATAGAGTTGTTGCTGGAACTGACTGTGGTTTTGGTACTTTTGCAGGATTTGGTGCAGTTGATCCAGAAATAGCGTATGCAAAATTAAGTACATTATCAGAGGGTGCTGCTTTAATTTCATAATTGATAAATTTGGTTGGGTAAAAAAAAATTGCAAACGTATGCAATTATAGCTATTAATTAAAAAGAATTTTCTAAGTGATAAATAAATGAAAGCTATCCTAAAATGAAAGCAATCTTATTTGGGTCGATAGGAACTTTAGTAGAAACATCAGAAATTCAAAGAAAAAGTTATAATCTTGCCTTTGAAAAAGTTGGTGTTGATTGGTATTGGAATACCGCTACATATTGTAATCTTCTTACAGAACCAGGAGGTATAAAAAGAATAAGGAAATTTGCAAATAATTCCCTATCTGAGGATAAAATTCAGTCTATACATTTCTACAAAGAAAAGTTTTTTACCGAATTAATTCCTGGTACTTTGTACTTAAGGCCAACAGTAATAGATGTAATACGCTTTGCGAAGAATAATGGTATAAAACTTGGATTTATAACAACTACTTCAGAGTCAAATATAAATGTTATTAAATCTGCTATTATTGATGAGTTAGACTTTAAAGTATTTGATTTAATAACCACAAATAAAAATGTTGATAAGCCTAAGCCTGATCCTGAAATCTATCAATACGCTTTGGATATACTGGATTTAGCGGAAGATGAAGCAATTGTAATAGAAGATACAGTTGTGAATCAAAACTGCGCATTGCAAGCAGGAGTTAAATGTATTCTTTTTCCTGGTGAGTATGCTGAAATTCCAATAAGTAATAAATATTATACATTGACTTATAATTTAATGAGCAAAGTTGAAGAAGTTTTGGGCTAGAAAAATTAAATTTATAATCATAAGCTACAATTTTATTTTTTATATTGTAATTTATGACTAATAAAGCCCAAGTTATTCATAAGCTAGGTTCACCAAATGCGATGAAATGGCAAGTATGGCCTGTTAATTATCCTGGCGAGGGGGAAGTAAGGCTTAAACATACAGCCATAGGCGTAAATTTTGCAGATACCTATCATAGAGCTGGAATTTCACACCCTTGGCCTGTCCCAAAGCCACCAGTAATTATAGGCTTTGAAGGTGTTGGAATAGTAGAAGATATAGGACAAGGTGTTCATAATTTTTCTATTGGTGATAAAGTTGCTTATGGGATTCCACCACTTGGTAGTTATTCTGAATCCAGAAATTACCCTGCAGATAAGTTGTTACATTTACCAAGTGGACTAGATGATAAATTGGTTGCTTCATTACTCATGAAAGGAATGACAGCACATTACCTTTTACACCGAACTTATAGGGTAAAAGCAGGTGATGTAGTATTAGTGCATGCCGCTGCAGGTGGAATGGGTCTTATTTTATGCCAGTGGGCAAAAGCATTAGGAGCAGTAGTAATTGGCACTGTTTCTACTGAAAATAAAGCAGAGCTTATTAAAGACATAGGATGTGATTATCCAGTTATTCGATCTAAAGAAAATTTTGTAAATGTAGTTAAAGAAGTTACAAGTGGTGTAGGTTGTGATGTAGTTTATGAAGCAATTGGAAAAGATACATTACAGCAATCTTTAGATAGTTTAAAGCCAATGGGAATGTGTGCAGCTTATGGTCATGTATCTGGTCCGCCTGATCCAATTGATGTTATACAAGATTTGGGTCGTCGTGGTTCACTATTTATTACTAGACCAGCTATTATGCATTATGTGGCAAAACGAAATGATTTGGAGTGGACTGCCAATGATCTATTCAATGCCATTTCTAAAGGAGTCATAAAATCGAACGTGAATTATGAATTTTCATTAAAAGATGCTGTAAAGGCTCATGAGGCTATAGAATCTGGAAAGACAAAAGGTTCTATAATTTTGATACCCTAACATTTCCTTTTTTAATGACTATTAAAAAGATTTCTTTTGAAATCTAGTTATTGAAATGCTTAGTTATCTAGTAGGAAATATAAATAATAATTTTTTATGAAGAGGTATAATATGAATTCATCTGAAAAAGTCACAGCACTTAATTTGACAATGGTTGATCCATTACCAGAAGCTACAAAAAAATATTTTGATATATGTCAGGAAAAGTTGGGTATGGTCCCGAATGTATTAAAAGCCTATGCTTTTGATATTAATAAATTAGATGCATTTACCTCTATTTATAATGAATTGATGTTATCTGAAAGTGGCCTTTCAAAATTAGAAAGGGAGATGATTGCTGTTACAGTTTCATCAATAAATAAATGTTTTTATTGCTTGGTAGCACACGGAGCAGCTGTAAGAGAATTGTCAAAAAACCCTATTTTAGGTGAAATGATAGTAATGAACTATAAAATGGCTCCTTTAGATGATAGACAAAAAACTATGTTGGAATTCACAGAAAAAATAACAAAAAATAGTTCAGATATTAATGAAGATGATAGGCAAAAACTTCGAAATGTTGGTTTCAGTGACCGTGATATTTGGGATATCGCTAATGTAGCAGGTTTCTTTAATATGACAAATAGAGTAGCAAGTGCAGTAGCGATGCGTCCTAATGAAGAATACCATGAACAATCAAGATAAATACAAATTTGAATTTAAATTTTAAAAGTGAAAGCAAAAATTAAAAATTTAATAAGTACTAATAACTATCAGCGAGCGAAAGGTAAGTTAAAAATTTCATTCATGAGTAGTAATGATGAAACTTCAATCCATGATTTATATCAGTCTGGTGCTTTGAAAGTTTTGATTCCTAAATCTAAATCAAAATATGCCGAAGCAGTTCTAATTAATACAGGTGGAGGTATTGTTGGAGGTGATAACTTATCAATTGAAGTAGAAGCTGCAAAAAAAACTAATACTTGGATAACTACTCAGGCATCTGAGAAAGTTTATAAATCAAGTAGTGAACAAAGTATTTTAAATACTAAAGTTACTCTTGAAGATAATTCCACTTTATTTTGGTGTCCTAAAGAAACTATATTGTTTCATAATTCAAAACTGATTAGAAATTTAGATTTTGATATTAAAAGCTCTAGTAAACTTCTTATTATTGAAAATATTGTTTTTGGGCGTTTAGCTAGTGGTGAATTAAACGCTGATTGCTTCTTTTCTGACCATTGGCGTATTAAAAGAGATGAAAAATTAATATTTGCCGAAAATTTTTTATTTGAAGATAAAAAAACTATGTACCGAAAAACAAATTTAGGTAACTATAGATCTCTATTAAATATTATGTATTTATCAAAAGACTCAAAAAACTTTTTAAATAAAATGAGAAATATAATATCTTCTGAAAGTATATTTGGTGAGGCTAGTCATTGGAATGATTTTATATCTTTAAGAGCATTAGCCAAAAATCCAATAGAATTTAAAAAAACTATTGAGGAAATCCTGATTTTATTTGTAAATGAAAAATCAAAAATTCCACGAATATTAAGTATTTAAAGGTAAGATCATAAAATGTATTTGACCCCAAGAGAGAAAGACAAATTATTAATAAGTTTAGCAGCAATGGTTGCAAGGAGTCGTTTAGATAGGGGAGTAAAACTTAACCATCCAGAAGCAATAGCTTTAATCACTGACTTTGTTATAGAAGGTGCGAGAGATGGTAAGTCAGTTTCTCAATTAATGGATGAAGGTGGTAAGGTTTTAACTGCTGAACAATGTATGGATGGTATAGCAGACATGATAAAAGATGTTCAAGTTGAGGCTACTTTTCCTGACGGAACAAAACTAGTAACAGTACATTACCCTATTAGAAAGGAAAAAAAATAATGAAACCAGGGGAAGTAATCACATTAGAAGGAGACCTTATCTTAAATCAAAAAATGAAATCTTTTGAACTGCAAATTTCTAATTCAGGTGATAGACCAATACAGGTTGGAAGTCATTTTCATTTTGCAGAAACTAATGAAGCTCTTAAATTTGATAGAGTAAAGGCCTTCGGATGTCGGCTAAATATACCGTCTGGTACGGCAGTTAGATTCGAGCCTGGTCAGATAAAAATAGTCAATTTAATACCATTTAAAGGGAATAGAAAAATATATGGATTTAATGCCAAAGTCATGGGTGATTTAGATGTCTAATATTATACCGAGAAACCTTTATGCAGATATGTATGGTCCAACCAAAGGCGATAAAGTTAGGTTAGCAGACACAGAATTAATTATTGAAGTTGAGGAAGATTTCACAACTTATGGGGAAGAAATTAAATTTGGTGGTGGTAAAGTCATAAGAGATGGTATGGGGCAATCTCAAACTCCAAGAAGTAAAGGGGCAGTTGATACTATTATTACTAATGCTTTAATACTTGATATCTCTGGAATTTATAAGGCTGACTTAGGAATTTTGGATGGAAGAATTTGTAAAATTGGTAAAGGAGGGAATCCTGATACTCAGCCAAATGTGGATATTATAGTTGGCCCTGGTACTGAAGTAATTGCTGGAGAAGGTAAAATTTTGACAGCAGGTGGTTTTGATTCACATATTCATTTTATTTGCCCACAACAAATAGAGGATGCTTTACATTCAGGACTTACCACAATGTTAGGTGGAGGGACTGGTCCAGCTCATGGTACATTAGCTACAACATGTACTCCTGGAAAATGGCATATTGGGAGAATGCTACAATCAGCAGATGCCTTTCCTATGAATCTTGCTTTTGCAGGTAAAGGAAATGCAAGTTTGCCTGAAGCATTAGAAGAACAAATTTTAGCAGGTGCCTGTGCTTTAAAACTTCATGAAGATTGGGGGACAACTCCAGCAGCCATTAATAATTGTTTATCAGTTGCAGATAGCCTAGATGTCCAAGTTATGATTCATACTGATACTTTAAACGAAAGTGGATATGTAGAAACAACTGTTAAAGCTATTGATAATAGAACTATACATGCTTTTCATACTGAAGGAGCGGGGGGTGGTCATGCTCCAGATATAATAAAAGTTTGCGGTGAAAAAAATGTCATTCCAAGTTCTACAAATCCAACAAGACCATATACAATAAATACTCTAGAAGAGCATTTGGACATGTTAATGGTATGTCATCATTTAGATAAATCAATTCCAGAAGATATAGCTTTTGCAGAAAGTAGAATTAGAAAAGAAACTATTGCTGCTGAAGATATTTTGCACGATCTTGGCGCATTTTCCATTATTGCTTCAGATAGTCAAGCTATGGGAAGAGTAGGAGAGGTTATTATACGCACATGGCAGACTGCACATAAAATGAA
>ENA-OSEY01003026-OSEY01003026.1-marine-metagenome-genome-assembly--contig:-NODE-3026-length-10523-cov-12.688780_pt1 | contig 10523 bp, 8 predicted proteins | sample MGYA00248465_ERZ534230 | MGnify/ENA primary metagenome ERZ534230 (study PRJEB26409, sample SAMN06344110) | marine metagenome | isolation source: Sea water from surface | place: Atlantic Ocean:Southern... | reverse complement strand
GTGGTAAGAGCACACCGGTTATTTGGTAACAGATAACGCATGGAAAACCCCACTGAGAGCAAGACTGAGTAGAGATGACATTGTGAAAACTAAAAGCAGTCTTTGGCTAGTCATCAGGGTTAGTTGCTTGAGCCTTAAGGCGACTTAAGGCCTAGATAAATGATAAGTTTAAATGACAGAACCCGGCTTATAGCTTATCTAGCAAATCATTAAAAAAATTTTGTTTATCAAATGTTCTCTATCAATAATAGGCTTTAATATAGGTATTGACGGTTGCATTAAAAACCCATATATTCCCATAAATACCCAAATGGGTTAATTATGGATTATGTTTTTATCGACGTACGAAAACAATATAGACAAAAAAGGAAGGGTATCTGTGCCTGCACAATTTAGATCACATTTGTCCAGTTTGGGATTTAATAGTATAATTTGTTTTCCTTCATTTAATCAACAATGCTTAGAAGCTTGGCCTCAAGATAGAATTGAAAAAATATCAGATGCAATTGATAACTTAAATCCATTTGAAGAAAAAAAGGATTATTTTGCTACTTCAATTTTATCTGAAAGTGTGAATTTAATTTTTGATACAGAGGGCAGGATATCTTTAACAAAAAAACTTCTTCAACATTCAAAAATTAAAACAAGAATTTTATTTGTTGGTTTAGGCAAAACTTTCCAAATTTGGGAACCAACGTTATTTGAAAAATTTAAGACAAAAGCTATTAAAAAATCAAATCTAAACAGATCAAGTCTTAAATGGGAAAAAAAGATAAACTAATAATATAGAGGGGGAAAAATGACAATTAATTTTAAAACACCAGAGATAAAGGAGCTAAAACCTAGAATACTGGTTTTAGGTGTAGGTGGCGCTGGAGGAAATGCGATAAACAAAATGATCGAAAGTGGATTACAAGGCGTTGAATTTGTTGCAGTAAATACAGATGCACAAGATTTAATTCACAGCAAAGCAAAAGCAAAAATACAAATTGGTTTAAATTTAACAAAGGGCCTTGGAGCTGGGGCAAAAATTGATATTGGTCAAGCTGCTGCAGACGAGTCATTAAATGAAATAGTAAATTGTTTGCAAGGAGCAAACATGGTTTTCATAACTGCAGGAATGGGTGGTGGAACAGGAACTGGTTCTGCTCATGTAATTGCTCGAGCTGCAAAGGAACTTAATATCTTAACAGTAGGTGTTGTAACTTTGCCTTTCTTATATGAGGGGTCATCTAAAATGAGAAGAGCTCAACAAGGTCTTGAGGAATTAAGAAAACATGTAGATACGATCATAGTAGTTCCCAATCAAAACTTATTTAAAATTGCAAATGAGCACACAGGTTTTGAAGAAGCATTTGAACTCTCAAATGATGTTCTTTTACAAGGTGTTCAAAGTGTTACAGATTTAATGGTACGTCCCGGTCTAGTAAATCTAGATTATGCTGATGTTGAAACTATCATGAGCTCAATGGGTAAGGCAATGATGGGCACAGGAGAAGCAGAGGGTGAGGGCAGAGCTTTAAAAGCCGCAGAGCAAGCTATGACCAATCCTCTTATCGATGACTATTCTTTGAAAAGTGCAAAAGGTTTACTTATCAATATAACGGCAAAAAAACCTACACTTTTTGAAGTTGATGAGGTTGTTAAAAAAATTACTTCTGAGGTTGATGCAGAAGTTGAATTTATTAAGGGCTGTATAATTGATCCATCATTAGAGGAAAAATTTAGAGTATCTATTGTTGCAACTTCGTTAGATGGACAACAACCTGAGTCAAAATCAGTAATTAACATGGTACACAGAATACAAAACCGAAATCCAGGCTATTCAGATTTTTCAAATTTGAGACCAAATTACTCTTATGAAATGAATAAAGGATTATCCACGAGCGGTGCCAATGCATTAAAAATAGAAACTAACGATATCAAAGTTTCAGAAAATGATTTGATCTCATCTATGGTAGACGAAAAAATGGCAGTTGAAAATCCTATAACAAGTGAAGATGCTAATGATGAAAGTTCTCTTGAGGAAAAACTGATACTTAGCGATAATGCTGCAGATACCACAGACGACGAATCTAATGGACTTGAAAACTTTAATTTAGATGCACAGGATCCTCAATTATTTGACGAGAGTCAAAATATAAACTCTGATCACGAAACAAATATAAATGAGGATAGTGATACAGATGAAGAAGATGAACTAGAAATACCAGCATTTTTAAGAAGACAAAAAAATTAATGGTCTTCGAAAAAATAAATGAGTGCCACTATTTTACCGGAAAAAAACTTGCATTATCCGGTTCTTCTAAATGAAGTAATAAATATTATAACCCCTCAAAATGGTGGCACTTTTATAGATTGTACATTTGGTCAAGGTGGTTACTCAAAAAAAATATTAGAATATCCAAACACTAAAGTAATAGCTATTGATAGAGATAAAAACTCCCAACATATTGCATCAGATTTAAAAAAAAAGTTTGAAGACAGATTTTCCTTTCACAATATAAAGTTTAGCCAAATAAAAGACTTGAAAATTAATGACGAAGTTAAAGGTATAATTTTTGATTTAGGTTATTCTATAAATCAAATCAAAGATCTCTCAACAGGCTTATCATTTGATAGCAAAGGCGAGCTAAATATGAAGATGGGGCTAAATGATTTTTCTGCTAAAGATGTAATAAACAAGTTAGATCAAAAAGAATTAGAGCAAATTTTTAAGTATTTTGGTGAAGAAAAAAATTCAAAACTTATATCCAAAAAAATTGTACTTGAGCGGCAAAAAAAAAATTTAGATACTCAGGATTTGGTTAATATAGTAAAAAGAGTAAAAAAAAGGCATTATACAAAAACTAATCCAGCAACAAAAGTTTTCCAAGCTTTAAGAATTTTTGTAAACAAAGAAATAAGTGAACTCTCAAAGAGTTTAGAAGCATCTGCAAGTATTGTTAGTCAAAATGGAATTGTATTAACAGTATCGTTTCATTCGTTAGAAGACAAGATTTGTAAATTTTTTTTTAACCATCTTTCAAAACAAGACAAGGTTTCTAGATATTTACCAGAGAAAAAAACTAAAAAAAAATCGTTTAGTCTTATAACAAAAAAACCTGTCACACCCGGTTCTCAGGAATTGAAATTAAATCCACCATCTAGATCTGCAAAATTAAGAGCGATAAAAAAAATTGGTCTATATGAAAATAATATGAATGTATTTGAGAAATACGCAAGTTTATTAAAAATTGAAAACTTTTCCAAAAAACTATGAAAAAATATATAATTTTTTTTTCTATTGTTTCCCTTATTATCACCACATCAATTGTTAAATCATCCACAAGGCAATTAGAAAAAAATATTTTTACACTCGAGGAGGAAGTGAAAATTTTAGAAGAGAAATTTAATTTTTTAATTTTGGAAAACGATTATTTAACCACACCAGAAAGATTAATTAGATTAAAAGAAAAAATATTTAAAGACCAATTTTTTCCTATAGATCCTAGGGATATAAAAAAGATAGATAATAATGAATAAAAATAAAAAAAGATTGTATATAACAGAAAATGAAGATGGTTTTAAATTTTCAGAAAAAAAAAGAATAGTTTCCTTTAATAGAATCGCATTTTTGTTTTTTTTTATTCTTTTTATATTTTTACTTTATTCAACTAAGATCGTATATTTAGGATCAAGTGGCCCAAAACAAAAATATCAAATAACAAATAAAATTAAGAATTATCGTGCTGATATTATTGATGTCGATGGTAGGTTTATCGCTAAATCAGTAACTACTTACAATGTTGGAATAAAACAAAATTTAATTAATGACAAAAAAAAATTTTTATTAAAATTAAAATATTCATTTCCTGAATTAGACTTTAGAAAAATTGAAAATAATCTTGATAAGAAAAAGTTCTTCTATTTAAAAAAAAAACTTACACCTAAAAAGTCAGAAGAAATTAAATTATTAGGTGAAAAGTCTATAATTCTTGAACCAAAAATTACAAGAATTTATCCCGATAACAATTTATTTTCTCATACGATTGGCCAGATAGATGATGAAAACTTTGGAGTGTCAGGTATTGAAAAAAGCTTCGATAATTATCTCAAAACAAATACCAAACCACTTACAATTACTTTAGACAAAGAAATTCAATTTATAATTAGACAAGAACTTCTAAATTTTGAAAAAATTTTCAAGAATGTTGGAAGTGCAGGCATCTTAATGAATATTAATAGTGGAGAGATACTATCATTAATATCCTTACCTGACTTTGACATTAATAAACGTAATAATATTTCTGATAAAATGTATATTAATAGAGCAACTAAAGGAGTTTATGAATTTGGATCAGTTTTTAAAACATTTACAATAGCTGCTGGATTTAATGAAAAATTAATTGAACCAAAGGATATGTTCAATAATCTTGAAAAAAAAATTAAATGTGGTGGCAGAACAATCTCAGAGTATGATGAAAATTTATCACAAAATTTATCAGTTGAAGAAATTTTAATTAACTCGGGAAATATAGGATCTGTCAAAATAGGTCAAAAGCTAGGTGTTGATAAGATTAGAAATTTTTTAAATAAAATTGGTATAATTGGGGATATAAAATTTGATATAACAGAGATCGGGACACCGATCCCTTTTAACTGGGGAAAGTGTAAACTTTTAACTGTCTCCTTTGGTCATGGTATTACAACTACACTTCTACAGCTTGCTAAAGGTTACGCAATAATATCAAACGGTGGGTTTAATATTACACCAACTTTAGTCAAAAATGACAATATCAAATTAGAAAAAGGAAGAAGAGTTTTAAACAGAGATGTAAGTTTAAAGATAAATCAAATTTTGAGAAGAGTCGTTACAGAAGGCACTGCAAGTTTAGCAGATGTAAAAGGATATAATGTCGGGGGAAAAACAGGTACTGCACTTATTGTAGAAAACGGAAAATATACTAAAAAAAAAATTAATACTTTTGCATCAATTTTTCCAACAAATGAGCCAGAGTATGTTTTGATTATTATGTTGGAAGATACAAAATTATCAAAAGATTATGTTTATAAATATCGAAACAAACCAGGTTCATTTGTAGGCACGCCTTTTAATACTGCTGGGTGGACTTCAGTAGAAGTAGCAGCAAAAATAATAGAAAAAATAGGACCTATTTTAGCCACAAAATACTAAGAATTTAAAAAAAATGTTATTGGGTGAATTAATTAAAAATATTAAACCAGCTTATAAATCTATAAAATTTAATAATATTAGATTTAACAGCAAAGATTGTAAAACGAATGATATTTTTTTTTCAATCCAAGGAAATAAATTAAAAGGAAATAATTATATTAAAGACGCTATAAAAAACGGCTCAAAAATTATTATTTCAAATCTAAATTTTGAGGGGTTTAATAAAGAAAAAATTTTATTTATTAAAAATAAAAATCCAAGAAAAGCATTAGCAGACGCTGCAAGCAATTTTTATAAAAAAAAACCTAAAAATATTATCGCCTTAACTGGTACGAATGGTAAAACCTCAATTTCAAACTTTTTTTATCAAATATTGTCTTTAAGTAAAAAAAAGGTTGCTGCCATAGGAACTTTAGGCGTTTTATCAAAAAAAATTAAATTAAAGACAAATAATACAACAATAGATCCTATTAAAATGCATCAAATTTTACAGAAATTGAAAAATTCAAATATTGATAACGTAATTATAGAAGCATCAAGTCATGGCTTAAAACAACATAGATTGGATGGATTAAATTTAAAAACCGCATTGTTTACAAACTTGACAAGGGATCATTTAGATTATCATAAAACATTTAAAGATTATTTGAATTCTAAACTTATTCTTTTTAATAAATTGTTGCTTAATAAAGGAAATATAATTTTTGAAAATGGAATATCTCAAGAAAAAGAACTTAATAAGATTTCAAAAAAAAAGAAATTGAAGACTTATAAAATAGGTAACGAAAATTCTTTCATTAATTTAAAAAAAATTCAAAAAATCAATGATAAAAAGAGAATTTATTTTAGTCTTTTAAAAAAAGATTATTCTTTCAATTCTTATCTGATTGGTAGTATTCAGATAAAAAATTTACTTTTTGCAGTTTTGGCTGCATATTTATCAGGCATTAAAATTGATACCATTCTAAGGAATATAAGTAAGGTTAAACCTGTCAATGGAAGACTAGAGCAAATTGGTAAACTAAAAAATAAATCACGAGTAATACTTGATTATGCACATACCCCAGATGCTTTAAAAACAGTTATATCAAATATAAAAGAAGATTACCCTTTAAGTAAAATTTCATTAGTATTTGGATGTGGAGGGGATAGGGATAAAAGTAAAAGACCTTTAATGGGAGATATTGCAAACAAGTATTGTGATAAAATATATTTAACTGACGACAATCCAAGGTTTGAAAACCCTAAGGTAATAAGAGACCAGATAAAGAGGAAAATTAAGAAAAAAAAATATATTGAAATTTCCTCACGGTCTGACGCTATTTCAAAAGCTGTTAGTGAATTAAATTCAGGTGATATTTTAATTGTTGCTGGAAAGGGACACGAAAATTATCAAGAATATAAAAAAAGATTTTTTTTCTCGGATAAATTAGAGATTATTAAAGCTATTAGAAAGAAGAATAACTTATTATCGAATTCTCTTAAAACAAATATCTTAACTGAAACTTTCAATAATAAAATTTTAAATAAAAGAACTCTAATAAACTCAGTGTCTTTAAACTCTAAAGATGTTAAAAAAAATTCAGTATTTTTTGGGGTGAAGGGTCAAAAATTTGATGGAAATAAATTTGGAATTGAGGCGATAAAAAATAATGCAATTTTAGCAATCACAAATAAAAAATCTAAAAATTCCAGAAATATATTTAGTAAAAATCCTTTCGAGAAACTAAATAAATTTAGCTCAATTTATAGAAAGTCTTTAGACAGTAATTATATTGCAATAACCGGATCTGCTGGAAAAACATCAGTTAAAGACTTAACTGGATTTTGTTTAGATAAATTAGACAAAACATATTATTCAAAAAATTCCTTTAATAATAAATACGGTGTGCCTTTAAGTATTATAAATTCACCTCAATCGACAAAGTTCTCAGTTTTAGAAGTTGGAATGGATAAAAAAGGAGAAATAGACACTTTAACAAAACTAATAAGACCTAATCTTGGTTTAATTACAAATATCTCATATGCTCATATTAAGAATTTTAAGAATCTAGATGAGATTGCAAAAGCTAAGGGTGAAATAATAAATAATATTTCTCCCTCTGGAGTAATGATTATAAATAAGGACGATAAATACTGTAACTATTTTATTTCAAAAGCAAAAATGAGAAATTTAAATATTATTACTTTCAGTAAAAAAAATAAATTAGCTGATGTCGTTTACCTAGGGGAAAGAAAAAATAGAAATAAATTTTTATGTAAATTTTTAATAAAGGGGAAAATAAAATTTTTTCTAATTCCTGATTATTTAATAGATTTTAAAGAAAATATTTTATCTACACTGAGTATTATTGTTAATTATTTTTATATTGATGCATTACCTACAAATTTATTTTTAAATTTCAAAATTTCCCAGAGCAGAGGCACTATAATAAGGTATAAAAATGGAAAAAAAAACTTAACTATTATTGATGAAAGTTATAATTCAAATCCTCTTTCATTTAAATTTGCATTAGATAGATTTGACAAAAACTATAAGGATAGTAAGAAAAAATTTATTTTGATTGGAAATATGCTTGAATTAGGAAAATTTTCAAAAAAACTTCATATTAAAATTGCGAAATATATTAATAAATCTAACATAAATAAAACTCATGTTTATGGTAACTATACAAAACATACATTTAACAAATTAAAACCACAAATGAGAGGCAAAATATTAAACAATAAATTAGAGATTTTGAATTTGATAAAAAAACAATTACCTAATAACAGTTTTTTAATGATAAAAGGATCTAACTCAACTGGATTAAATAAGATAATAAAAAATTTGTAACAATGTTATATAATATACTTACAAGCTATTCGGATACATATTCTTTCCTTAATTTTTTCAATTTTTTAACTGTGAGAACAGGTTTGGCTGTGATTACTGCAATGATCATAGTTTTTTTAATAGGGGATAGGTTTATAAATTTTTTTTCATCAAAACAAATTACAAATCCTATTCGCTCTGATGGGCCAGAAGATCATTTGATCAAAAAAATTGGAACACCCACTATGGGTGGAGTTTTAATATTAATAGGTTTATTCACAGGTGTTTTTTTGTGGGCTGATTTATTAAATCCATATAATTGGTTGTTAATATTCATCACTTTATCCTTTGGAATTTTAGGAGCATTTGATGATTATAAAAAAATTAAAAATAATAACTCAAATGGGATTTCTTCAAAATTAAAAATATTAATTCAAATTTTTCTTTGTCTAATTTCGTTAATTATTTTTTATAAATTTATAGACTCTGATATTAAAACTAATTTGTATTTTCCATTTTTTAAAAATTTAGTAATTAACTTAGGATGGTTTTTTATACCTTTTTATTTGTTTGTTATTGTTGGATCCTCTAATGCAGTAAATCTAACAGATGGTTTGGATGGATTAGCCACCGTTCCTGTTATACTTGTTGCTGGGTGTTTTGGTTTTATAAGTTATGTGTCAGGAAACGTAATTTTTGCAGACTATTTATTAATTCCTTATATAGAGGGTGTTGGAGAAGTTGCGGTTTTTTGTGGAGCAATCATCGGAGCATCAATTGGTTTTTTATGGTTTAACGCGCCACCTGCTAAAATATTTATGGGGGATACAGGTTCATTGGCTTTGGGCGGTTCTTTAGGTGCAATTGGAGTAACAACAAAACACGAGATAGTGTTAGCTATTACCGGTGGACTATTTGTATTAGAAGCAATTTCTGTAATTGTGCAAGTTGTTTCATTCAAACTAACAGGTAAAAGAATTTTTATGATGGCACCAATTCATCATCACTTTGAAAAAAAAGGTTGGGCTGAGTCTACAATAGTCATAAGATTTTGGATTATATCTCTTATTTTGGCAATGATTGGTTTAGCCACTTTAAAACTAAGATGAAATCTACAAAGGAATTCTTCCAGAATAAAAAAATTCTAATTTATGGATATGGCAAAACTGGCAAGTCCGCCTTTAACTTTTTGAAAACAAAAAATAATTTAAAAGTTTTTGATGATAATTTACCTTTAACAAATCTTCCTTATAACAAAAAGTTTACCAGAGGAAGTGATAGAGTAAGGAATTTTGACTACGTTTTATTAAGCCCTGGGATAAATTACAGAAAATGTTTATTATCGAATGAAATAATAAAAAATAAAGAAAAGATCATCTCTGATTTGGATGTGTTTTATAAAAGTTTTCCAGAAAATTTTTTTATCACAATCACGGGAACAAATGGAAAATCAACAACTTGCAAACTTCTATATCAAGTTCTTAAGTCTCAAGGAATTCATACAAAATTAGTGGGCAATATCGGAAAATCTATTTTATCAAATTATCATTTTACCAAAAAAACATTATTTGTTGTTGAAGCTTCTTCTTATCAAATCGAATATAGCAAATACTATAAAACTAATTTCGCAGCGATTTTAAATGTTTCAGTCGATCATCTAGAAAGACACGGCAATTTCAAAAATTACGTCAAAAGTAAAATTAAACTTATTTTAATGCAAAATAAAAGTTCCTACGCTTTTATAGAAAATAAAAATAAGATTATTGATAAAATATTAAATAAAAAAAAGATTAATTCAAAAGTTTTAAGAGTTGATGAGAAAATTTATTTGAAATTTCAAAAATTAATTAAAAATAACTACCTAAATAATAATGTTAATCAAAAAAATCTTATCTTCATTTTCAATATTTGTAATTTTTTAAAAATTAATTTGAAAAAGATTATACCTACTTTAAATAAATTTAAGGGTTTAAGATTTAGAAATGAAATTGTGATAAATGGTAAAAAAATTAAGGTAATTAATGACTCAAAATCGACATCATTTTCTTCCACTCAAGAGCTTATAGACACCAAGAAGAAAACTTTCTGGATTTTAGGAGGATTACCAAAAAAAGGGGATAAATTTACATTAAGTAAAAAAGATTGTTTTAATTTAAGAGCCTATATATTTGGGAAAAATGCTGAATTTTTTGTAAAAAGACTAAAGGATAAAGTTCATTATCAAAAGTTTAACAATATGATTTCTGCAATAAAGAAAATTAAAATTGACTTTAAAAAAGAACAGATGTCGAATGAAAAAATTATTCTTTTTAGTCCTGCTTCAGCTTCTTTTGATGATTTCAAAAATTTCGAGGATAGAGGAAAATATTTCAATTATCAGTTAAGAAAAATTGGCATTAATGGAAAAAAATAAGATATGAATTTTTCTTTATATAATTGGTGGAAAGATATTGATAAATTTTTATTTTTTTTAATAATCTTGTTAATTTCTTTAGGTATTTTTTTTTCACTTGTTTCAACTTCTTTAATTGC
>ENA-OSEY01003025-OSEY01003025.1-marine-metagenome-genome-assembly--contig:-NODE-3025-length-10524-cov-5.582368_pt1 | contig 10524 bp, 11 predicted proteins | sample MGYA00248465_ERZ534230 | MGnify/ENA primary metagenome ERZ534230 (study PRJEB26409, sample SAMN06344110) | marine metagenome | isolation source: Sea water from surface | place: Atlantic Ocean:Southern... | reverse complement strand
GCCGCAACATCTTCTGCAAAGACAATTACTTTTTTGTTATTTTTTTTTGCAAGTTGTCTGATGTAATCGTGAATTAAATGCGATTGAACTGGAGAACCTCCTGGTGAGTTTATTGATATTGCTATACTTTTAGCCTTTTTAAATGAAAATGCTTTTTTAATAATCTCTTGTTGGCCAGAAAAATCTATGCCTTGCCTAAATCGTCCAGCTGATCCAATGACTCCAGCTAGTCTGACATGAGGAACAATGATTTTTTTTTTAAAAATTGAAAACATATGATTAAAGGTTAATAATAATTCTTATATCAGCACATAAATTAAATTGAAATATAAATTACGCTACTCATGGTTGAAAATGACATGCGTCACAGAGGTATAAAATAATAATTAATTAATTTTTGAAAAGTATATAATAATTATCTTATGGGTTCTGTAATTCCTTTAAAAAAATCTGCAAATAACGCTTATTTAGATTTAAGAAACCACTTAAATGATAAGCTTGATTCTGTCGAAAAACTAATAAAAAACAAACTCAAAAGTGATGTCCCATTAATAAAAAAAATGAGTGATTATCACCTTGATTCAGGTGGTAAAAGAATAAGGGCTCTTCTAACAATGGGTTGTTCAAAATTAGGTGGTTATTTAGAGGGTGATAGAGATGTAAATCTTGCAGCGTGTGTTGAATTAATTCACAGCGCAACCTTACTTCACGATGATGTTATTGATCAAAGTAAAGTACGAAGGGGTAACAAAACTCCGAATCACATATGGGGAAATCAATCTTCTATATTAGTTGGAGATTATTTACTAAGCAGATGTTTTGAAATGATGGTTGAAGATGGAAATCTAGAGATATTGAAACTTCTTTCATCAACATCAACTAAAATTGCTCAAGGAGAAGTTATGCAGCTCCAACACAAAGGTGAAGCTGATCTTTTAGAAGAAAATTATCTAAAAATAATAAATTTAAAAACTGCAGCCCTGTTTTCAGCAGCTACTAGAGTTGGGGCATGTTTGTCAGATTTGGATATTAAGAAAAAAGACGCTTTAGGATCATATGGTAAAAATTTAGGTCTAGCTTTTCAAATTGCAGACGATGCTTTGGATTATTTTTCTAAAGAAAAAATATTTGGAAAAGAAATTGGTAAAGATTTTTTTGAAGGTAAAGTAACTCTACCAGTTATAATAGTATATCAAAAAGCTAATTCTATAGAGAGAGCATTTTTAATTAATACTTTCAAAAAAGAAGTGAGAAATAAAATAGATTTGGAAGAGACTCAAAAACTAATTAAAAAATATAAGGCATTAGAGACAACTTTTAAAAGAGCAGAGTACTTTGTAAATGTTTCTTACGATGCTTTGGGTATTTTCGAAAATTCAGAAGAAAAAAATATTTTACAAAACCTAACTAGTTTTAGCCTAAACAGATCTTTCTAAGGATAAAGTATTTCTTTTACCCAATTGTCATTCTCTTTTTTATAGTTAAGTCTCTCGTGAATTCTATTTTTTATTTCCAACCAAAATTCAATTCGTTCGGGTTTTAAATTCCAACCAGACCAGTGAGGTGGTCTAGGCACTTTATTTTCGTCTGGATATTTTTTTTTAAATTCTTCAAATCTTTGGATTAACTCTTCTCTTTTTTTCATTACACTAGACTGTGATGATGCCCACGCTCCTATTCTGCTTCTATAAGCTCTTGAATTATAATATTTGTCAGCAATTTTATCATCAACAACATTTACTTTACCAGAAATTCTTATTTGTCTTCTAAGACTTTTCCAATGAAAGCACATTGAGGCATTAGGATTTTTTTTAAGATCAATTCCTTTTTTGCTATTAAAATTAGTATAGAAAATAAAACCATCCTCGCTATAACCTTTTAACAAAACCATTCTCACACTTGGAATTCCATCAGGTGTTGAAGTTGCAAGAGATAATGCGTTTGGATCATTAATTTCACTTTTTTCAGCAACAGAAAACCAATTTTTAAACAAAACAATAGGATTTGCCTCATCCCCAAAGCAATTATCCAGTCCTAACGAATTTTGGCCATTTTTTTGATTCATAATTAATATAAAATAATTTATACATTAAATATCGATGTCTTTTAATACTTTTGGAAAAATATTTAGATTTACGACTTGGGGTGAGTCACATGGTCCAGCTATAGGCTGTATTATCGATGGTTGCCCTCCAAATATCCCAATTTCTGAGAAGGAAATACAGATAGATATGGATCGTAGAAGACCTGGTAACACTAAGTTTGTGTCTCAAAGGAAAGAGTCGGATAAAATAGAAATTTTGTCTGGCGTATTTGATGGAAAATCTACGGGGACTCCTATTTCAATATTAATAAGAAATGAAGACAAAAGATCTAGAGATTATGAGTCAATAAAGAATAAGTTTAGACCAGGCCATGCTGATTTCACATATTTTAAAAAATATGGAATTAGAGATTTTAGAGGAGGAGGAAGACAGTCTGCAAGAGAAACAGCCTCGAGAGTTGCTGCTGGTGCTATAGCTAGAATAGTATTGAAAAATTTATTAGGAAAAAAGTTTAGTATTTACGGTGCTGTTGTACAGTTAGGATTAATGGGCTGTAATAGAAAAAATTGGAATAATAAAGAAATAAGAAAAAACCCATTTTTTTGCCCTGACAAAAAATCAGTAAAACTTTGGGAAAAATATTTGATGGCAGTAAGAAAATCTGGTTCATCATGTGGTGCTATAATTGAGCTAAGAGCAAATGGTATACCTGCAGGACTTGGTGCACCAATTTACTCTAAACTTGATACTGATATAGCAGGTGCTTTAATGAGTATTAATGCTGTTAAGGGAGTAAATATCGGTGCAGGCATGGGTGCTGCATATTTATCAGGGGAAGAAAATTCTGATGAAATGAGATCTAAATCTGGAAAAGCTAAATTTAAAAGTAATAATGCTGGAGGAATACTTGGTGGTATTTCCTCAGGGCAGGAAATAATTGCTTCATTTGCAGTAAAACCAACTTCGTCAATAATTAATAGTAGAGAAACAATTGATAAAAAAGGTAAAAATACAAAAATATCTGTCAGAGGACGCCATGATCCTTGTGTTGGTATAAGAGCTGTTCCAATTGGTGAAGCTATGCTTTCTTGCGTGTTACTAGACCACTTTTTAATGAATAGAGCGCAGTGTGGCTAAGATAAGTTTTTATTTTTTGCAATAACCACGTTAGAATTTAAAATACTTTCAATTTTTTCAACAATACTATTACTGTCTAATCCAGCAGTTTTATACATGTTATCAGGTGTATCTTGATCCAAAAATTTATCAGGTAAAATCATAGATCTAAATTTTAATCCACTATCAAAAAATCCTCTTTCAGATAAAAGATTAGAAACATGAGATCCAAAACCACCTATGGAACCTTCTTCAATTGTCAAAACAGCTTCATGGTTTGAAGCTAATTCAAGAATTAGTTTTTCATCTAAAGGCTTTGCAAATCTTGCGTCAAAAATTGTCACAAAAATTCCTTTTTTATTTAAAGTTTCAGCCGCTTTTTTGCATTCATTCATCCTTGCTCCAAAGTTAAGAATTGCCAAATGTTTTCCAGATGAAATAATTCTACCCTTACCAATTTCAATAGTTTCATTGATATCGGGTAATTCTACACCAAAACCACTTCCTCTAGGATATCTGAAGGCTGATGGCCTATCATTTATGTTTACTGAGGTATTTATCATTCTTACTAATTCAGCCTCATCACTTGCTGCCATTACAACAAAATTTGGTAGAGTAGAAAGGTATGTAGTATCAAATGATCCAGCATGGGTTGCTCCGTCTGAACCGACTAAACCCGCTCTATCTATTGCAAATCTAACTGGTAATGATTGTATTGCAACGTCATGGACAACCTGATCATAAGCTCTTTGCAAAAAAGTTGAGTAAATAGCAGCATAGGGTTTGTATCCCTCGGTCGCTAATCCTGCAGCGAAAGTTACTCCGTGTTGTTCAGCTATGCCCACATCAAACATCCTATCAGGAAACTTTTTTTGAAAAAGATCTAGTCCAGTTCCTGATGGCATTGCACCAGTAATTGCTACAATTTTCGTATCGTTCTGAGCATGTTTAATTAAAGTATTTGCAAAAACCTTTGTATAAGAAGGTCCTGCTGATTTACTTTTTGCCTGTTTACCAGTTAAAACATCAAATTTTGATACTCCATGATATTTATCTCCTGAATCTTCAGCGGGTTTGTATCCTTTACCCTTTTTGGTAATTGCATGTATTAGTATTGGACCTTGATGATTTGAATTTTTTGCATTCTCTAAAATTGTAACTAAATTGTTTACATCATGTCCATCAATGGGACCTATATAATAAAACCCAAGTTGGCTGAATAATGTTCCGCCGGTCACTGCGCTTCTAAGTAAATCCTCTGCTTTACCCGCGCTTTTTGAAAATCTTCTTGAAAATGCTGAAAGTATTAATTTTATGGTTTCACGGAAACTAAAATATATTTTTCCAGACAAAAGTCTTGCGAGATATTTGCTCATCGCACCAACTGGTGGTGCTATTGACATATCATTGTCATTAAGAACAACTATCAATTTTGATTTCATCGCTCCAGCATTATTCATTGCTTCATAGGCCATTCCTGCACTCATTGCTCCATCACCTATAACAGCAACAACATTATTTTTATCATTAGAAAGCTTCTTAGCTGTAGCCATACCAAGAGTTGATGATATCGATGTAGAACTATGTGCTGCTCCAAATGGATCATATTCACTTTCTGATCTTTTGGTAAATCCTGAAAGCCCACCACCTTTTCTTAAAGTTCTTATTCTGTCTCGTCTACCTGTAATTAATTTGTGTGGGTAACATTGATGGCCAACATCCCAAACTAATTTATCTTTTGGAGTATTAAAAACATAGTGCAAAGCAACAGTAAGCTCTACCACACCTAAACCTGCTCCTAAATGACCTCCAGTTTCTGATACAACATTAATAAGTTCGGATCTCAGTTCTTTTGAAACTTGATCTAATTGATTTTTACTAAGTTTCCTTAAATCTGATGGATAATTAATATTATCTAATAATTTATTTTTCATTAAAAACTTCTATTTAATATAAAATCTGATACTTCAATTAACTTATTTGATTTTTTTCCATATTTTTTTAGTTTATTTATTATCGTCTTTTTTCTGTCCAAAGCAAACCCTAAAGTTTTTTCATAACCATATAATTTAATTAATGTGGATTTCCCCTTTTTTTTATCTTTTTTAACAGATTTGCCTGTGCTTTTTTTATTTCCTTTTACATCTAAAAGATCATCTGCAATTTGAAACAATAATCCTATTTCTTCACCAACTTTACTCATTTCTTTTTGTGTCTTTGTGTTTTTTTTTGCTACAATTGCAGGAGCCAAACAACAAAATTCAAATAATTTTCCTGTCTTTTTTCTTTGCATATTTATGATTTTTTTAAAATCAATATTCTTTTTTTCATAATTTAGATCTAAGAATTGGCCCCCTGCAATACCGACATGACCTGCACACTCAGATAATTTTTTTATTAGATTAAGTTTAATATGTGTGTCTAATTTAAATTTTTGATCTGCTATCATTTCAAAAGCTAGTGTCAGCAAAGAGTTCCCAGCAAGAATTGCTGTTGACTCACCAAATTTAATATGTGTTGAAGGTTTTCCCCGTCTCAATCTATCATTGTCCATGCATGGTAAGTCATCATGAATTAAGGAGTATGAATGTATACACTCTACAGCAGCACATACATTAATAATTTGATTAAAATTAATATTAAAAATTTTTGATGTGTTAAGAATAATTGTTGACCTTATTTTTTTTCCGCCAAATAAAGTACCATATTTCATTACGGGTATAAGTTCTGAATACTTTTGCATATTGAAATAATTTTTTATAAATTTGTCTACAGTATTTGCGTTTTGTTTAATATTTTTAAGCATTTAAAATTAATTAATTATTTTTTTTTACCCATCGAATGTATTTTAGTTAGTTTTTCCTTAAAAATGTTATCTACATGGTCGTTCAAAAGTAGCAATCTTTCATAGTCTTTCTTTGAATTCTCTAAATCTGTCCCGCTATCCTCTAATCTTTTTAAAATATCTGATATTTCAATTTTGGCCTCGTTTATTGATTTACTTTTAATGTCAGGTGGAATATTTTTGGTTTTCATTAAACTTATAATAATCTTAATATGAAAAATATCTATAAAAATTCTTTTTACAACCTAAATAAAGCCAAAAAAATTTTAGAAAAAAACAAAATTATAGCAGTGCCAACAGAAACTGTATATGGGTTAGCAGGTAATGCTTATTCCAATAAATCTGTTAAGAGAATATATAGTTTAAAGAAAAGACCAAAAAAAAATCCACTTATCATTCATTATTATGATTTAGATCTATTAAAAAAAGACGCAAAATATGACAAAAATTTCTTGAAGCTTTATAAAAAATTTTCCCCAGGACCCCTAACCTATATTTTAAAAAAGAGAAAAAGTTCAAAAGTATCAAAATTTGCTAATGCTAAATTAAAAACTATTGCAGTTAGATTTCCTAAAAACAAAGTCATTAGGTCTTTATTAAAAAAATTAAGTTTTCCTTTAGCAATTCCTAGTGCAAATATTTCTACCGGGGTAAGCCCAACTGAACCATTGGATGTGGTTGATGAATTCAAAAATAAAATTAAATTTATTTTAAATGGTGGAAAATCAATAATTGGTTTAGAGTCAACTGTAATAAATTTGAGTAATAAGCCTAGAATTTTAAGACCAGGAGCAATAAGCAATATTCAAATTGGAAAGATATTAAAAAAAAAAGTCACAAATGTAGCTGGGTCTAAACTTATAGTTTCACCTGGTATGCTCAAAAGACATTATTCTCCAGGTATACCTATGAAACTTAATTCAATTAAACCTGATTATAAGGCCGCATTCATTGTTTTTGGAAAGAAGTATAAGATGAAAAAAAATATGTTTAATTTAAGTAAAAATAATAACCTCAAAGAAGCAGCAAAAAACCTATATAAAATTTTTAGAAAAATTAAGAAATTAAAATATAAAAAAATCAATGTAGTTAAAATTCCAAATAAAAGTATCGGTATTGCTATTAACGATAGATTAAAAAAGGCATCAAAATAAATGTCTATTCAAATTAAAAATTTGTCAAAAAAATTTAATCAAGTTTATGCTGTGAATAATATTAACTTTTCTATAAGTACAAATAAAACTGTTGGTTTACTTGGTCCAAATGGTTGTGGAAAAACTACATCAATTGGAATGATGCTCGGTCTAATAAAACCAACAAGTGGAGATATAATTATACAAAACAAAAATATAAACACGTTCGAAAGGAATGAACTTTTAAGTATTATGAATTTTGCATCACCTTATGTTGAATTACCAAAAAAGCTTAGTGTAAAACAAAACCTTGAAATCTATGGACGACTTTATGGTGTAAAAAATTTATCTTTAAGGGTAAATGAATTAGCAGAAGATTTAAATTTAAAAGATTTTTTGAATAAAAAAACTGGTGAATTATCCTCTGGTCAAAAAAACAGAGTCTCACTTGCAAAATCATTAATAAATAAACCTGAAATTCTTCTTTTAGATGAACCAACAGCAAGTCTTGATCCAGATATTGGTGATTATGTTAGAAGTTATGTACAATCATACAAATCTAAAAATAAAATAACAATACTTTTAGCTTCTCATAATATGGCAGAGGTAGAAAGACTGTGTGACAGTGTGATAATGATGAAAAAGGGTAAAATTATTGATCAAGGTACTAGTAAGGAAATAATAAGTAGGCATGGTCGTACAAATCTTGAGGAAACATTTTTAAAAATAGTAAGGAGCAAAGATGAGATGGCATAAAATCTATGCATTATGTCTAAGACATATTTACTTAATAAGTAATTCTTTGCCGAGAATTATAGATTTAATATATTGGCCGACAGTCCAAATATTTTTATGGGGATTTATTTCAAAATTTTTTACTTTAAATTCTGAATATTATAGCAATACAGTTGGAATAATATTGACCGCAGCAATTTTATATGACTTTTTATTTAGAGTGAGTATTAGTTATAACATAATGTTTCTTGAAGAAATATGGAGTAGAAATTTTACTAATTTATTTATTGCGCCAATAAAATTGAGTGAAATGATTGCATCACTTACAATTACAGCAGTTTTTAGATCTCTAATAGGTCTGATCCCAGCAGCACTATTAGCTATTCCTTTATTTGGAGTCTCTGTTTTTAAAATAGGTTTGCCTCTACTCGCATTATTATTAAGCTTATATATTTTTGGTGTTACGCTTGGGCTTTTGGTTACTTCTGGACTTCTACGATTTGGGCCTTCATTCGAAAATATTGCGTGGGCTAGTTTGTTTTTTTTAGCTCCATTAGGTTGTATATATTACCCTGTAGAAATATTACCTTTGTCTTTACAAATAATCGCTAAAGGACTTCCGCTTGTACATGTTTTTGAAGAAATGCGAAATATACTTTTAAACGGAACGGTTAACTATATTGAAGTATTTATCTCAATTTTAATTTCAATTGCCTATTTTATTTTTGGTGTAATAATTTTTTATGTAGCGTATTCTGGTGCTAGAATTAGAGGAACATTAATTAACATGGGGGAATAGTAAATGGCACTATATGATTGTTTCATGTATTTTGATGAAGATATGCTTTTAGATATCAGGCTTAATACTCTCAACAATATAGTAGATAAATTTATTATTGCAGAAGGAACTAGAACTCACTCTGGTGAAGAAAAAAAACTAAATTTTGATATAAAAAAATTTTCAAAATTTAAAGATAAGATAGAATATTTAATAATTGACGATATTCCATTAAATGTAACCAAATATAAAAAAGATTGGTCTGCCAGTCACATAAGGGACCAATACCAAAGGAACTCACTAGATAGAGGTTTAAAAAATTGTGATGGGAATGATTTAATAATGATTTCAGATCTTGACGAAATACCTAATCCAAAAAAAATTAATGAGTTCGATATTAAGAAAAAGTATGCTTGTTTTATACAAAAGAATTTTCACCAAAAAATAAATTTAATTAATAAAACTATTGAGGGTTGGCCAGGTACAAAGATTTGTCAAAAAAAATATTTAAAGTCGCCTCAATGGTTGAGAGACATTAAAATTAAAGAAAGACCATTCTGGAAAATTTACAAACCTCAACAACCCCAAATAATTGAAAATGGTGGGTGGCATTTTAATGATCTTAAAAAACCTGAGGATATTTCAAAAAAATTTAAAAGTGGTGCACATCAAGAAGAAAATATAGATGAATACACAAATATTGAAAATATAACCAATAGAATTAGGGAAAAGAAAGATTTACTAGGTCGAAATTATAAATACGAAGCTATAAATATTGATAATTCTTTTCCCGATTATATTTTAAACAATAAAGATAAATATCAGGAATGGATTTTGTAGATAAATAATTATTTATTCCTTTTTTTTTCTTAAATATTTTTTTTCAAAATTTTTCATATATTTATAAAATTTAAAACTTCTTAGAAAATCTTTAAAGTTTTCTTTTTTCTCGTAAACATCGTTCTTAACTCCTTCTCTATTTTTGAAGTATGTCCTATTCTTTTTGTGCTTATTAATAATCTCATGTTCTGGTCTACCAGATGAAAAATAATATAGAGCAATGGATTTTCTGGAGCGTTCATTTGGACAGTTTAGTGGGTCTGGATGACCGTGATTACTAAAGTCTGTTGTTGAAAATATTACCATTGTGTTAAAAGTTGGAGCTATTTTTTTTATACATTTTGTCATGTCTTTATCCCAGAGTTCCAAATATCCGCCATACTCCTCTTTCCAATTTTTGTTGAGATAAATCAAAACATTTATTCTTCTATCTAAACTTAAATTTGGATGTCTATTAAAATCAGTATGAACTTTTAATACTCCGCCTCTTTTAATTTCATGAAGTCCTCCACCATTTAATTCTGGATCGTGAACAAGTTTTTCTTTTATTGATGTTATGCTTTGTAAAAAATTTAAAAATTTATTTGAATTTAAAAAATCAAAAAATAATTTGATATTATTAGGAAAACTTGAGTAATCATTATTGCCAAATTTAACTTCATTCTTATTTTTCCATTGTTCAGAAGAGTTAATTTTTGATAGATCTGGAAAAGACTTCAGAATTTCATCCAAAAAATCTTCATTGAAGAAATCTTTTATGACTATATGCGGATAAGGGTTTGCATTTGAATAGCTATCTCTCTCTCTTGTAATGTAGCTGCTCAAATCTAAGAATTTATCAGATATAATTTTAGTTTCTTTCATGTCAGTTTCCTGGCGGGCCGTGAAGGATTTGAACCCTCAACCTCACCGTCCGAAGCGGTGCGCTCTATCCAGTTGAAGCTAACGGCCCCTAGGAATATAATACTTTTAAATTATTAGATGAATAAAACAATAACATTTTTAGCTAAGGATCTGGGAAAAAAGATCAGA
>ENA-OSEY01003024-OSEY01003024.1-marine-metagenome-genome-assembly--contig:-NODE-3024-length-10529-cov-3.116437_pt1 | contig 10529 bp, 8 predicted proteins | sample MGYA00248465_ERZ534230 | MGnify/ENA primary metagenome ERZ534230 (study PRJEB26409, sample SAMN06344110) | marine metagenome | isolation source: Sea water from surface | place: Atlantic Ocean:Southern... | reverse complement strand
ACTGGTTTGAGAAAAGATGCAGATGGTAATAAAATACCACAGTCTATAATTAATAGATTTACTTGTGATTTTAATGGTTCCAATGTAGTTGATTTTGACATGAAAGCAGGAATTTCTGTGAATCCATATTTTCAATTTGAAGCAGTAGTTCCTGAAAGTGGTGAATTCAAATTCACATGGTATGATGATGATGGATCTGTATATGAAAAAACAAAAAAGATTACAGTAAGCTAAAATTAAGGGGAAGAAATGATTTTTGCAAAAAAAATATTGATAACATTATTGATGATTTTTGGTGTAAATCTGTCTATTGCAGCAGCTGATGAATCTGCTGAGTTAGTAGTTGAAGGTCAACCTATTTTAACTAGAACAAAAGCACCAAGTCATATGGAAAATATTGATGAAGTTAGATCAGGTTGGACCTTTAGGATAAAAGAAACCCAAGCTTTACAAATGGATGACTTCGAAAATCCAGGCATGATTTTTGTAGATAAGGGAATTGACCTTTGGAACAAATTCGAGGGTTCAAAAAATAAATCATGTGCTTCTTGTCATGGTGATGCATCAGAATTTAAAGGCCTTAGAACTGTAATGCCGAAATGGAATGCTTCTGCAGGTGCATTATGGTCAATGGAAGACCATGTGAATAATTGCAGAACAGAACAGATGGGAGCAGAACCACTTAAATGGGGGAAAGCACCTATGGATTCCATAGTTGCCTTGATTGGGCTTCAATCAAGAGGAATGACTATGAATGTTAAAATAGATGGAGATGTCCAACCAATGTGGGAATTGGGAAAAGAATTATTTTATACAAGAGTTGGTCAGTTAGATATGTCCTGTGCAAATTGCCATGAGGATAATTATGGAGTAATGATCCGTGCAGATCATCTCAGCCAGGGACAAATTAATGGTTTTCCTACATACAGACTTAAAAATGCTAAACTTAATTCTATTCATGCTAGGTTCAAAGGTTGTATGAAAAATATTAGGGCTACCCCCTATAAAGTTGGTGGCGATGAATTTAGAGCCCTTGAATTATATGTCGCATCTAGAGGAAATGGATTATCAGCCGAAACACCATCGGTAAGGAATTAAAATATTCCAAATAATCTATTGCATCAATAAAATTTTTACCCCAAAATCAGTTTTAAACTAGTTTTTGGGGTTTTTTATTGGGGGAAATTTTAACATGATTTCAAGAAGACACTTTTTGCAAGCCTCAATTGCATCCTCATTTATTTTCAGTTCTTTGGGAATTAGTAATTCTGCAAAAGTGATGGCAAAACAACAAATTTCTGAAAAAAATCTTTTAGATTTTGAAAGTTTTGGAAATGTTTCAATTATGCACATTACTGACATTCATGGCCAATTAAAACCATTGTACTTTAGAGAACCAAATATTAATTTGGGTGTAGGTGATGTATTAGGTAAGCCTCCACATATTACTGGAAAAGAATTTTTAAAATATTTTGATATCCCCAGTAATAGTGCTGATGCATATTCGCTATCTTCAGAAGGTTTTAGCTCACTTGCAAAATCTTATGGAAAAATGGGGGGGCTTGATAGAATAGCAACAGTAGTAAAATCAATTAGGTCTGAAAGGCCGAATGCTTTATTATTGGATGGTGGAGATACCTGGCAAGGAAGTTATACTGCCCTAAAAACAAATGGCATGGATATGGTTAAAGCATTTAATCTTTTGGGAGTGAATGCTATGACAAGCCATTGGGAATTCACTCTAGGTATTGAAAGAGTGACGGAATTAGTCGAAAATCATATAGATTTTCCATTCCTAGGTGCCAATATTTTTGACACTGAATGGGATGAAAGAGCTTTTCAACCCTATACTTTTGCAGAGCAAAATGGAAAAAGTATTGCAATTATTGGCCAGGCTTTTCCTTATATGCCGATTGCCAATCCTTCTTGGATGTTTCCAGGACTTTCATTTGGAATAAGAGAAAAAAATATTCAGCAAATTGTAAATGAAGTTAAAAGTAAAAATGCTGATTTAGTAGTTTTATTATCCCATAATGGATTTGATGTTGATAGACAGCTAGCTTCTAGAATCAATGGAATAGATATTATATTTTGTGGACATACTCATGATGCTTTACCAAAACCTGTTGTTGAAAATAAAACACTCCTTGTTGCATCCGGTAGTAATGGTAAGTTTTTAAGCAGAATAGATTTGAATGTGGATAAAGGTATTAAAGATTTTAAGTATAGATTAATACCAATTTTTTCAGATGTTATTTCACAAGATAAAGAAATGAGAACGTTAATCGAAGAGGAACGAAAACCTTTTATTTCTATTTTAAAAGAAGAAATTGGTGAGACAGAATCTCTTCTATACAGACGAGGAAATTTCAATGGGACATGGGATGATTTAATATGTAATGCAATAATTGAAGAAAGAGGTGCAGATATCGCCTTATCACCTGGCTTTCGATGGGGACCTAGTTTAATACCTGGCAGTAAAATTACTGTAGAAGATATTTATAATGCAACAGCTATGAGTTATCCTAAAGTATATTTAACTGAGATGACAGGTAATACTCTAAAGATTATTCTTGAAGATGTAGCTGATAATTTATTCAACCCAGATCCTTATTATCAACAAGGTGGAGACATGGTAAGAGTAGGAGGAATGGGTTATAGAATTGATATTAATAAAAAACAGGGAGATAGAATTTCAGAAATGACAATGTTAAAGACAGGGAATAAAATTGAACCTGAAAAAAACTATAAGGTTGGAGGCTGGGCATCAGTAAATGAGAATACCCAAGGTCCACCAGTCTGGGAATTAGTAGAAAATTATATAAGAAGGAAAAAGATGATACAAATTGAGAAAAATAATTCTGTTAATGTTATAACTAGTTAATTATTTTAATTATTAAAATGTTTAAATATGAGAATGATATGGTAAGAAAATTAAAAACTTCTAGAAGAAAATTTGTCGTTGGATCTTTAGCTGCAGGAAGTGCATTTATTTCAACTAGAAAGGCAATTTCCTCAAATACTGATGACAAAGCTATCACAGAAATGCAATCTTGGAATAGTGAACTTGGTGATGGGGTAGACGCTAGTCCTTATGGTTATCCTAGTGAATATGAAAAACACGTTATAAGACGTAATGTTCCTTGGTTAACAGCTGATCCAACAAGTTCAGTCAATTTCACACCTCTGCACGAATTAGACGGCACTATTACTCCTAATGGACTTTGCTTTGAAAGGCACCATGGTGGTGTAGCTATAATCGATCCAAAAAAATATAGATTTATGATCAATGGTTTAGTTGATCAAAATACTGTTTTTGACTTAAGTGATCTTTCTAGATTCCCAAGAATAAATAAGCTCTATTTTTTAGAATGTGCTGCAAATTCTGGAATGGAATGGCGGGGAGCTCAGTTGAATGGATGTCAATTCACTCATGGAATGATACATAATGTTTTATACACAGGAATACTATTGAAAGATATTCTGAAAGAAGTTGGGTTGAAAAATAGTGCAAAATGGATTTTAGCAGAAGGTGCGGACTCCTCTGCTATGACGCGTTCAATTCCAATAGAAAAAGCTATGGATGATTGCTTAATAGCCTTTAAAATGAATGGAGAGTCATTAAGACCTGAACAAGGTTATCCCGTTAGGCTTGTAGTTCCGGGCTGGGAAGGAAATATGTGGGTCAAATGGATTAGAAGAATTGAAGTAGGAGATAAACCTTGGCATCATAGAGAAGAAACTTCAAAATATACTGATCTATTTAGTAATGGGAAAGCAAGAAGATTTACATGGGAAATGGATGCTAAGTCAGTTATTACAAATCCTAGTCCTCAAGCTCCACTTTCACACGGAAAAGGGCCCACAGTAATAACTGGTGTAGCGTGGTCTGGACGTGGTAAAATTGACAAAGTTGACGTCAGTTTGGACGGAGGAATAAATTGGTTAGAAGCTAGATTGAGTGGACCAGCTGATAGTAAGTCTATGCATCGATTTTATTTGGAATTTAATTGGGATGGAAAACCTCTTCTTTTACAAAGTCGTGCTTTAGATGATACAGGCTATGTTCAACCCACTAAAGACCAGTTAAGATCAGTAAGGGGAGAAAACTCAATTTATCATAATAATGGAATACAAACGTGGGCTGTTGATAGCAATGGAATAGCAGAAAATGTTGAAGTGTCTTAGTTCATTTTTTATTATACTATCTTTATTTGTTTTTTATAGTTTTGCCTATTCTCAATCTCTTGGTTTAGGCAGACCTGCCACAGATAATGAAGTTTCTTCTTGGGATATTGATATCAGACCTGACGGAAAAGGACTACCTGTGGGATCTGGATCTGTAATTATTGGTGAAGAGCTTTATACAGATAATTGTGCGAGCTGTCACGGTGATTTTGGAGAAGGTATTGACCGATGGCCAGAGTTGGCAGGTGGTTTTGATACATTAGACAGTGAAGATCCTGTCAAAACTGTTGGTTCTTACTGGCCTTACTTATCTACAGTATGGGATTATGTACATAGAGCTATGCCATTTGGAAATGCCCAATCCTTAAGTAATGACGAAGTTTATTCAATAACAGCGTATATTATGTATTTGAACGATTTAGTAGACGAAGATTTTGAACTTTCAAATTCAAATTTTGAAGAAGTGCGTCTACCTAACGAGCAAAATTTTTATCAAGATAATCGTGAAGATTTAGAAAATGTAATTTATAATAAAAGATGTATGAAAGACTGTAAAAAAGAAGCCATTATTACGAAAAGAGCAGTTGTTTTGGACGTTACCCCAGAAGAAGAGGATGTTTCTGATAATAGTAATTCTAATGAAGATAATATTGTTAAAACTGTCAGTTTGGATGCTAAATTAATAAAAGATGGAGAAAAAGTTTTTAAAAAATGTAAGGCTTGTCATAGAATTGGATTAAATGCTAAAAATGGAACAGGACCCCATCTGAATAATATTTTTGGGAGAGTTGCCGGTCAATTAGAAGATTATAAAAAATATTCCAAAAACATCAAAAAAATGGGTCAAGAAGGGTTGATTTGGAATACGGAAACTCTTATTTCATTCATAGAGAATCCAAAAGAATACATCACAGGTACAAAAATGAATTTTAAAGGTATAAAAAAGAGTGATGAATTAGAAGCACTGATAGAATATCTAGCAGCGACAACTAAAATCAATTAATTTTCATTTTTTTACTAGGCTTTATAATGTCTTCACACTTTCTTTCATTATCTCGAAGAATTAGAAAGACCCATTTTACTGATAGGGTTATAGAAAATGGTGTAAAAGGATTTACTGTTTATAACCATATGCTTTTACCAACTTATTTTGAAAGTGTGGAGGATGATTATCACCATCTTAAAAGAGAAGTACAGATTTGGGATGTATCTTGTGAAAGACAAGTTGAAATTGATGGCAAAGATAGTTTTAAGCTCTTAAAACTAATTACCCCAAGAAATTTAGAAAAACTATCTGTAAATAAGTGTCTCTATGTTCCACTAGTAAATTCAAAAGGTTTAATGGTTAATGATCCAGTAATTGTAAAGATTTCAGATTACAAATTTTGGATCTCTATTGCAGATAGTGATGTCCTACTTTGGATAGATGGAATAGTATCTGCACTAAATTTAGATGTGAAAGTGACAGAACCAGACATATCACCCTTAGCAATTCAAGGCCCAAAATCTGAACTATTGGCTTCTAGATTATTTGGTTCTAAAATTACTAATCTTAAGCTTTTTGATATTGAAAGTTTTAATTTTGCCGGTGAAAAATTATTAATTGCAAAATCAGGATATTCAAAACAGGGGGGATATGAGATTTATGTTAATGGACCAAAAATAGCAATTAAATTATGGGATGCCCTATTTGAAGAGGGAAAAGCATTCAATGTAAGGGCGGGCTGTCCAAATTTAATTGAACGAATTGAAGGTGGTTTATTATCCTATGGAAATGATATGACAATAGAAAATACACCTTTCGAGTGTGGTCTGGGGAAATTTTTACAAGAGAAAATTCCAAATGAATGTATAAGTGCTAGAGCACTTAACTCTGATAAAATCAGAGATCCAAAAAAAATAATCAGATCAATAAGTATTAACTACAAAGAAAAAATATATTGTGAGAGCATTTGGAAAGTGGTAGATGAAAAAAATAATTATGTGGGCCAAATTACATCAGGTGCATTCTCCCCTGATTTTAATAAAATAGTGGCACTAGGTATGATTAATAAAGATTGTGCAAATAATAAAAACCGTCTATTCACTTTAATTAATGGAAAAAAATATCTTATACATATTCATGAAAAACCTTTCATTTGAAGGATTATATAATTTTAAATTAGTTCGTTTCTAAGTTATGAAGAATATTAATCAATTACCTAGCAGTAGCCCAAAGATAGGCCTGGTCAGTCTAGGGTGTCCAAAAGCTCTAGTTGATAGTGAAAAAATATTAACCTCACTCACACACAATGGTTATAAAATTAATAAAGATCATAGAAATGCAGATCTGGTAATAGTAAATACTTGTGGGTTTATAGACTCAGCTAAAGAAGAAAGTATTAATACAATTTCTTCTGCATTAAATGAAAATGGAAAAGTAATTATAACTGGATGTTTAGGTAATGATAAAGCCACTATAAAAAAATTTAATGATAAAGTTTTATCGATAAGTGGACCAAGTGAGATAAATAAAGTTTTGCGTACTGTTCAAAAATCATTTCCTCAACAGAAGAAACCTATTAGAAATTTTCTTTCTCCAGTAGGAGTAAAACTAACTCCAAAACATTACAGTTATCTTAAAATTTCTGAAGGATGTAATCATAAGTGTAAATTCTGTATAATTCCAAGTTTAAGAGGTAAATTAAAATCCTACGAAATGGATGATATTATAAATGAAGCAAAAGGATTAGTTGATAACGGTACTAAAGAATTACTTGTAATTTCTCAAGACACCTCAGCTTTCGGTATAGATTTTAAAAAATCAAATAAAACTGATATAGTTGAATTATGTAAGTTGCTAGGACAATTAGATGTTTGGGTACGATTACATTATCTATACCCATATCCAAATGTAACTAAAATTATACCTCTAATGGCTGATAAAAAAATTTTACCATACTTAGATATACCCTTTCAACATAGTCATCCTGAAGTACTTAAAAGAATGCAAAGACCTGCTAAGAAAGATAATATTTCAAAATTAATTGAGAAATGGAGACAAATTACTCCAGAACTTACAATAAGATCTACTTTCATAGTAGGCTATCCTGGGGAAACTGAAAATGAATTTCAGCATTTACTGGATTGGCTAGAAGAAGTTCAGTTAGATCGAGTGGGGTGTTTCAAATACGAAAATGTAAACGGAGCAAAAGCTAATACTTTACCAAATCATTTATCAGAAGAGGTTAAAGAAGAAAGATGGAATAGATTTATGATGAAAGCACAGGATATTTCAGAAAAGAAACTCAAAAAAAAGATTGGTACAATACAAGATGTAATTATTGATGAGCTTGATGAAGAAGGAGCAATATGCAGGACTAAGGGAGATGCACCACAAATAGACGGTAATCTTTTTATTGATAAAGATTTTGAAAACTTAAAACAAGGACAAATAGTTAGTGTTAAAGTAGATGAAGCAAGTGAATATGATCTTTGGGGAAAAGTTATATGAAAAAACTTCAAAAACTTTAATTTTGTGGTTGTGGTTTTAATCCTCCACCACCTTTTTTAGGCTTATTTTTTGCACCAGATTTAGGAACTGCAATTAAACTAGGAGTGTTGTCGTTGTCATCAATGTCATCAATGTCTTCAGCTCTAACAAGACTCTCACCATTCATTACTTTAGTAATTTCATTACCTGTAAGAGTTTCATATTCTAATAAACCGTTAGCTAAGTTATCTAATTTTTTCTTGTTTTTTGTCAGTATTTTTTTTGCAGTCTCATATCCTTCATCTACAATCCGTCTAATTTCAGAGTCGATTTTTTCCTGAGTTTCTGGTCCTGCTTGAATATTACCTGTAGAAGGACCAAGATAAGTTTGCTGCTCATTAATAAAATCTATATTGCCTAGTTCATTAGACATCCCAAATTGAGTGACCATAGCTCTTGCAATTTTGGTAATTTGTTGAATATCTGAAGATGCTCCCGAAGTCACATTTTCAGGGCCAAAGATAATCTCTTCTGCAACCTTTCCTCCCATTGCCATAGCTATTTTTGATTTGTACTTAAGTTTGGTAACTGAAAGTTGATCTCTTTCTGGCAAACTAAGCACTAAACCTAAAGCTCTTCCTCTTGGAATAATGGTCGCCTTATGAATAGGATCATGCTGTGGTAAGTGTAGACCAACTACTGCATGCCCTGCTTCGTGATAAGCTACGACATTACGCTCTTCATCGGATAGTTTACGCTTTTGCTCACCACCTCTTAACGCTAAGTGAATCTCAGCTTTTTCGAAAGACGATTTATTTTCACGAATTTGAAGTCTTTTCAAGAAGCGACAGGCTGAATAAAGATGGTCTCCAGTGTAAGATGTACCTGTCATAGGATCAGTCATTTCGCCAGTTTGAATAGCCATGTATTGAACTTGTTCCTCAGACAAAGGGAGATTCATTTTTCGTATATAGATTTGTAGAATTTCTAGTCGGTCTTTCTCCTCTGGATAAGGAATCTCTAGCTTCATTTCGAATCGACCTGGCCTCAACAATGCCGCATCTAATGAACTTACAAAATTTGTTGTACCGATGACAAAGACAAGTTCCTCTTTGCGGAATCCATCCATCTCCGTCAAAAGTTGATTAACCATAGAATGATTCACTTCAGTCGTCGAAAGTTTAGATCTAGATCCAGCAAAGGAGTCAAGTTCATCAAAAACTATAATTGAAGGAGCTGATTGACGTGCCTTGAAAAATATTTTTCGAATATTTTCTTCAGATTGTCCTACCCACATAGACTTTAGCTCAGGACCAGACACAATCAAAATCGTTGCATTTAATGCATGTGCAATAGCTTTAGCGAAATAAGTTTTTCCAGTTCCCGGAGGACCCCAAAAAATAATTCCTTTTGGAATTATCGAATCAATCCGATCTAATTCTTCTTCATCCTCAATCCCATCACGATATTTTAATATCCCTAAAATTTCCTCTTGAATCTTATTTTTTACAGAAGTATAACCACCTAGATCTGTTTGCATATCAACCAGTGGCATTTCCATTTCAGAGTCTAAAGTCATCTCACGAAGTTGACTAAATACCTTATCTGGATTGTCGGGGAAATCAATACCCTCGAGTCTTGAAAGTATTTGTCGAATCCTCACAGGATTTAACCCAGACACATACTGGTATAACCTATTGAAATTAAAGTCTTTCGGGAATTTACGAGCCTCTCTCTGAGTGACGAGTTTCGAGAGGCAACTACGATCTATACCAATTAATTTACGTTGAGCTGGAAAAAGATTTTGAATTACTTTACTAAACGAAAAGTTTGGATCCTTGAATGCTAAAAAAACAATTCGAGGATTTTCATACAAAAGAGGAATTAATTCTCTAGCTTCTGTGGTTAAACCTTCATTTTGAGAGCTACTTGATACTAATAAGTCTAGATGTGGCAAAACTAAAATTCTTTGTTCACTGGCATTCCGTACCCAATGAGTTACTTGGGCTAGCATAGCGCGGAGTATTGACGGAGCTGGATTCTCGCCTTCAGAGCCAGGTATTTTTCGACCATCCAAATATTCTAATTGAATTCCGGCATCACGCATCTGCCCGCGTAACGTCATAAAAACGAATGGTATCAATTGTTTCTCACACTCAATCAAAACAGAAGCTTGTGTTTGAAGCTTTTTACCTATCCAATACAAATCTCGACCATAAGCAACTTCCAATGCTGATCGTTCATTGAGCTCAAGAGGTAACTGTTCAAGGTCAGTAGTCATATTATACCTTTATCCTTATGGTCACTTCCCCCGCTTCAATATTTTCACTAATCGATTGAATATCACCTAAATTCCTAGCCTTCTCTTTCAAAGCTTCTATTTGCGCCTTTTCCACCTTGTCATGCATCATTTCATCGATTTCCTGCAGCATTTGTTCTTGTGTCGATTCTAATTCCTTCAGCATTTCTTTTTCCAATAATTGAGCTTCTTCCTTCAGTTCTCCATCTGCTTCTTGGATAACCTTCATATGGCCCTCTCGATTAGCTCTTGATTCATCATCGGCGTAATCGTACACATCGATTTCACGGTCAATATCAAGTTTAATATCTTGCTCCTGTTCATACACTATTTTCAACTGCCGAGTAACTGGATCAAACTCCAGATCAAATTGGTCATGTTTTTTATATATCAATTGGTACAAATGTATTTATAAATTTGTTTCTTCAAACTTTTTTCTGGTTATTAATAATATCCTTTATAAAAAGAAAAAAAGAATATGATATTCGTTTTAGGTTTCTTTTGGCTTCTGTAATTACAAGTATAATATTTTGCTTTGGCATATATTCAGAATCTAGATTTTACGAAAAG
>ENA-OSEY01003023-OSEY01003023.1-marine-metagenome-genome-assembly--contig:-NODE-3023-length-10531-cov-4.892481_pt1 | contig 10531 bp, 9 predicted proteins | sample MGYA00248465_ERZ534230 | MGnify/ENA primary metagenome ERZ534230 (study PRJEB26409, sample SAMN06344110) | marine metagenome | isolation source: Sea water from surface | place: Atlantic Ocean:Southern... | reverse complement strand
TTGTGTCTGATACGATCATAGCTGGTCCTGCTAAATAACTTTTAAAATTGATCTCTTTATTTAAAATGTTTCTAATTTGTTTGACAGTGGTGTCATATTCTTCTGAATCATCTAAATTTATTTGCATTGCAACCGCAGTTCCACTGTTATTAATGATTAATTCATTAAATAATGGGCTGTCGATTAACTCTTGTTTTGCACTGATTAGATCCAAGTCATCAATAAGCAGATACTTATCGTTTGTTGCTGATTTCACTAAAGATAGTTTTGGTTGCTCAAACAATGGTGCGTCAAGTACAGATATCACATTTCTTACATTCACAACTTGTTCAAGTTCAACTTCAAGTTTCCTAAGATTTGAGAGGCTATCAATTGAAAAAATATTATCGTTGCTCAGAGCTACAACTAAAAATTCTGAAGAAGAAAATCTTTCGTTAATTTCTTCATATAATTCATAACTAAGATCCTCTTCGAGCACTAATGTATCTGAAGAAGCATCAAAACGAAACTTACCTAACCAGGAAAAAACACTAATACCTAATGCGACGATAGAAATAAGAATTATATTTTTGTTTCTAAGAATCAATTGAAAGAAAACTTTCATTTGTTCTTTGCACAATCAGGTGAAGGGATAAAATCTGGTGATTTCTTCCACTCGTCAATTGTTTTTGAGACAATTGAAATAGCATGAATTTTGCTTACCAGATTCTCTAAAGCTTTATAGACTAGTTGATGTCTTTTAATCAAGTTAAGACCCTCAAAGTCCTCTGATATAACAAGGATTTTAACATGTGAAAGACTACCACTATATCCGCCATGATTCGGACTTTCATCAATTATTTCTAGATGGTTGCAACAAATATTTTTAGTAAGATTTTCTTTAATATTATTGATCATTCCAATTATTTTTATTTGATTTTTCTTGTTCTCTTAACCTTTTCCTGAATTCATCCATCCTGCTAAGTCCTTGTGACTTGTTTTTTCTAGAAATAGGCAATTCATTGTCATCAACAATTTCGTAATTTGTAATTACTCTTGCTCTGCGCACATATTCTTGGAAAAAATACTTTATTGCTAAATAACCAAAAATGAAACCACCTATGTGAGCAAAGTAAGCAACGCCCGTGTAAGATCCACCTGCCGCCGAAATGAATTGCCCTATAATCCACATTAACAGAACTATGTTCGCTGGAACTTTTATAATCTGAATAAATATAAAGAACCACAAAAAAACATTTATTTTTGCATTTGGATACAAAACATAATAAGCACCCATAATACCTGCTATACAACCACTCGCTCCAATCATTGGCACGTCGGCACCGCCAGAAAAAAATGCTTGAAGAAAAGCAGCAGATACTCCACCGAGGATATAGAAAATTAAAAAGTTTTTTCGTCCTAAATAAGATTCAATATTATCTCCGTAAATGTACAAAAAAAGCATGTTTGAGAGCAAGTGCATCCAGCCGGCATGTAAAAATGCAGATGTTAAAATAGTGTGAAAGTCTTGCATTTCAAAGAATACGCTTGGTTTTACACCAAACTCATTTACAAGCATCTGATTGGCTGAACCAGTCAGTGAAAGTTGATACAGGAAAACGAGAAAATTAATTGTAATTAATGACCAGGTTAAATATGGCTTATTTGGGGTTGGATTCTCATCCGAAATAGGTAAAAAAACAAACATTATTTCATTGGTACTAGAGAGTTTATAAATTGCTCAGCTACTGTATCCCAAGTATAAGTTTTAGAAGAATTAAATGTAGATATTCTGTCAACTAACAAAGCACGTTTAACTGCATTCTCTAAATTTTCGTCATCTAATGATCCGTTAACACCTTCAATTACAATATCTTTTGGACCAGTAACATCAAATCCTGCTATAGGTGTTCCACATGCCAAAGCCTCGATCAAAACTATGCCAAAAGTGTCTGTTAAAGAGGGAAAAACAAAACATGCAGCATCTCTGTAATAATCAGCAAGCTCTTTCCCCTTTTTGAATCCAACGAAGTCTACATCCGGATATTTTTTTGCATAAGATTTCAAGCTTGGACCACCCCCAACCACTACCTTTGGTAACTCGGATGGCATTTTTAAAAATTCTTCAATATTTTTTTCAACGGCAACCCTCCCAACGTAAAGCAGATATTTCTTTTTACCACCATCTGGACAAGGATAAAATATTTTTTCATCGAAACCTCTCGACCAAAGAACTAAATCTGTAAACCCATCTTTTTCAAGTTCTTCTTTATGACTTATTGTATTTACAAGAGTTTTTGCAGCTGAATTATGAAACCATTTTAAAAGTCCTTTAGTAACATCTAAACCAATACCAAATCTCTCATAAACATATTCAGGAAACTTGGTATGAATACAGGTGGTGTAAGGTATCTTATGTTCTAAGCAGTAGTGTCTAGCTGTAATACCGAGCGGTCCCTCAACTGATATGTGTATATAATCAGCATCAAATTTCTCAATTTTCTTTTTAAGATCCCAAAAATTCCATGCAACAGAAATTTCAGCATAGTTTGGCAAAGGGAAAGTATGGAACATCCCAGGATGTATAACTTCAACCTTAAAGTTTTTTTCTTCTAATTTTTTTACGACAGTTGTCATAGTTGTCACAACACCGTTTACTTGCGGTTCCCAAGCATCAGTAATAATTAATATCTTTTTCATAGCCTTGAAACAGTATTTATATCAAATTTTTCGTCAACTTTTATTAACTTAAAAGTACCATCAATTTCTTCAACTATAGCAGAACATGATTCTACCCAGTCGCCAGTGTTCATATATGTATGTGTTTTATATTTCAGTATTTCCGGCCTATGGTTGTGACCGCATATAAGACCAACGTAATTACCTTTTAAACATTCTTCTTTTACCAACTTTTGAAATCCGCTTGCGCCAGAAACTATCTTTTTGGTCAAATTCTTTAGGTATTTTGACAAAGGTCTATTAATAGTAATTAAAACATCATACAGCATGCCCCCAAATTTCGATAACCACTTTGCATTCGAGGTTACAGTGTCATATTGATCGCCATGAAGAATTAAAAACTTACCGTATTTATTTGATATGAAATCGTGTTTTTCTTTGTGTTCGAATTTTTTAAGCACACCAATTATTTTTTTATACACTTCATCTTTATCTTTAATTTTCTCAAGAAGCGTCTGGTCTCTCAAAGGATCATCATGATTGCCAGATATATAGTAAACGTTTACTCCTTCTAAAAATTTAGATTCAAAAATGCTTAGGATTTTTTGATGGCCATCAGGCCAGTAAAATTTATCATCCATGGACCAAAAGTCGATTATATCGCCAACTAAATATAAATTTTCAAAATCAGTCTTAGTTAAAAAATGTTCTAATTTTTCATTTTGACAACCATTAAATCCGAGATGAATATCAGAAAGGAAAATGGACTTGTATTGATTTTTATTTGTCATTCAACCTTATTTTAATCTATGTCTATTAAACAAAAAGGGTAAATTACAATTAGGGCAAGCAAACACAGAAAAAAGTCTATATAAATCAATAATTTTTATTTAAAGCATCAAGATAGAACGCTATAGTTTTTTCGTGCAATAAAGAAGATGTAAGGAAGACATTTTTGGGCACCTCATCACTATCCGTTAATTCTTTTATTTTTTGTGCAAGTAAATCGAAATTGTTGAATTTTACTTTTCCTTGTGGAAAGCACATTTCTAGTATTTCACCAGATCCACCATGATCCCAGCCTGCTATCTTTTTTTCCATCATTGCAGCTTCAAGCAGTTTCATGCTAAAAGCTTCAGGCTTTGAGGATAGGTTTAGTATGACTTCAGATAAAAAAAATATTTCGCGAATGTCATCTTTTGCGTCATAAAAATAAACTCGATTCTTGAGTGCGTATTCCTCTATCAACTTTTTGAGTGATTTGTAGTATTTTGGTTTTGCTGAATCTTTGGTCCCCAGTATTAAGCCTACAAAATCATTTGGTAAATCAGACATAACTTTTATGAAAGATTCTTGGCCTCTCCATGACGAAAGTTTACCTGGATATGAGATTATTCTTTTATTTTTTAAATTCGGAAATTTTTTGTAAAAGTAGTCTTTGTAATCATTGGATGGAAAAAATTTAGGATAGAAAAACTTTTCGTCTGCCCCCTCATAAATAAGTCTTGGTGGTTTTTTTAAGTACCTTTGATAGTTTTTGTTCACGTATTGATCGACTGTTTTGGATATTGATATAACCCTATCAAAACTTGCCATAATGCGACTATAAAATGGCGTGCTATATAATCCATGAAAAGTTGAAAATATCATTGGTCTAGGGTTTTTAAGGAATAGCTTCGATGTTTGCAAAACCCAGGCTGGTATTCTTGATCTTATGTGTACTATGTCTGGTGAAATTTCATTAATAATATTTGCAAGTTTTTTTGCCTGTAGTAATGTAAAAATACTTTTTTTTGATACTTGTAAATGCATGTGAATACCGCCATCTTCAATAATATTTTTAACCTGCCTGCCGCCGTTTGAAATAACATATGATTGATGACCTTTGCTGACTAGGTAATTATTAAAATCTAATACTCCTCTTTCAACTCCGCCTGTATTTAGCGTCGGAAGGATTTGGATGATTTTAAGTTTACGCATTGAGATAATTTATTCTGATACGACCATATCTAGTTTCTTCAAAGTCGACTTTTAATTTTGTTAACGCACCATTTACTATTTCAATCATTTTTGCAGAATTGCCACAAATCACAATTAAAGGCAATTCTTCTTGATGACTTAATACAAAATCTTGAACTAGTATTTCAACATCAGGGTGCCTGATGCCATGTAAGTCTAAATGTAGTATTTGATTCTCATAAAAAGTCTTCACACTTACTCAGAATTTTTTGAATAATATGCAACGTAATCAATCACAAGCTTCTGCGAATCGTAGCATTCTGAAGTATCGTTAAGCTTACAATACTCCTCAGGATTAGGATTATAAGTAGGATAATGACCACCAACAGCTGCGTTTAGTATCATATGAAATTTTTCCAAAAAAGGATTTGGAGAAAGATTAGGCAAAGATGCATATCGAACAGTGAATAGTGAAACTCCGTTATAAACCCACTCAAGACCTTCCTCATTCCATATAAGGCTGATCACATTATGATTGGTTGGATCACTAGTAAAATCTTGTGCTGACAGTGAAGTCCATCTCGTATAATACCTGTGAAAATCATGACCATAGTGTGCTGTGGTATTTATTTGATCTATGAGCTTATCCTTTCCCTCAAAAAGATCTATTTCACCACTTCTGGGCCAATCACCATACCTATCATCCTCGGGCATCATCCATATTGCCGGCCATACGCCATCCATTGAAGGAGCTGAGAAACCAACATCTATCCTTCCAAATTGAAAAGTTTGTCCTCCCTTTGATCTCAATCTTGCGCTGTAATACTGATCTTCTGACGGGCTATATTTTGGAATAATGTAGAGACATCCATTAGTTACATAAACATTTTCAGTATCACCTGTGTAAAGTTGCCACTCACTGTTCCCCCAACCTGGAATGCCATACTGTGACCCATCGCCATACATGTACGACCAAACATCGGTATTCAAGATACTGTTTTCGAATTCATCTTGCCAAATTAAAGTATATTCATCATATTCATTGGGACTTTTATTAGGACAAAAGTTAACAGATGGTGCTGGTGTAGGTTCTGGTGCAGCCCCACCTTCAATAACAACGTTATCATACAAAACTCCACTAGGATTATATGCTGTGGCAAGGTTGTTATAACCAAACTGAAAATAAAACCCTTGTTCAGAAGCAGAATCAACTTGTGTATTTAATTCATGGCTTGACCAGCTTTCTTTAGAGATTTCAGTTACATCTTTTGAAATATATTCGACTGTACTAAACCCTGCATTTGGGTTTAGTTTTTTTATGAATGCTTTTGCATTTGAGGGTGAGACAACAGCATAGTTTTCTGCTTCAGGTCGTTTTGCATCAAATTTAAATGAAAAATCACCATCAAATGAATCATTGATAATGAATTCTCTATAGACACTTGTTATGAGGCAATAAGAATTATGATCATCATTATAGTTTGAGAAAACATTTAAGTATTGGCTTCCTCCATTTGGGCCAGCCTCTCCAGAAGCGATGTTGCTAATATTGTCGCCGTTTGGAGCAGGGCTAACTTGATAGCCATCAATATATGTTGTGCAATCAGGTTGAAATCTATCAATGTATGCTTTCCAAGGGCTTATATTTGCAACATCACTAGGGTAGCTTTCAAAATCATCTTCAAATAATGTGTTTGGTGCTGGTGTTGGAGCTGGTGTTGGTGCCGGAGTTGGTGCTGGAGTTGGTGCCGGAGTTGGTGCTGGAGTTGGTGCCGGAGTTGGTGCTGGAGTTGGTGCCGGAGTTGGTGCTGGTGTTGGTGCCGGAGTTGGTGCTGGAGTTGGAGCCGGAGTTGGTGCTGGAGTTGGTATAGGGTATAAATCCTCATTTGTGCCAGAAGATCCTCCGGAGCACGCTGTCAAAAATATCAAAATAATAGTATTCAATAAAACTGATTTTTTGTGCATCATTGGTAATTTTTTAAAAACAACAGAGCTTTAGGCTTGATTATATCAACGCTCAACTATAAGTAAATCATTGACATAATCAGCCAATAAGTATATTTTTGAAACGTCTTTTTACACTATTGGGGAACTATGAATAATCACTATAAACTTTTAAAAATTCTATGCATAACATCACTAATTTTGCCATTATTTGCTCAGGAAACTGAAGATGAGCAAGAAGGTTTAGAGATTGTTGTAACGACTGCTACTAAAACTGAAAAGGATATACTCGATACATCACAAGCGGTTACAGCCTTATCAGGAAGCCAGTTGTTAGAACTTGGACTCAATAACATTAGAGACTTAAATAATATGATTCCAGGTCTCTATGTTCAAAATACAGATACAAATGCACCAATCATTACATTAAGGGGAATTAGAACAGAAAATGTCACAGAGCTTGGTGATCCAGCAGTTGGAATACACGTTGATGGAGTATATGTTGCCAGACCTCAAGCGGCCAATGCTCTTATGTTTGATTTAGAAAGAACAGAACTTACGAGAGGCCCTCAAGGAACACTATATGGAAGAAATTCTGTAGTTGGAACTCTTAATATAGTTACTGCAAAACCAAACTTCGATATTCAAGGAGGGTCTTTAAATCTTGTTGGTGGTCAGTTAAGCGAAGCTGGACTACGAGCACATTATAATCTACCAATTAACGAAAAATTAGCTCTAAGGTTTGCTTACATGGAGCAATCAAAAGATTCATTTCTAGACGGTTTTTGGGATGGCTCTCAGCTCGATTGGAGAAGACTTCCCTCAAACGTAAGAGATCAGTTTGAAGTAATTACTAGTCCGGATCAAAGAAGTTATTTATCGGATTACGCTTGGTATCTGGGTTGTTCAACTTTGCCAGGTAATGGTTGTGGTCAAGGAAACTTTTCAGATCCTTACAACAAAATTTCAGCTGATCCATCGGAATTCTATACGGCAATAGAAGATAGTGCATGGAGGATAAGCGCAACCTATGTAGTTGATGATAATTCTGATCTAAATATTCAATTTGAGAATTATGAGGATAATGGGAAAGGATGGACAAACGTTCTTAGTTGTGAATTGATGAGAACAAGAACAGGTATTACGGCTAAGGATGGGCCTGCAAACACTTGTACTGACATTTTAGGTTCAGAAAATAGATATCAATCTTTTGCTAATACACCTGGGTTTAACAAGATGAACATTGATTCTTTTCGAGCAATTTATAAGCGTCAATTAAATGAGACTACTAACTTAACGGTCAACTATGGTTATCAGGAGCTTGAGCAATCTAGTCAATTTGAAATTGATGGAGGCGTTAACTATCAATATGGTATGGCTTTTAACATTAATAGGTTGCTTACAGAATCAAATGTTCTTGATGCATACATCACAGGTGCAAACCAAGAATGGGCATGGGTTGGTGGAATATTTACAAGCACTGAAGACAACGACATGCTTGCCAATTTTACGGCCGAATTAAATGGACACGATTTCTTTTGGCAACCTAACAGAGAGCTGAATCATTATGCAGTATATGGGCAAGCCACTTATGCTTTAAGAGATGACTTATTTTTTACAGTGGGCGGACGTTTGTCATACGACGAAAAATCTGATGTAGGTGGCAGAAATATCAACTGTAATAGTGCTAATGGATGTTACCCACAAATTTATAACACTGGTGGGAATCCATTTGATGTAATAAATCAATTAGCTCCAGATTATTGGATACAAATGGGCAAAATGATTGATGGGGTTGATTGTGTCGCTCCAATGATTGGGTGCGGTGTTGTTGTGACAAATAATGACACTTCACAGTCATGGGATAATTTCTCATGGAGGTTAGGGTTAGATTGGGATATGAACGATACATCCTTCATGTATGCCTACCTTGCAACTGCTTATAAATCAGGAAGCTTAGCAGATGTTTACGTTGCACCTAGTAATTCAATTCTTTATTCAGAGGGTCAAAGAGTAGATCTCAACTATGACCCTGAGTATGTCACAACTGGTGAATGGGGAATTAAAGCAAGAAACGATGAAAATACTTTAAATTATGCATTCAATGCTTTTTACACAGTTTATGACGGAAAACAATTTACAGGTAACTTACCAGTCGATGTTGTTGAAGTTTATGGTTATGACTCAGATCCTAATTCACCAACATTTGGTCAATTCACTTATTTTGATCAAGGAGTAACTCTTTGGACAACAGAAAATTTCGGTGAGCAAACACACTGGGGATTGGAATTTGAATACAATTGGTTGCCTTACGATGGTGGAAAATTATCAGGTTTTGTAACCAGTTATCACACAGAATTTACCGAGGACTTTATTACAATGTGGAGGTATGGCCAAGATGCGCTATTTGGACGTGACTACGGAGCTTCAATAGACCCGACAAATCCAAATAATTTTGTGAATTTGAAAGGTAATGAGGCACCATACACTCCAGACCTTGCCTTTACTATAAGATTTGAACATACATATAGACTTCAGAATGGGATGGAATTCAAACCTGGAATGAATTATCACTGGGAATCTTCTTCTTATGTAACTCCATGGAATATGGATAAACATGTCAATGATGAGGGCGGTTGTATTGGTCCGAACTATTTCTGTCAGCCTGTGGAAAATTACACTGATAAAAGGGATAGGTGGGAAATGTATGACTACTTTCTAACTTTGGATTCAAAACAAAATTGGTATATCCAATGGGCATCTTATAATGCAAAAAGCGAAATTGTGCCATGGTCACTTGGCATTGAAGCAGGTATCCCAAGAGGAGCATACTCCGCTCCATCGCAAAAAGTCATTAGGTTTGGGTACTACTGGTAACATTTTTGTTTAAAATAATGGGGAGGCTTGCCTCCCCTTTTTTATGAATACGCCAGATTTATCAGACAAATATCCAGACAAGGATTTTTTACTGGATTTTCAGTGCTTCTCTAGAATAAAGTCAATGCATGGGCAAATCTCAACTGTCTTTTGTCCAGATGATAACTCTTTAGTAAGAGAAATGCTCTCTGAAAATGGGCACCAAAAAATTATGTTTATTGACGGTGCTAAATCAAAGAATGTTGCTTTACTCGGAGATAATCTAGCTGCATTAGCTATTGAAAATAATTGGAGTGGGATAATTGTTAATGGCAGAATTAGGGATGCAGAAATTATATCTCAATTGGATGTAGCAATTTTTGCACTTGGTACATGTCCAAGAAAAAGCTCCAAGAAAAATCAAGGGAAAAAAAATATTGAACTGTCAATTGACGGACTGACAATTAAGCCTGGTGATTGGGTTTATGCTGATATTAATGGAATCTTGATATCCGATTCAGAACTTGAAATTTAATAACAGCTTAAAACTGCATCACCTTTATCTCTTGAGATATAAGCTTTGGAAATATCAATATTTAGAGGACCTTCAGTAGCTAAATACATGGGAAGGTTAACCCTCGTTAAATCTAAATTGCTGTAATTAGTGAAACACTCTATGGGGATGCTGTAATCTTTAAACTCTTTTGAAACTTGGAAGAATTCTGTTAAATCAATAACAGGAAAGCAACCAATACCACAGGAAAGAATATATTTAACTTCACCACCAGTTTCATTTACTCGTGCAGTAAGGTTTATGTAACCATCAGAAAGAGAACTTAAATCTAATATTTCTTTTGAGAGTAAAAAGAAACTATTGAGGTATTGAGATTTCTCAAAGTTGACACTTAAAGTATCGTCTTGAATATTTACATCAATTAGATCTATTGATACAAAAGCATTTTGTGTGCTTGCCTTGTTGCTTGAAATCTGTACTTCTGCTAAATCGCTTTCTCTCATGAAGCCGATGAACTTGTCACTAATCGTTCCATTCATTAATTCAATTGAATCTATTTTTTGTACAGAATTTTCTCCTTCATCTAGATTTTTAATGAAG
>ENA-OSEY01003022-OSEY01003022.1-marine-metagenome-genome-assembly--contig:-NODE-3022-length-10532-cov-2.927690_pt1 | contig 10532 bp, 11 predicted proteins | sample MGYA00248465_ERZ534230 | MGnify/ENA primary metagenome ERZ534230 (study PRJEB26409, sample SAMN06344110) | marine metagenome | isolation source: Sea water from surface | place: Atlantic Ocean:Southern... | reverse complement strand
GTGAAGTACAACTACATTTTCTTCCAAACAGGTTTATGCGATACCCTTTTAGATAATTTTGACGCAGATGAATTTCTTAATTTTCTAGAACAGAGAGAAGACTTATCAGAGTATCCTTTAGCAAATTCACGTATGATTTTTTCTCGACAGGAATTAGAAGATGATCCTAAGGGAGACTTGTGTATTGATGCTGTCAAGAAAGAATTTTTCAGTGATTAAAGATTTATGTAGATGATCATTCCTTTTTATCACACTTAATCTTAAGAATGTTTATTGTTTGAAATTGTAGAAGAACTTTCACTCTTAGATAAATTATTTGGCACATTCAAATATATTATTGCTTCCTGGGTTACTGGAGCTTTTCTATCTATTCCAATCGTGACCCTTATCTTTAGAGATTCTCCTGAAAATGAGAAAAACTCTGTTTCTGAGAATAAAGAAAGTGTTCATGATTTTGTTAGAAAAAACCTTAAGTTTATTATACCAGTTCAATTAGCATTAGGTATTTTGGGACTAGAGTTATTTGGGATACTGGTTTTTGGTCATGCTACACTCATTGAATTACTAGGATTGTTTTCGACTTAAATGACAGATTAATGCTCATGAACTTTCGATCATTGACGAATTCAAGAGTCTTTAACATCCTCAAATGGCTCCTGTTGGTTTTCTTTGTTATCGATCTTATGTGGGGACCTAATGGAGTCAGTGGAAGATATATCGCTATGTTTCTGGATAACTTCTCACCTTTCTAGATCAACAAGTTGTGGATAAGGGAGAAGTTGTTTAAGGAAATTGAATAGACAGATGAGCCATTTTGAATTTAATCCGGAGCAGCTGAATTTTCCAATATACGGAGCAGCTTAAAGAAGCTATCCGGTCAAAGAACCAATTGATTATCGGCTCTGGATTGTGGAGCTCATTTACGTCTATTCAATCGGTAAAGAGATGATCCTAAACGAGTATGTGGATCAAAAAGTTTTCCGCACCGCTTACCGTCAATGAGGCGCTGCTAAAAACGATCAGGCAATCGACGGATGGTTCCAGTTTGATTATGTTCTGGACTTGGCGAAAGGAACCGAGAACCAGTATATCGTGATCGGTTGAAATTGACCATGCTCTGCCAGAACGGTTATAGTGAAACTTAGTATTCAAATTTCTATTAAAAAATTTCTAGGAAAATATCTATGAAAATAATGATTCAAGCCGAGTGTGAAGATTGGGATAATTGGAAAAAGGTTTATGATGACTTTGCTCACATAAGAGAAGGTTTTTCAAAGGATATTTTTATCGGACACGAAGCTGAAAATCCTAATAATTTAGTTTTGATACAGGAAATTCCTTCAATGGAAGAGATGCAGGCATTTATGGCTAAACCAGAAAATGCAGAGGCTATTTCAAAATCTGGTGTCAAACTAGATACCATGAAGGTTACAAATCTAGCAGATTGATATGCTAATCTAATATATGATTTTCTTTCTTACTCAAAAAATTGCGCAGTTGCATCGAGTAAACGGCAATCCTGAGTGATTCTAAAAATAAGAAATTCTTCTGATTCATAGGAACCATGATATCGGGAACTTTTGAAGCAAAAACCTGGATTCCTATTTTTGCTCTCAGGCGTGTTTCTTTCCTTCTCGCCTTCAGCCCCTACCTGTTGCTCTATCTCGCGGTTCATTTCGGTAGCCGAAGTGAATTCAAAAATCTCTGGATGATTTTTCCTTTCGCGGTGATCTTCATCGTGATTCCTCTGGCGGACTGGTTCATCGGTCTGGATCCTGCCAATCCAGATTCGGATCAGGTAGATAAAATGAAACATCAGTTATGGTACACGCTCCTCCCTGTGCTGGTTCTTCCCGTTCAGGGATTCACACTTTTCTGGGCGGCGGAAATCTATCATTCCGCAGCATTAGGGGGCTTCGGGCAAATAGCATGGATCGTCTCGGTGGGAGTGGTTGGCAGTTCGGTGGGCATCACATCGGCCCATGAGTTGATTCACCGACGTTCCCGTTGGCTTCAGAATGCTGGAGGCCTGATCCTTTCAAGCATGTGTTACGGAAGTTTCAAAATCGAGCATGTCCGCAGTCATCACCAGAATGTTGCCACCCCGGAAGATGCATCGAGCGCCCGGAAGGGGATCTCGTTGTATCGCTTTTTTCCCCAGGCAGTGATTCGGAACATGGTGTGTGCGTCCAGCATTGAACTCAAAAGACTGAAAAAACGAGGATTTGGTTTTTGGAGCCTCCGCAATGAATTCCTGATTTGGAGTTGCGTCAGTTTCCTGATCGCTATGATGATGTTGGGGTTTTACGGAGTGAGCGGGCTGGTCTTCTTTATCGCTCAGTCCTTTGTGGCAGTCTTTCTTTTGGAAACCGTGAATTACATCGAGCATTACGGACTGAGAAGAAACCAGCGGGAAAACGGTACCTTTGAACCACCCAACCCAAATCATTCCTGGAATTACAGCAGTTTTCTCACCAACATGATCCTTTTCCAACTTCAACGTCATTCGGATCATCATCAAAAAGCCAGCCGGCCTTACCAACTCATACGGCATCTCCCTGATGCGCCTCAACTCCCGGCAAGCTATGCGGCCATGATTCTGCTGGCCTGGTTTCCTCCATGGTGGTTCCGGATTATGGATAAAAGAGTGGATCAGTATGCATCCGGTTAACGGATTTTTCAGTTTAAGCAAAAAATCGATGCGGATCATGCTCCCATGATTGAAGTAATAACCGCTTGGATTTAAGATAATATAAAGGTGGAACCATGAATTTCCTCCGGCAGGTATCTCAATGCTTTTTTCTCAGTCTTAGCCCTAAAAAATCAATTTCATGGTAAAACCCGTCCAGGAAGAATTTTTTAGTCCGGAACAGTTTACCCGCATCTGTTCCCGTTGCCGGCGTGAGTTTCCTAGAACGCGTTCCTTCTTCCCGGAAGGACGAAGCAACGATGGAATGTCCTCGGTCTGCAGGCAATGCACCCAGTTCAAACTTCCGCAAAGCAGAAAACCCTCCCCGGAGGATTTTCAGCACCAGGAACGGAACGTCAAATCCTGTTCCGATTGCGGACTGATAAAACCGCTTAACGAATTCTTCATGGATTCCCAAACCGTCGACGGGAAGGCCAGGAGTTGCAAAAGTTGCTCGGACCAGCGATTTCAGGCAGCGCAGCAAAGACGCGAACGTTTCGGAACTCAAGCATGGGCGGTATTCTTCATTCAGGACAGCCGAAACTTCCGGGTTAAAATCGGAAGCAGCATTGATCCTTACCAAAGTTTTGATGCCCTGCAGCAGGCATCCTCAGTCGATCTGAGGCTTCTCGCGGTGCTTGAAGGAGGAACTCAGTCCCAGGCGGAAGCCAGGGAACGCGAGCTTCATCGGCAGTTCAATAGCTACCACGAGGGAAACGGGTGGTTTGAATGCGTGGCCGTATTGCAGCAATACATTACTCTGATCCAGCAGCAAACCTTTGAAAAAAGTCAGACGGGATTCAAGACACCTCCCATGCGGACCCAACCCCGCCGGAAACGCAGCCATCCCCAGGCAGTCCGTGTCGAAGGTCAGCTTTTTCCCAGCTTCTCTGCTGCCTCCAGAGCGACAGGCTATACGGCCGAACAGCTTGAACAACTGGGAACCAAGCCAAATTTGAGTGCAGAACCTGCTGAAAAAGAGCAGGACTGAACTCTTCCTTCATTTTCATATAAAACTTAGAAACCTCTATAAGAGCTGACATTTCAAAATGCTGTCATTCTGCGCGGATCTGAAAGGCGGAGTCGCAGAATCCAAGTGCTGAGAATTCTTGGATTTCCTAAGTTGAAAAATCTCTTTTTGAAGAATCAATCGAGGGGTCGGATCCAGACCGAGGTGTCATGATACACGGCTCCTCCGTTGGGAGCCGCCACTTCAGCACTGGTCAGAGTATTGATCCCGTGCCCGTTGAGAAATGCGGAATTCGGCCAGATGCTTTCAACCACCGCGATTCCGGGCTGCATCCCGTCGAAGGGTTCGACCTCAAGCTGCACTTCGCCTCTCTCATTGCCGATCCGAACCCCTTGCCCCTCAGAAAACCCCATTTCCTGACAATCCTGCGGATGCAGTTTCACCTTGGGTCTGGAGAGTTTCTTGCGGGAGATTTCGAGCTCGGTGAAGGTCGAGTTGAGGAACCACCGTGCCGGAGCCGTCACCAAGCGGAAGGGTTTTTCTGAATCTGCCTCATCAATCACCTCCCAGTGGTCCGGCAATTGAGGCATGCCCTCGGCCGCAAAGGGCCACTGGTTCCAGTCTGCACGAAAATGGAAGCGCCCATCAGGGTGCTCGAATCCGTCCAGATAATGGGAGGTTTCAAAACCCGGATCGAAATCAATCTGGAAGCTTCTTTTTTCAGGGTTGTTTCCTGCTTCAAACCCGCTGTCTGCCAAGGTTTTCAAGACCAATTCCCAGGCAGTCATTTGAAACCCCGGATGTTTTACCCCAAGCCTGGTTCCAAGCTGCTGAAGCACCTCATGATTCGAACGGCATTCCCCGGGGGCTTCAATCACCGCCGGTGAGATTTGCAGGAAAGTATGTCCGCTCGCGGTGTAGTAATCATCATGCTCAAGGAAACTGGTGGCAGGAAGGACAATGTCCGCCATCGCTGCGGTCTCGGTCATGAATTGTTCATGAACACAAATGAATAGATCATCACGCATGAATCCCTGACGGACTTTCCGGGTCTCCGGGGCCACCATCATCGGGTTGGTGTTCTGGATCAGCATCGCTTTGACCGGAGGTCCTGTTCCCAGATCCTGCGCATCACCACAGAGAATGGGACCGATCCGGGACTGGTCGAGGATTCTGATTTTCGGATCGAGGAGATCCAGCCCGCAGATCATTGTCTTGTTGAGTTGGTATAGTTCCGTGTTGCCGTAAAGCGCACCACCGCCCTTATATTTCCAGGCTCCAGTGATGGCAGGGAGGCTGTTCACAGAATGCATCGCCGTCGCACCGTTTCGGGAACGGGTGAAACCGTAACCAATGCGCATGAAGGATCTTGGAGTACTGCCGTAAAGCCTGGCAAATTCCAGGATTTGGGAAACGGGAATTCCTGTTTTTGCAGACGCCCATTGAGGGTCGCGGTTTTTCAGGTGTTCACGAAGTTCTTGTGGACAGTCCGTGTATTGTTCGAGATAGTCCCAGTCTGCATAATTTTCTTCGAACAGCACATGCATCACCGCACAGGCAAGGGCCCCGTCGGTGCCGGGACGAAGTTTCAGGTGAAGATCCGCTTTTTCCGCAGTATCGGTCCGGTAGGGATCGACCACCACCAACTTTGCGTTCCTGGCCCTCCGAGCCTTCTGAAACTGGTGCATGACGTTGATCTGAGTGTTGACGGGATTTCCACCCCAAACCACCAGTAGTTCACACTCGGAAATCTCCCGTCCGTCGGTACCGCGTTTTTTCCCGGTCCCGGCATTCCAGCCTGAGTCGGCCAACGTGATACAAAACGTTGAATGCTGTCCTGAATAACGCATTTCATGACGCAAACGATCGATGCCGTCCCGCTGAACGTGCCCCATGGTCCCCGCATAGAAATAAGGCCAGACGCTTTCACTTCCAAATTCCTTTGCAGTTTCCTGAAATGCGGTCGCTGTTTCATCCAATGCCTGCTCCCAACTGATCGGGGTGTATGACTCCAGACCCACCCCTTTCGGGCCAACCCTCTTCAAAGGCTGCATCAGTCGATTAGGATGATGCACCCGGTCCGCATAACGTGAGACCTTGCCGCAAATCACTCCGTCGGTGTAGGGATGTCCTTTCCTTCCGCGGACTCTGCCGATGGTTTTGCTGTCAACCACCTCCACTTCCAGGGCGCAGGTACTGGGACAATCATGGGGGCACGTGGAATGAGCCCACTGGACGGATTCAGTCATTGATATCTTTATTTTATGTTATTTTTGAAAACTAGATCGAAAACCGGACAGAGTCAAAAAGTATAATGACCCGGATGGGGATAGAAAGAGAGAACTAACAAACGAACCAAGATTGAGGATTCCTCAGTATTTCAACCAGTACTGGAAACAGCGAAAAACAGAATCGATGAATACGGGAAATTTCTGTTTTGCTGGGAGCGGTTCCCGTTCCGCCTCAAGGGGATCCATCGCTGGGAGGTAGATATTGACGTGTTGTGGTTGCATCAAACCTCCTTTAGCTTCTGCAGATTCGATAGACGGTGGAACCGTTTCCGCTCATTACATCACGGTTCAACCATTGCCTCCGGAGCATATTCATAAACGCTGCCCGGTCGGGGCCTTCGAATTGCTCTAAGCTGGGAGATTGCTGGACACGCCCGGTCTGGGAATTGTGCAAAAAGTAGATCATCTTAACTCCTTCAATGGATTTTGACGGTTTCCAATACACCCAATGATTTACATGGATAGGAAAATGCCCCCGAAAATGGATGACATCACCAGAATGAATACTGAAAGCAGACTCACTGAAACCAGTGCCTGCTTCACCTCCGGGGTTATCCCGGTCTCAGGTTTGTTCATCTTCCGTCCTTGGAAAAATTAATCAGGTTGGCGGTAGTCAAGCAAACCATGTTCCAGAAAACCTTGAAAAATTTAAGTTTTTTTTAATTTAACTTAATCTAAGTTTGGAATTGATTCTGCATTTTTTTGTTTTTTAAATTTCTACAAGAAGAATTCTTCAATTTGCTCTTAAGGCTTTCATGAAAAAAAACATCATGGTCGGAATTCTGACTCTGATCAGCATGTTGATAGGTTCAAGTCCTCAAGTTTTTGCAGAGCTCATTTTCCGGGGAGGCTACCTGGTGAAGATGCTCCCGACTTCAGGGGGATACAATGAATTCTTGAAAACACGATATGGTGCTACCAATCCGCAGCTTTCCGGAACAGCCCTCTCCGCAGCTTTTAAGTCCAGAGCAAGTAATTGGAGTATCGGATTGGAAATGGATGATCTCTCAGGAAACATCAATTACAAGACCCTCAATGGAGATCAGCAACAGAACAAAATGGTTCTGAAAAACACTTTGCTTTTTCTCGCCTTCTATCCTCGTAACTCCCCTAATCTCGAGATCGATCTGGGATACGGTTCAGGAAAACTCACCAGAGAATTTTACGGATATCAATCGCCCAACATCGTCACGTCCAATATCAGCGGACAGGTTGGAGCTCAGGAAACCAGTACCACTGGAACAAATATGATGATTCAGGTTCTTTACAGAATTTTTGGAAACAAATTCCGTTTTGAGGCTGGTGCCCGATATTCCATGAGCAAGCATAAAATACCTGACGATGACCTCCGCCCAGGATATGACGAAAAAGGAATCCCGACAGCCATGGACTTTGACCTAGGAGGGCTTGGGGTGATCGGAACAGCTACTCTCAGATTTTAAGGACTGGTCATGTGTGAACTCAAACGAAGGGATCTCCTGTTGGGCGCTTCCGCAATGTTACTTTATGGTTGTGGAGATGCTGAGAAATACAACCAAGGAAAAGATTATTATCCTGTGGCCACCTCCTCGGGGTTGATTCTCCATTGGGGGCAGAACAATAGCATCACGATAGATTCTGCTTCATCTGGAAGCCCATCCTCATCTTTAGTCAACATTTTTGAAACGGGTTTGAATCAATGGTCAAGTACCCTAAGTCAAATTGGAGTAACACTTAATTACTCATCGACAAACCCGGATGTAAAAGTGCATTGGTATTCAGCCAGTGAAATGGAAACTGAAACCGGGAGTTCAAGTGTCCTGGGTTATGCCAGCACCAATAAAAACATCTACATGCGAAAAGACCTGGATGGCAGTTATGGTTCTGGAACAACTCAAAGTACTGCAGTTCATGAATTTGGGCATATGCTTGGAATCTGGTCCCATAGTTTTGACTCCAAAGACATCATGTATCCTTATGCTACCTCGATTACTGAATTAAGTGGTCGAGATAAAAAAACGGTTACCGACTTTCTTTATGCCATGTCACCCACTTATGATCTGCATGATCTTTCTGGGCCCTTGATTCATCCCGAAACAGGGATTGAAATTCCTCATATTCAAACCTTTTATACAACCAGTGGCTGTATCGTCAGCGCCGGTTAACACATCAGCCATTTGAAGTTTTCTTTTTTAAAATTTTGATTTGAGAACTCTTGGGACCATTTCTAGGAATCCTGACTTTATTTTCTATCTTCAACTGATATGAACTCAGGAATGGATCAAAAACGGCTTCAACGAATCCGCCCCCTGATGGAGCGTTTCATCGGCGAGGGCAATCAATTACCCGGAGCGCAGGCGTTAGTCTGGAGGCGTGGGGAGTTGGTCGATTTTCAATCCGCCGGTTACCGTGACCGGGAAAATCGGTTGCCCGTGGAGGAAGACACGATCTTCCGCATTTACTCGATGACCAAACCGATCGTCAGCGTTGCGGCGATGATGTTGTTCGAGGAAGGTCATTTCCAGCTTTTCACCCCGGTTTCGGAGTTCATCCCGGGATTCAGAAATCTCCAGGTTTTCAAAGAAGAGGATCCGGAAACCGGAGCATGGGTCACGGAAAAGCCCAATCATCCAGTCACGATTCACGAACTTCTGACCCACACTTCCGGACTGACCTACGGTCTTCAGGCGGCTCATCATCCAGTGGCGCGTCGTTATAACGAAATGCAACTTGAGGGAGATGCACTCGCACTGGATCAGGTGGTGGAGAAGATCCTCGAACAACCTTTGGCCTTTCAGCCCGGCAGCCGCTGGCATTACAGTGTCTCCACCGATGTGCTGGCCCGAGTGGTGGAAATCATTTCCGGAAAAAGCATCGACCAGTTTCTGCAGCAAAGGCTGTTCGACCCATTAGGCATGAAGGACACCGGTTATTTTCTTCCTAAGGAAAAACATGGACGCCTATCGGAAATCTACTGCATTGCCAATTGGTTTGACCACGGAAACACCCCGGAAGACCTGGAACAACAATGGCGTGAAGGGGCGGTTGCCAGCCGGCTGGTCAGCGGGGAAACCCACCGATGCCTGGAACCCCATCAGGCTTTCCGGGGAGGACACGGACTGGTTTCAACCGCCAGTGATTATCTCAACTTCTGTCGTATGTTGCTCCAGCGTGGCCGATGGGAAGGGGAACACTTGCTGGCTCCGAAAACCGTGGAATTGATGACCATGAACCACATCCGTCAGCCCATGATGCCCCTGGAAATCCGAGGATATGAAATCCCCGGGGAAGGCTTCGGGCTGGGATTCGGGGTCAATATCGATGTCGCTGCAAGCCTCAATCTCGGCAGTGTCGGAACCTACGGATGGGCCGGACTTGCTTCAACCCACTTCATCATCGATCCCCTTGAAGAACTGATTCTGATCCAGATGGCCCAGTTCATCCACCCCCCGGAACAGTTGCTTTTTAAATACCTGCGGACTGCCGTTTATCAAGCCCTCATTGATTGATTTTTTCCAATTCTAGGATTGAGAATTGGCCTTGGTGCTGATTAAGGGATGGGGTGAATCAGGCCCTCATCAAAGCAGCATCGGTTGGTAATCATACCTTGGGAATTCATCCGGCTTGCCTGGGAGATGTCTGAGCAGAGAACGGGACCTTTCCCAGAATGCAATGAGCAGATCGCTGATGAGTTTAAAATGACTGATGTTCATAGAATCAATAGACTCTGCGATGACTCGACATTGATGATGCTTGCGTAAACAAATCATGAATCCTTGCGGGTCATGAAGATTTTTTGATTGACGGATGCAGAAACATTTTAGCATCCTTCAAAGTGAACATAATCCAAACTCTGCATAAACAGATGAATCAACCAACCAATTCCTTCCCTAAAACATGAATCACCCCTGCCACGATTCACAGGTAAACCGTCTGAGGAAGATCGAGGGGCAGGTGCGAGGTCTCCAAAAGATGATCGAGGAACGACGCTACTGCATGGATATCGTTTCCCAACTTCGGGCTGTCCAGGGCGCCCTTAAAAAAGTCGAGCTCGGGATCCTAGAAACCCACCTCCAGCACTGTGTCCAGGATGCCCTCAATTCCAGGAATTCCGAAGATGCTGAAGCAAAAATCCAGGAAATCCTCCAACTCTTGCAAAAAAATTGAACCCACACTCTAGAATCTAATTTGGGCCTCTCCTGAACTTCCCGTCATAGCTCGAAATTTTTTCTGAAGATCTCCTAAAGGGGATTGACATTCCCTAAGATTCTTTCATAATAATTTGTTTGTTTATAGGTCCCCATCGTCTAGTCGGCCTAGGACACCGGCCTTTCACGCCGGCAACAGGGGTTCGAATCCCCTTGGGGACGCCACCTACCCTCCCGGGGACGTAGCTCAGCTGGGAGAGCGCAACGCTGGCAGCGTTGAGGTCAGGGGTTCGATCCCCCTCGTCTCCACCAATTAGTTAAATCCTCTGTAATCCATTCGTATCACTCGTTTCTTATATTTCCTAATTTTCTTTTCTGGTACATGTTTTCTGTTACAACTTAGAGTTCAAAAATACTCAGGTTGTCTTTTGCTAAATCACATCTAATATTATATT
>ENA-OSEY01003020-OSEY01003020.1-marine-metagenome-genome-assembly--contig:-NODE-3020-length-10535-cov-3.854752_pt1 | contig 10535 bp, 10 predicted proteins | sample MGYA00248465_ERZ534230 | MGnify/ENA primary metagenome ERZ534230 (study PRJEB26409, sample SAMN06344110) | marine metagenome | isolation source: Sea water from surface | place: Atlantic Ocean:Southern... | reverse complement strand
CTGCTGGGCTGTTGACAACAGCCAAAGGGGCCAGAAGGCCAAGGGCAGCAGGAGCCACCAGCAGTTGCTGGAAAAGCGTCATGGGTCGAGGGCGATTTGCCCATGACGCAACATCCGTCTCTAAGCGTCAAGCCATCTGGGCAAGAGGCAACAAGAGGTTTCAGTCGATCAGGGCAACCCAGGCGAAGGCCATGCCGATGCCCATCCAGATGCCGGCACCAAGCCGTTGCCCCTGGGAGCCGAGGCGCTCAACCAGGGTCTTGGACCAGTTGCTCACCACCAGCAGCAGTGCTCCTTGGCCAATCAACAAGCCCAGGAAATAGGTGAACAGCGGGGTGGGTTCCGCTCCAACGATGGTGCTGCCGAGCAGAAAACCGTGCAGGGCCACCAGCGGCAGCAACCAACGGGAGGAGGCCACGGTGAGAGCCATCAAACCCTCCACCACCAGGCTGAGGGAGACCATGGCCTCCGCCCAGGGAGCCACGGCATCCGGCAGGGGAATGAACTGCGACAGAACACTGCCGCCCAGGCCAGCAGCCAGCAGAGGAATCACCCAGGCGCGGGGACGTTGCAGGCCGATGAAGGCGATGGCCAGCAGAAACAGGAGATGGTCAGGACCCAGCAGCGGGTGACCAATGCCACTGAGCAATCCCTGCACGGGGGTGAGGGCAGCGCTGTCGCCCATGCCAAAGGGGTGGTGGGCGAAAGCCGGACTGGCCAGGAGAAGAACCGCCAGAAGCGAAGGGCCGGCGATCCGCAGCGGCCTGCGCAGGGCCAGTGGCAAAGAATTCAAAAGTCGATCCTCGTCGGTTTGATCTGGCGGGCGTTCTGACTGACGTGGGCGGAGAGCCGACGTTTCACAGCTGCGGGACAGCGGCAGATTTTCACTGCTCTTTCCCCGTTTCCTTCAGCGGCTGTTCCCCGCTGAAACCAGCACCCCACCCTACCGGCGCCTGGCCGTCGCGCCTGACCAACAATCATTCGGCCTGTGGCGGTGCATCGGCAAGGTCGGTGGTGTGGAAATTCCAGCGATCACCGTCTTCCAGCCAGAGCTCCCAGGCCAGGCGGCGGCCGCTCCGTTTCAGTCGCAGCTGGCCGCCAAAACCCGCCGGAGAGGGCTGATAGAGCTCGGTGATGTCGTCAACAGGGGCTCCATCCCGGGTGAACACCTGCTCCACCTGTTCACCAAGCCGGGCCGTCAGGTCGCTGCGCAGCTCATCAACCGTCACGCCGGCTGGCTCGAGAAATCGAGCACCAGATCGCCGACGTCATCCCGGCTGATCTGGAAACCGAAGCCATCAACGGTGCCGGTCCACAGGCCTGTATCCAGATCGGCCTCGATCCCCTCCAGCTGCTCCACCTTGTGATCGAAGAGCAGCCCGAAGCAATGGGCCGCGACCTGGGCGGCCTGGGACGCATCCATGTCATCGAGTTCGTGGGCTTCCACCGGACACCCATCGAGCAGTTCGGCATCGATGACGTTGCCGGACCCAACGTCCTCCACAAGAGCTTGCAAGCCAGCCAGATCGGTCATTGCCTTCGCCGTTGAAGCAACACACGCAACACCATCATCCCTGGGCCAGAGCGGTGGTGAGGGCCGTGTCCACGCTCAAGGTGCGCGATCCCAGATGCACGGGCTGTGCGATCACCTCCTGGGCCAATTCCAGTTCAAATGGAACAAAACCGCCCTCCGGCCCCACCATCACCACGGCCGTCCCCCTTGGGGTGTCGCGCAAGGGAAGGGATGCCCCCATCTGGGCCATCCAGCAGGGCCGTCCAGCACAAAGATCCTTGAGCTGGTCTTCGACGAAGGGGCGAAAGCGCCTGTGCTGATGCACCCGGGGCGCCACCGTGTCGCTGGCGCGCTCCATCCCAGCAAGCAACGCATCATGCACCTTCTCGGGTGCGAGCAAAGGCGATTGCCAATAGCTCTTTTCAACCCGGGCGCAGTTGATCAGGTGAAGGTTGGCCACCCCGTATTCGGCCACGGTGCGGAACAAACGGCGCAGCACCTTGGGCCTCGGCAAGGCCAGAACAATGTCGAACCGATGGCGGGGCGGCGGTGGCTGGTTGAGGTCCACCTCCAGCACCACGGCATCTGCATCCAGCGCACAGATGCGGCCCTGGCCCAGATCGCCATTCAGCTCACCAACCCGGATGCTGTCGCCCACCGCAGCCCGAAGCACCGAACGGATGTGATCCGCCCGCCGATCCACAAGACGAACTTTCCGTTCATCCAGCCAATCCGAACGGTTGAGAACAACGATGTTCATGGCTGGATCTCTGGGAGCAACAGCACGCCGTCGCTAACAGATCCGTCAGTTCAGCACAACAATCCCCGCGGCCCACAATCCTCAGCAGTGTTCGAACACCCCGGGGATCAACTCCCGCTCGCGGCGCGCCTGAAACTCAGCGTCGGCAGCACGCAGCGCCGCAGGATCATCCTGGAACCAGCAGCCATAGAGAAGATTCAGGATCCGATCAACATCGAGATCACGATCAGCCACGTCCTGCCAGAGGCGTTGGCTTAATTCGGCATCAGCCAGCTGAAATTGAGCCTGGGCCAGACGTCGGGCTGCGTCGAAATGGGCCTGTTGCAACTGCCGCGACGGTGAGTCGTACTGAAGCAACCGTCCCTGGATCGTTTGAAGCAAACCCATGCCATCAGCTTTGCTGCATTCAGATTGAATCCGCAGATGCCGATCGACAATGGGTCGTCATGCTGGTTTTCAAACAGCGGCACCAAAGCCGATCACAAGGAAGCGATCAACACTGATCAAATCCCAACAAGATCCTGTCCTGCAAGCCAGCGTGATTAAGGCCAGGACGGTGCAATTGCAGGGCCGGAAGAAGATCGAGCACAAGATTGTTGGCCCGGCGGGATTCAACGCAAACCCCAACACGATCCCCAATGGACCGCGCCAGACGGATCTGATCCATCACCAGCTGCAACTGGAACATCTGCTGGTCAAGGCTTCTGGCATGGGCAGCCCCGTTGAGGCTGCAGCCCAGCAGCACGATCAACCACCAACCCTGTGATCGCATCGGCATCACACCATCAGAAGACATCCCCCCTCAACGTCCCATGCCGCCTCCCCCTGGGGTGAGCATGCGAATGGCCTCGCCCGCCTGGAGCTCCAGCTGCACGGCACCGGGCAGGGGATGGGCCACACCCTCACGGTCGAGCCGCAGGTTCTCGCCACAGGCACCACTGGCCCCACCGTTGAGACCGAACGGGGGCACCTGCCGCGAGCCACTGATCAGCGACACACTCATCGGCTCGAGGAAACGGATCGTGCGCTCCAACCCGTCGCCCCCGGGCCATCGGCCCTGGCCGCCACTGCCGGAGCGCACCGCGAAGGATTCCAAGCGCACCGGATAACGGCTCTCCAGCACCTCGGGATCCGTCAGCCTCGAGTTGGTCATGTGCGACTGCAGCCCCACCGATCCGGCAAAGCCCTCACCAGCGCCGCCACCACCGGCCACCGTTTCGTAGTACTGGCAGCGGCCATTGCCAAAGCTGACGTTGTTCATCGTTCCCTGGCCGGCCGCCTGGGCGCCGAAGGCCGCAAAAAGCAGATTGCAAAGAGCCTGAGACACCTCCACGTTGCCGGCCACCACAGCGGCGGGGGGCCGCGGATTCAACAGACAGCCCTCCGGCACCACCAGATCGAGCGGCGCGAAACAGCCCTCGTTCAAGGGGATGTCGCTGTCGAGGAGACAACGGATCACGTACAGCACAGCCGCCCGCGTCACCGCCAGGGGGGCATTGAAATTGCCCGGCCGTTGCGGCGATGTTCCGCTGAAATCCAAACGCAACCGTTGGCGGTTGGGATCAAGGCTCACCTGCACCACCAGACAGGAACCGTCATCCAGGGCCAACTGATGCCGGGCGTCCCTCAGGCGCAACAGCAGCCGCTGAACACTGTGGGCTGCGTCCTGCTGCAGCAGGGTCATCTGCTGTTGCACCAGGGTCTGCCCCTCCCGCTCCACGAGGGATTGCAGCGCCACAATCCCCGCCTGATTGGCCGCCACCTGCGCCTGCAGGTCGGCCAGCAGTTCCGGAGGGTTGCGGGGCGGCGTCGCCATGCCGCTCCACACCGCTTCCAAATCAGCGGCGAGAACCCGGCCCTGGCGCACGAACAGCTGGTTGCGCAGCAGCAGGCCCTCATCGGCAATGGTGCGACTGAAGGACGGCATTGATCCGGGAGCGATGCCACCCACATCGGCGTGATGGCCACGGCTGGCCACAAAGAAGCTGGGCTGATCCCCGTTGCAGAACACCGGCGAGATGGCGGTGATGTCGGGCAGGTGGGTGCCGCCATGGAAAGGGTCGTTGCTGAGCAGCGTGTCGCCGGGCTGCAGCGGTGCGACATCACCATTCGCCACCTGGGCCAGCAGGTCGCGAACGCTGTCGCCCATCGATCCGAGGTGCACCGGAATGTGGGGGGCATTGGCCACCAGGGCACCCGTGGCATCAAACAACGCACAGGAGAAATCCAGGCGCTCGCGGATGTTCACGGAGCGACTGCTCTGCCGCAGCTGTTCCCCCATCTGTTCAGCGATCGCCATGAAGCGGTGGCGAAACAGTTCCGCCTGCAACGGGTCATGGGCACCGGCCTGGGCCAGCAGCGGTGATCCATCTGCGGGATGCGAGTGCTCCAGCAACAGCGTGCCCCCCTCCAGCACCCGGGCCTGCCAGCCCGGCTCCAGCACCGTGCAGCCCGTGGCTTCGGCGATCAGGGCCGGACCTGCAATCCGCTGATTCAGCCGCAGGGCACTGCGGTTCAGCAACGGCACCTGCGTCCAGCCGCTCGACTCCAGGTGCATCGACACCTGCGGCGATGGCTGCACCTCTGGCGTTGGTTCGGCCATCTCAGCTGCGGCTGTTGCTTTAGCTGCGGTTGTGGCATCGAACTGTTGGGGTGCTGTGACCTCAACATTGAGCTGTTCGACGATCAGGGCCTGATCGGCATCAATGCAGTAGCCGTAGCGTTGCTGATGGCTCACCTGGAAGGCTGAGATCACCGCATCAACGCCTTGCTCGGCGAACCAAGGGAGCACCAGAGTCTGCTCAGCAGAGGGATAACGCAGGGCCAGGCTGACCCAGACCTCCGGCTCCCCCGCATCGGCATCAGCGCGATCCCCCTGGAGACGCAAGGTCTCCTGCGCTTCAGCCATGAGCCGCTCCACCTGATCCGGCAGGGCCGCCAACAGATCAGGCGAGAGGGCAGTGCCGAGATGCACCTGCCGCCGACAGCGCTGACGGGCCTGACCCATGCCGAAGGCGGAGAGAACGCCAGCCATGGGATGCAACAGCACTGTGTTCAGCCCCAGTTCATCAGCGAGGCGACAGGCGTGCTGACCACCAGCCCCTCCGTAGGCCACCAAGACCCCGCCGCGAATGTCCTCACCGCGATGCAGCGACACCCGGCGGATCGCAGCGGCCATGGTTTCCACCGCCAGTAGCAACGCCCCAGATGCCACCCGCTCCGGGGTCTGCCCCAGCGATGCCGCGAGCTCGACGAAGCGATGCCGCACCACCTCCACATCCGGTGGCAGATCTCCGGACTGGCCGAACACCGCTGGGAAGCGGTCCACCTGCAGACGCCCCAGCAGCAGGTTGGCGTCGGTGATGGTGAGCGGTCCGCCGGCGCGATAACAGGCCGGGCCCGGTTGCGCTCCAGCGGAGCGGGGCCCCACCCGCAGCCGCTCCCCCTGGAGCTCCAGCACTGATCCGCCACCGGCCGCCACGGTTTCAATCGGCAGACGTGGGGCCAGCAACTGCAGGCCGGCGATCTCGGTCTGCTCCTTCACTTGCCGCAAAGCCTGCGCATCGGCGGAAGCCACGCAGAACACATCCGTCGACGTGCCCCCCATGTCGAAGCCGAGCACCGGCACCCCGTCAAAGCCGGCCATCCGCGCCGCGGCGATCGCCCCGACCATGCCGGCCGCGGGCCCCGAAAGGATGGTGTCTTTCGCTTGCAGCCTGTCTGGAGCCTGCAACGCTCCGCTGGAGGTCATCACCCGCAGTGGCGTGGCAGCGCCCAGCGCCCCTTGCACCTGCTGCAGGTAGCCATCCAGCACCGGATGCACGGCCCCCTCCACCAAGGCCGTCTGCCCCCGCGGCACCAGGCGGGGCATCACGCTTACTTGGTGGGAGCAGACCACGGTGCGAAAGCCAAGCTCGCGCAGCAATGCAGCGCAGCGCTGCTCATGGGCTGGGTTGCGCTGGGCATGCAACAACGCCACCACGGCGACGTCCAGACCGGAACGGCGCAGCTCCTCAAGACGCCGCCGCAGCGGCTGATCCAGCACCAGGGGCTCCACCTCCTCACCCCGAGCATCGAGCCGACCGGTCAGCTCCAGCACCGTTTGCGCCAAGAAGGGGCGCTGGGGCTGCTCGAGCGCGAACAGATCGTCGCGATGTTGATCGCCGATCCACAGCTGATCCCTCAGCCCGGCATTGGTGAGCAACAGCAGCGGCGCACCAGCCCCTTCCAGCAGCGCATTGGTGGCCACGGTGGTGCCGAGACGCACGTCGTCGACGTCCGCCAGATCCACGGGCGGTGCAGCCGACGCCAACATCGCCTCCATGGCCGACACCGCAGGGTCTCCATGACCGGCCTGCTCCGAGAGAACCTTGCGCACATGCAGCTGGCCTTCTGGATCGCGACCGATCAGATCGGTGAAAGTGCCACCGCGATCAATCCAGAAGCACCACCCCATTTCAGGCCCTGGCCAATGTCGTACCAGCCTGCCGCCCAGGCCGATCAACAAACCATGTCGACGCCCCCCGATGGGCGAGCTGAACTGAGAACGTTGAGAGGCAACCGCCGCCCGAACGCTTGGACAAGCTCGCCACGGCCTGGGCGATCTTTCAGGGGTTACTGCTGGAAGCCGTTCCGTTTCTGCTGCTCGGCGTTGCCATCGCAGGGCTGGCCCGATGGGCCGTGCCACCGGGTGCCTGGATCGAGCGGCTGCCCAAGAACCCTCTGCTGGCTCCGATCATCGGGGCCCTGATGGGTTTTGCCCTCCCAGCCTGCGAATGCGGCAACGTCCCCGTCGCTCGCCGTCTGCTGGCCAGCGGGGCACCGATGGGCACAGCCTTCGGCTTTCTGTTTGCAGCTCCGGTGCTGAATCCCATCGTGCTGGCCAGCACCTGGGCGGCGTTTCCTGATCAGCCCTGGCTGCTGGTGGCCCGGCCATTGGGGGCCTTTCTGCTGGCGATCCTGCTGAGTTTGTTGCTGGTGCAACTGCCCGAGACGCAGCTCCTGGCAACGGCGCTTCTGGAGGAACGCCGCATGAGCCAGCCCCTCAGCAACCTGGGGCTGCTGCAGCGCAGCAGTGGTGTGATCGGCGGATCACCCAGCCCCCCCCGATCCATGAGCGGCAGGCGCCTCAAGGCCTGGCAGGTGCTGGACCAGAGCTGCCGCGAATTTCTCGATCTGCTGGCTCTGCTGGTGCTGGGGTGCGTGATTGCGGCCCTGGTGCAGACCTGGCTGCCGCGCAGTTGGCTGTTAGCCGTGGGGGGCGCGCCGACAGCATCGATCCTGGCCTTGATGATGCTGGCCGTGGTGGTGTCGGTCTGCTCCAGCGTGGATGCCTTTCTTGCCCTGGGGTTTGCCGCTCAAATCACCCCAGGAGCCCTGCTGGCCTTCCTTTTGCTGGGGCCCGTTGTGGATCTCAAACTCGCGGGCCTGTTCACCGTGCTGATGCGGCCAAGGGCGATCCTGATCACGGCGATCGGTGCCAGTCTTGGCGTGCTGCTGATCGGTCAGTGGATCAACCTGTGGCTGCTGTGAGGGGCCGGTCGAGTTGAAGCGCGCAACCCTGCTGCTGCTCTGGGGCCTAACGCTGTTGTGGAGCTTCCACAGCGGACGCCTCGATCTGCTGCTTCGCGGGGTTTTTCACGGCCTGGTGGGGGTCACCGGCCTTGTCTTGCTGATGCTGGGCGTGGCCGTTCTGCTGAAAAGAGAGAAACAAGACGAACGCTGGCGCTGGCCCTGGCTGCTCAGCGGCGTGATGGCTGCGCTGGTGCTGATCCTTCCGCCCAGCCCCTCCTTCAGCGATCTGGCCAGCAACCGCCCCCAGGGCCTGCCCGATCCACCGGAATTGGCCTTTGTTCTGCCCCCCGAACAACGCAGCCTCACGGAATGGGTGCGCTTGCTGCGCAGCCAGCCCGACCCTGATCTTGTGGCCGGCAATCCTGTGCGCATCAGCGGTTTTGTCTGGAGGCAACCCCAGGGCCCGCCGCTGATCGCCCGGCTCACGGTGCGCTGTTGCCTGGCCGACGCCACGCCCGCTGGCCTGGCGGTGGAGTGGCCGGAGTCGTTCAGCCCCCAAACCAACCAGTGGTTGGCCATCGAGGGAACGATGAGCGTGCAAATCCGGAACGAACGGCGCATCCCCGTCGTGATTCCTGAAAACATCACGCCGATTGCCAGGCCCGAGCGGCCCCTGGAACCATGACGCGGCGGCCCTTGCTGCTGATGCTGATGGCCTGCGCCGCTGTTCTGGGGCAGCAACAGCTGCTGTTGCGACAGCCTCCACGTCTGCTGCGCTTGGTGCCCCAGCAGGTGCAAAGCGGCAGCGCAGCTCTGGATCTGCAGTTCAGTCGCCCGATGGATCGGCCCCGGGTCAGCGAGGCCACCCGAATCACTCCGGCCGTGCCCCAGCAGTGGCTGGGGGAGACGACATCACTGCGGATGGTGATCGATGCGGATGTCGTGCCCAAGGCTCCGCTCGAACTATCGATCGCAGGGGACGACCAACGCGGGCTGCAGCTGGAACAGCAGCAATGGTGGTGGGACCCGAGACCCTGGCTGATCGCGACGCGACCTGTGCCGGAAGGCGAGCAGGTTCAACTGCAGACGCGATCGGGAGCGTGGATGCCGATCAGTGGGGTCTGGCCCGCCATCCCCAGCGTCGTCCCCCTCGGAAATGGTCGAGGCATTGCGCTGGTGGGACGCGATCAGAACGGCACCGAACAGGTGTGGTGGGACCAGCTGACGCCCCGCAGCACCGCCAACCGTCTGGCGGCCTTGGGGCCGCCAACGCTGAGGCGCACAGAACCCCTGTTGAAAGGGGAGGTGCTCTTCGCCCATCTCAGCAGCAATCTCAATGGTGATCTTCTGGTGCAGAGCGGTGGATTCCAACCCGGCAGCGACCAAGCCCTGTTGCTGCAGGCCGATGGCAAACGCAAGGCTCTGGCACTGAAACCCTCCGGGCCGATGCAGTTGCTTCCGGCTGGAGGGGGGGTGGTGATGCCCACCTATGACGGTCTGAGCCTTCGCCCCCTGCAGGCAACCGAGCAAAAGCCGCAGATGCTGCCGGGCAGCCGGGAGCTGGGGGCCTTCTGCGGTGCCTCAGGACGGGCCGTGCTGATCCGGCACTGGCCGGATTACAGGCGCTCGATCGAGCTGGTGGTTCCAGGGCAAGCACCGAAGCAACTGCACCTCGGTGATCAGGCGGTGCTGGGGGTGGCCTGCGACAACCGCGGCAAACGGATCTGGGCTGTGCTGGGGCGCTGGGAGCAGCAACGGGGCAATCACGAACTGGTGCTGATCAGCGACGCGGGAGAAGTGACACAAAGCAGGGCCCTGGAACCATGGACGCTCAAGGCGGGCAGCCCCATCCAGTGGAACCCTGTGACGAATCAATTGCTGATGACGCTGACTCGACCAAAGCAAACCCATGCCCGTGCCGGCCTGATCGACGGCGACAGCTTGAAGCTCATCAAGGTGATCAACACACCCATCAGCGAAGCCCAGTGGCTGAATGCAGGCTGATCAGCAAAAGCTGAACAACAAAAAAGGAGGGCAAAACTGCCCTCCTGTTCAAACAAAGTTCGAGCGATTGTTGAGACTTAGAAGCTGAACGTCACACCAGTGCCGACATGGTGCTGCCAACCTTCACCCCAGCCCGGTGCATCTTCCCAGCTGTAGGTCTGCTGCCAGTGCAGGAACAGCGTTGCATCACCGATGGGAACCGAAAGTTCAATTTCACCGGCCAAATCTGTACGGGGATCCAGTCCTGCGTAGCTACCGGGAACATAGAAACGAGGTCCAGCTTCAATCATCAAGGAGATTTCATCACCACCAAATGTGAAGCCCAAGCCCACACGAGGGTCGGTGTAGTTGCCCACATACATGCCATCGGATTCCCAGCCCTGACGGTGATCCACTGACAGATAAACACCATTCACCAGATCTTCGATGCCATCGCCAAGGGCAAAGTTCACATCTCCATCACCAAGAGCCCAAGTCACCTTTGCACCGAGCTCGTTCTTCAAGCCCTGAATGTCCTCACCCTGATCTTGGGTGACGTAATAAGGGTTCCAGGAAAGAGCAATGCTTAAACGGTCATTGGGTGCATAGCGGGCCTGCAGAAAGCCTCTGATATCGGTGCGTTTGAAATCGGTATCGTGCTCATGACCGTGATCATCATGGTCGTGATCATCGTGGTCGTCATGATCATCGTGGTCGTCATGATCATCGTGGTCGTCGTGATCATCGTGGTCGTCATGGTCGTCA
>ENA-OSEY01003019-OSEY01003019.1-marine-metagenome-genome-assembly--contig:-NODE-3019-length-10539-cov-46.704454_pt1 | contig 10539 bp, 10 predicted proteins | sample MGYA00248465_ERZ534230 | MGnify/ENA primary metagenome ERZ534230 (study PRJEB26409, sample SAMN06344110) | marine metagenome | isolation source: Sea water from surface | place: Atlantic Ocean:Southern... | reverse complement strand
GGAAAAAGGATTATCTAAGTAAGAGTAAATATATATAAAAATTAATAGAGATATCATTATACTCAAAAAAAATTTAACATGTAAATTAGTTTTTCTCGTAAAATTTCTTTTTCTTTTTGGTTCTTTAGAAATTAAATTACCCACAACACCAATGAACATAAGCAGTGACATGGATAAATACACCTTTTTCCAAACATCATGTTCATAATTTTCGCTTCCCCAATAAGAAGCTAACCAAAGGCTACCAGCACCCCCAACCAACATTCCGATTCTGTAACCAGCAATGTACATAGACGATAGTGAACCCTGTAGTTTTTTATCTATAGACTCAATTCTATAAGCATCGATGATTATATCTTGAGTTGCACTAAAAAATGCAACAAGCGTTATACACACAGCTGTAATAATAATATTATTCTGTGGATCGTTTACTGAAGTTAAAACTAAAGAAAATATAATTAAGAATTGAGTTAAAAGTAACCAACTTCTTCTATGACCTAAATTTAAAAAAACTGGAATAGTTACCTTGTCGACAAGTGGAGACCATAAAAATTTAAAAGCATAAGCAAAACCTGCCCAACTAAATAATGTTACAGTGCTACGGCTAATACCAGCTTTAACAAGCCAAACAGAAAGAGTTGAAAAAACTAAAAGTATTGGAAGACCAGATGAAAATCCTAAGCACAGCATTTTCAATGGTTTTTCACTAAAAAAAACTGAAATACTTTTTTTCAAATTAATTTCTCCAAAAAGAAGGTAGAAAAAGAACTAAGATAGCGAATAGCTCTAACCTACCTAAAATCATAGCTACACTCAATATCCACTTTGCAAAATCTGACAATTCAGAAAAATTACCATTTGGTCCAATCATATTTCCCAATCCTGGACCTACATTAGAAATGGATGTAGCAGCAGCAGAAATTGAAGTAACAAAGTCTAAACCATTTATAGATAATAATGCAGTTATTATAAAGAAAATAATAATATAAAGGTAAACGAAAGAAATAATTGAAGCAATAAATTTATTATCAATATTATTTTGATCATATTTCATTATAAAGATTCCTCTTGGATAAATAGTTTTTTTCAATTGATTTATTAAAAAATGATATAAAATTTGAACTCTAAATATTTTAATTCCACATGCAGTTGATCCTGCACATCCTCCAATAAACATTAATCCTAAAAATAAAATTAATGTAAAGCTTCCCCATGTGTCAAAATCAGCGTTTACATATCCAGTTCCAGTTAAAATAGAAATTATATTAAAAATTATTGATCTAAAGTTAAGTTCTGCTGAGTCGCTAATAATTAAATATATTGATAAAATTACTATACTTGAAATAATTATTTTAAAAAAAGTTCTAATTTGAACATCATTAAAAATTATTTTTCTGTTTCCACTAATAAATTTGATATAGGCTATAAATGGTAAGCTGCCCAAAATGGTAAAAATCATTGCAGAAATTTCAATTGATATACTATCAAAAAATCCAATGGATTGATTATAATTAGAAAATCCACCAGTAGCTATGGTAGTCATAGAATGAGTTAAACTATCAAATTTCCCCATTCCAAATATCCAATATGATAATGCACAAAGAGCGGTTAGACCTGAATAAATATAAATAAGTCTCAAAGCTATTTCTTTTGATTTAGGAAGAATTTTTTCAGAAGAGTCGTTGCTAGAAATTTTAAATAATTGCATACCACCAACATTCATTATTGGCATTAGTGTAATTGCCATCACAATAATACCAATGCCACCTAGCCATTGTAGTATTGCTCTCCATAATAGAATGCCTTTTGGAGTATTCTCTAAGTTGGAAATAATTGTAGATCCAGTTGTTGTAATACCAGACATACTCTCAAAAAAAGCATCAGTAATTGAAAGCTCCATAGTCGAAAATATAAATGGTAAAGATCCAAAAATAGCAATACTTAGCCATGACAAAGCAGTTAATAAAAATGCTTGTTGTAAATTTAACTTTTTGTCGTGGTCTAGATTTGAAAGAAAAAATAATGATCCAAAAATTATTGTCACAATAGATGCACCAAAAAATGATGAATCTATTTCAGAATAAATAAATTGAGCAATTATAGGGATGAACATTGAGACCCCTAAAATTATTTGCAAAATTCCAAGTGTAAAAAAAACAGTTTTATAATTAGACATTTTGAAAGAACATTATTTTATGGTAAATAAATTTCAACTCTATAAGAATTAATAAAATCGCCAATTTAAGATTTTTATAAAAGATATATTCGTGATTAAAAAAGAAATTTTAGACAAAACAAGTGCTTGGCCTTTCGTTGAAGCAAAAAAAATGCTTCGTGAGAGAAAATCATTTATTGATAAAAAAGGTAAAATTACTCTTCAAACAGGATATGGCCCAAGTGGCCTTCCTCATATTGGAACATTTGGAGAAGTTGCAAGGACCTCAATGATGGTTAATGCTTTAAAGCAACTTACAGATTTACCAGCAGAAATAATTACTTTCTCTGATGATATGGATGGTCTAAGAAAAGTTCCTGATAATGTTCCTAATCAGGAATTGCTAAATAAAAATCTACATAAACCATTAACACAAGTTCCAGATCCATTTGAAAAATTTGCAAGTTTTGGAGAACATAATAATGAAATGTTAAAAGATTTTTTAAATAGTTTTAATTTTAAATACAGTTTTAAAAGCTCAACATCTTTATACAAAGGTGGTTTTTTCAACCCAACTTTAAAAATTATTTTAGAAAATTATGATGGTATAATGAATATTATACTTCCAACTTTAGGCAAAGAACGTCAACAAACTTACTGTCCTTTTTTACCTATTTGTCCAGATACAGGTCATGTTCTCGAAATTCCAGTTATAGAAATTGATAAAAAAAATTCTAAAATAATTTTTGATAATAAGGGTAAAAAATTAGAATCTAGTATTTTGGATGGAAATTGTAAATTACAATGGAAAGTTGATTGGGCAATGAGATGGTATGCTCTAGATATAGATTTTGAAATGTATGGAAAAGACCTTATTGAGAGTGCAATTTTATCAACTAAAATTATAAATTTAATCGGTAAAAAACATCCATCTGGATTTGCTTATGAATTATTTCTTGATGAAAAGGGTGAAAAAATTTCAAAATCTAAAGGAAATGGTATTACCATCGACCAGTGGTTAAAATATGCCTCACCTGAAAGCTTATCTTTATACATGTATCAAAATCCAAAAAGAGCTAAAAAACTTTATAATGAAATAGTGCCAAAAGCTGTAGATGAGTACCTTGATAATATTGAAAAATCAAAAAAACAAACAGAACAACAATTGGTAATGAATCCTGTTTGGCATGTTCATAATGGCAATATTCCAAAAGAAGAAATGATTATGTCTTTTTCTATGTTGTTGAATTTAGTTGAGACAAGCAATGCTGATAACAAAGATTTATTATGGAAGTTTGTTAAAAAATATAAATCTAACATTCATGAAAAAAACTTTCCAATTTTTGATGGACTAGTTGGTTATGCAATCAAGTATTTTAATGATGTTATTAAGGCTCAAAAAAAATATAAAAATCCATCTGAAAATGAAAAATTAGCTCTACAAGCTTTAGTTAAAACTTTAGAACAATGTAATGATCAGATGTCTCCTGAGGATATACAAACATTAATATATTCAACAGGTAAAGAGAATGGGTATGCAGAAAACTTAAGAGATTGGTTTAAATTAATTTATGAAGTGGTATTTGGAGATGAAAATGGACCTAGAATGGGTTTTTTTATAAGTTTTTTCGGTGTTAACGAAACAAAAGAGTTGATAATTAGTAAATTGAAATAATGTATTCAAATTTAAGATCATTAATATTTAAAATAGATCCTGAAAGAGCACATTTTTTAGCAATTCAATCACTCAAACTTAATTTAGTTTCAAATATATTTGATGAAAACAAAAATGATCCTATTTTAAAAACAAAACTATTTAATCAAAATCTTGATAATCCCATAGGTATTGCAGCAGGTTTCGATAAGAATGCCGAGGTATACAACCCTTTATTTAAGTTGGGTTTTGGATTTGTTGAAGTAGGTACGGTTACACCATTAAAACAATATGGGAATGAAAAACCAAGAGTGTTTAGATTGGTAGAAGATCAAGCATTAATTAATAGGTTAGGTTTTAACAACCATGGATCAGATACAATATTAAACAGAATAAAATCTAATAAAAAACTAGGTGTACTAGGTGTAAACGTAGGTCCAAACAAAGATTCTAATGATAGATTGAATGATTATCTAATTGGATTAGAAAAATTTTCTGAAGTTGCAGATTATATTACAATTAATATTTCTTCACCAAATACTGAAAATCTTAGAAATTTTCATGAAGAGAATAAATTGAAAGAGTTATTAAAATCTGTCTCAGAGAAAAAAAAACAATTAAAATCTGAAATTCCTGTAGCTGTAAAGATTTCACCAGATATAAGTGAAAATCAAATTGACTTAATTTCAGAAATACTTTTAGAAAATGAAATAAGCGCAATAATAATTTCAAATACTTCTGAAGCTTCTCGGGAAACACTTCAAAATATACAGAGACATCAAAAAGGTGGTTTATCTGGAAAACCTATTGAAAAAAAATCAAATCTTTTAATAAGTAAGTTCTACAATTTAATTAAAGGTAAAATTAAAATAATTGGAGTGGGCGGCGTTGACTCAGGTAAAGCAGCTTATGATAAGTTTTTATTAGGAGCAGATTATGTTCAGTTGTATACCGGCATGGTATTTCAAGGACCCAATATTGCTGGCATGATTAAAAAAGACCTAAAAGAATTACTAATAAGAGATGGTGTCAAAAATTTCACAGAAATTGTTGGAAATAAAACTGTTTCTTAAATGTATTAAACTTGACGCCTTCAATATCTCCCCTTATATAGGCACTGTTATTATGTCAAAAAAATGTGAACTTACCGGTAAAATTCCAATGAAAGGTCATAATGTTAGTCATGCTAACAACAAGACTAAAAGAAGATTTTTACCTAACCTAAAAAAAGTAAAATTTACAAGTGAGCTTACTGGAAGAAGTTTAAAACTTACTGTAAGTAACTCAGGTGTAAGGTCAGTTGACAAAAAAGGTAGTTTTGATGAATTTTTAAAAACTGTAAAAAATAAAAATTTATCTCCTAGATTAAAAAAGTTAAAAAAAGTAGTTTTAATTAAATCCCCTTTTAAAAAGAAACCTGTAGCTAAATCAGCTTAATGAACAAATTATTTATCACCCTGTCAATAATGATGGGGGTTGTTGTACTATCTTCTAATTATTTAGTTCAGTTCCCAATCAACTATTTTGGATTAAATGAGATTTTAACTTATGGAGCTTTTAGTTACCCAATAGCTTTTTTAATAACAGATTTAGCAAATAGGTCGTATGGAAAATTATTAGCAAGGCAAATTGTATATTTGGGCTTTTTAATAGGAATTATATTTACATTGTTATTCTCAACTGATTTTGCAGATTTAATCTCGGTTAGAATTGCAATTGGATCAGGGGTTGCATTTATTACTGCTCAATTGTTGGACATTCAAATTTTTGATCGATTAAGAAAAAAAGAGTGGTTTGTTGCACCACTTACTTCATCTTTGATTGGATCAACAGTCGACACATTTTTATTTTTCTCAATATCATTTTATGCAACAGGGGTACCTTGGGTTACTTTATCTCTTGGAGATTTAGCAGTAAAAATTTTAGTTGCTATAATAATGTTGATACCATTCAGAATGTTATTGAAAATTATTAAACCAATTAAAGTTTAATATAAAAATTTATAAGACAAAATTTTATAAGCTAATTTTGCAACAAGAAAATTATAAGAATTAAATCCTTTAATTGGAGATAGTTCATTAATATCTGCACCAACAATTTTCGAGTTTTTAGCTGCAATTCTTATTATATCTAATGTTTCGTCCCACAAAAGTCCTCCTGGTTCAGGTGTACCAGTTGCAGGCATAATACTTGAATCTAGTCCATCTACATCGAATGTTAGATAAACAGTTTTGTTTTTAATCAGTTTTTTAAATTTAGACAAATTCCATTTTTTTTTATCTTTTGCCCAAAAAATATTTATTCTTGAAGAATTTTTTTTTAAATATGGTATTTCACTTTCTGAGATATTTCTTATCCCAAATGAAATTAAAGAAACATTTTTATAATCTAGACATCTTCTAATTGCTGAGGCATGTGAAAATTTTTCTCCATTATAGCTTTGACGTAAATCTGCATGGGCATCAAAATGCAAGAGGCAAATATTTTTATATTTTTTAGTAAAAGGAACAATACACCCAGGAGTTATTGAATGCTCTCCACCTAAAGTCATTGGGAAAAGCTTTTTATCTAAAATTTCTTTATTAATATTTGAGATTTTATTAAGTGCTTTTTTAATATTTTTATCAATTTTAAATGGTTTTAAAGTTTTAATACCTATTTTTTTATAAGGTTCACAATTAAGTTCTTCATCATATAGCTCAACTTGATGTGATGCTTTTATGATTTCTTTAGGTCCATTTCTTGTTCCTCCCCCATAACTGACAGTTTTTTCTAATCCAAATGGAACAATCACAGCTTTTTCTTTAAAGCTAAATTTATTATCAATTCCTAAAAACCCGTTTTTATTTGATAGATATTTCAATTTTATTCAAAAATTTTTGTAAAGTTTTTTCTTTCTCTGTTTTTCCACTCACCCTTATGATAAGCATCACTTGCTATCAATGGTAAAACACTAGTTGCCTCTGCAAACACCATCTGTTCTTTTGTAATATCTACTTTTCCCCATGAACTTGCTTCTTTTAATGTGGAGCTGCTACATGCTCCGTCTCTACTATCAGCAACAGTAATTTGAACAGCATATTTATGCATGTCTACATCTTTTCCTAATAGTTCAGCACAAATAACAGTATCTTGAATAAAGTTTTTAGGCACACCACCACCAATCATAAATAATCCAGAACCTTTAGATTTGATTTTAATTTCTGTTAGTTCTCTAAATTCTCTAACTGAGTCTATTGTTATATGTTTTTTTGGATTTTGTTCTTGATGCATAACTAATCCGAATCCTGCACTCGAGTCAGTAAAAGCAGGGCAGAAAATAGGAACATTATTGTCAAAAGCGGTTTCAATTAAAGAGTCTTTTTTCTTTGAGTTATTTTTTAAATATTTTCCCATTTCATAAATGAACTCTCTTGAAGTATAGCTTCTCGCCTCTAGGTTATTAGCGATTTCACATATAATTTTATCACACATTTGAAGCTCTTCTTCATCTATGTAGGTATCGTAAATTCTATCTATATAGTTGTCTCTCAGCTCAGTATCATCTTGAAATTGTGAACCTTGATAATGTTTAAAACCAAGAGCTTCAAAAAAATCCATATCTACTATAGAGGCTCCTGTTGCAACAATTGCATCGACCATATTATATTTAACTAAATCTTTATAAATATTCATACATCCAGCTGCCGAAGTAGAGCCTGCTAAGGTAAGGAAAATTGTACAATCTTTATCTTTAAGCATCTCGTTATAAATATTAGCAGCATTTGCTGTTTCTCTAGAAACAAATGACATTTTTTCCATTGAGGATATAATTTTTCTAGAGTCGAAAGAAGTTATATCGATGTGCTCAACAGGATTTTTTAAGAAATCTCTTTTACTGTTATGACCTGGATTTTTTTGACTCGACATTAAGCTACCATGTTAGCTTTGTTAATGTCTTTATCATACATTGTCATTATTGGGTTATCTTCAACTTCATAAATTTCATTTGAGTAATAACCATTAAACTGAGTTCTAAATGTCAATCCGTATGCCCCAAGTTGACCAAGTTCAATATAATCATTTTCTTTAATATTATTTGGAAGCAAAAAAGGACCTTTCATATAATCCATGCTATCACATGTAGGTCCAAAGAAATCAAAAGCAGTTAATTTTTTTGAAATTATTTTATTAGAATTTTCTTTAATCATTCTAGATGGGAATACAATGTTTGGTGTACCTGCATCAAAAAGAGTACCATAGGTACCATCATTAATATAAAGCTTTTGTTTTTTTCTTAAATTAACTCTTACAACTGTTGAGCCACTTTCTGCAACTATAGCTCTACCAGGCTCACAAATAATTTCAGGAAGTTTTTCAAGTTTTAAATTTTCTAAACTCTTATTTATTTCATTAAAATAACTAATTAAAGATTGTGGAATTAAGTCAGGATAGATTGTAGGGAAACCTCCACCTACATTAATATAATCTGGAATTATCTTGGTTTTTTTAATTATATTTCCAATTTCACTAATTCCTTTCGCATAAGAAATTGGATGCATACATTGTGAACCAACATGAAAACTTAAGCCAACCTTTTTAGCATGTTGTTTTACAAGTCTTAACAAACCTATTGCTTCTGATGTTAAAGCACCAAATTTTTTAGATAAATCAATTTCTGCATGTTCATTGGAAACAGCAACTCTTACAAATAATTCTAAATCTTCAGCATTATTTGTACTTTCAATTATTTTAATCAGTTCATCTTTAGTATCTAATGAAAAAGTTTTTACACCATAATTAAAATATGCTTCTTTTATACTTTCTCTACTTTTTACAGTATGCATATAAGAGCATTTAGCAGTTTTGCTAAAAGTTCTAATATTTTTAATTTCCTCGATTGATGCTACATCAAATTGTTCAACTCCACTTTCTATGATTGTTTTGATTACTTCAGGGTGTGGATTAGTCTTAACCGCATATAAAATTTTTCCTGGAAATTTGTTTAGGAAAAATTTAACAGCAGATTTTATGGAATTCTTTCTTATACAGTAAACTGGTTTTTCAGGTTTCAGCTGATTAACTAATTCTTCAACTGATTTAAATTTTTGCATTTTAAATGCCTCCAAAAAAAATTTAATAAAAAAAAGTCTTTTTAAAAAAAACTTTAATATTTTTTGGCATATAAAGTAAACAACACCAATGTAAAGCAAATAATTCAAGCCAGAAATGCGTAAAATTCATATATTGTAATATCCTGCAGAGACCCCATATAAGGGTTATGAAAGAAGAAGCAAAACTACAGAATCTTAGCGATTTTGAGAATAAATCATTATTAATCGTGGATGATGATAATCCTTTCCGTGAGCGTTTAGCAAGAGCGATGGAAAAAAAAGGATTTGAAGTTTTTCAAGCTGAGAGTGTGCAAAAGGGAGTTGAATCTGTAAAAACTAAAAAACCTGGTTTTGCGGTTGTAGACTTAAGGCTTGCTGACGGTAATGGACTAGAAGTTGTAAAAGAAATTCAGTCTTCAAATAGTGATAGTAGGATTATCATGTTAACTGGTTATGGAAATATTCCAACGGCAGTAGCTGCAATCAAAGAAGGTGCTATAGATTATTTAGCCAAACCTGCTGATGCAGAAGATGTAGAGAAAGCATTATTGGCAGATCCTTCAAAAAAAGCTGCCCCACCAGAAAACCCCATGTCGGCTGACAGAGTTAAGTGGGAACATATACATAGAGTTTTCGAGTTATGTAATAGGAATGTTTCAGAAACAGCCAGAAGACTTAAAATGCACAGAAGAACTCTTCAAAGAATTCTTTCTAAAAGATCACCTAGATAAATTTTTTAATTTTAATTATTTGCTTAGTCAAAAGAGCTAAAAGCATAATTTTAAAAATCTCGGCTAATAGAAACGGTTTTGCACCTAAAGCAAAAATTGGCTTATCCCATCCAATCAATGTCCCAAGCCAAATTAGACCCAAAATATAAATTGTTGAAGTTGCGATAATTAACTTAAATAAAACAACGAAAAAATTATCATCAATCTTAATTTTAGAAGCTAAGTAACAAGCTGTTAAAAAACCAATTAAGTAACCCATAGTTGGCCCTGTAAAGTAAACTAATCCAACACCTTTTTCAGGAGAATTTGAAAATACGGGAAGCCCTGCAATTCCTTCAATTAAATACAGACCAATTGTAGCTAGTGCAATTTTATGTCCTAAACTTATTCCTAAAAATAATACAACAAATGTTTGCATAGTCATAGGAACCGGATAGAAAGGAATTTTGATCTTTGCAGATATAGTTAGTGCTATTGAACCAAGAACAATAACAACCAGAGATTTAAATAGTTTAGCTTGTGAGAGATTTTTTGTTAATTCCATTGTTAAATAATACTCAAAATATAAAAAATAATCTACTTATAATTGTTATAATAATTGAAAGTAAATTTTTTTATATACAGATTATATTATCATTATAATATTTAATATTACTTCATGAATAAAATTCAAAAAACAGATCATTTTTATTTGATTGATGGCTCTGGTTATATTTTTAGAGCTTATTATGCTTTGCCTCCATTGAGTAGAAAAAGTGATGGTCTTCCAACAGGTGCTGTAAGTGGTTTTTGCAGTATGTTATTTAAATTATTAGAAGATTCAAAATCCAATCAAAACTTGCAAAAACCAACACATTTTGCAGTAATATTCGACTCAGCAAGAAAAACTTTCAGAAATGAAATTTA
>ENA-OSEY01003015-OSEY01003015.1-marine-metagenome-genome-assembly--contig:-NODE-3015-length-10546-cov-2.078900_pt1 | contig 10546 bp, 12 predicted proteins | sample MGYA00248465_ERZ534230 | MGnify/ENA primary metagenome ERZ534230 (study PRJEB26409, sample SAMN06344110) | marine metagenome | isolation source: Sea water from surface | place: Atlantic Ocean:Southern... | reverse complement strand
TGCTCCGGCGGAGCGAGACCCCATCGGCTACCACGCGATCAACAAACTGGAACCGGCCAAACGTGCAAAGTCGGCGGTGCCAGCCAAACCCAAGGCACCCAAATATCAGGACGTCTTTGGACAGTGGCTGTGCGACCTCGCGGCACAAGATGACCGGGTAATGGGCATTACCCCCGCCATGTGTGAGGGGTCGGGCATGGTGCAGTATGCCAAGGCGTTTCCAGAGCGCTTCTACGATGTCGCGATTGCCGAACAGCACTCGGTAACGCTGGCTGCGGGTATGGCCTGCGATGGCCTCAAGCCGGTGCTCGCCATTTACTCGACCTTTTTGCAGCGCGGTTACGATCAGCTGATACACGATGTAGCCCTGCAGGGCCTGGACGTCACTTTGGCCATTGATCGCGCAGGTCTAGTAGGTCAGGACGGACCCACGCATCACGGTACCTTCGACCTCTCTTATTTGCGTTGCATCCCCAACATGGTGGTCGGCGCACCCAGCGACGAAAATCAGTGCCGACAAATGCTGCAAAGTGCCTGGCTCCATGAAGGACCCTCGGCGGTCCGCTACCCACGCGGGGAAGGCACGGGCATTGCGATCGATGCTGGACTCCCCGCGATGGAGATCGGTAAAGCCGAAATGGTGAGAAAAGGTACCGGCATCGCTATCCTGAATTTTGGTGTACTGCTGGATCAAGCGCTGGCTGCTGCCGAGGCATTGGGCGCAACCGTGGTCGACATGCGCTGGGTGAAACCCCTGGACGAGGCGATGATTCTCTCTCTGGTGGAGCAGCATGATCTGCTGATCACCTTGGAGGAAAACGCTGTAGCGGGTGGCGCGGGGAGCGGCGTCGCCGAGTTCCTCGCCAACGCGGGCGTCATTTGCCAATTACGCCACGTTGGTATCCCCGACGCCTTTATCGCGCATGCCGGACAGGGTGAGTGCCGGCAACTGGCGGGGCTGACCGCCGACAACATCATCGCGGTGGCACAAAGCACGGCGCCGGCCACGACCAGCAAACAAGCCCTATAACCTCTGACACCTGTAAGGCACTGACCCGTGGCCAAATCGAGCAAAGCTGTATCGTCACCCAGCATCACCGAGCAAATGACCGAGCTGAGTGAACTGGTGGAGCAACTGGAAGACCCGCAAATCGAGCTGGAGGTGGCTCTGGTGCTATACGAGAAAGGCGTCAAGCTGAGCGGCAGCATTCAAAAAATTCTTGAGTCTGCGGAGCAACGCGTCGCGCAGGTGGCCGCGGACGGATCGCTGCTCGACGGAGATGAGGCGTCAGACGAAGCCTGAGCCCGTTATGGAACCCTTCGCCTGGCTGAGCTGCCCTGACCCGAAACTTGCCGACGCGCTCGACTATCTCGCGCAGCACCCCGGTAAACAGCTACGCAGCCGATTAACCGTCGCCAGCGCCGAGCTGGTCGCGGGGGTAAGCGTCTCCGCTGCCGTCATGGCGGGCGAGGCGATCGAGTTACTCCACACCTACTCACTTGTGCACGATGATCTCCCGGCGATGGACGACGACGACCTCCGGCGAGGGCAGCCCACGCTGCACTGCGCCTTTAACGAGGCGACTGCCATTCTTGCCGGCGATGGCCTGCAAGCCGCCGCCTTTCAGCGGCTCACTGAAATAGAAGCTTTGAGCGCCGAGCAACGACTCGACATGATCGGGGTCGTCAGCAAAGCCGTCGGCTTCCATGGCATGGTCGGCGGCCAGGCACTCGATTTGGCTGCCGAACATCAAGCCGTCCCTGCTAACGCACTGAGGGACATACACAGCCTTAAAACCGGTGCGCTCATCTCTGCAGCGGCGGAGGTCGGCGCCATCTGTGGCGGCGCAACCCGCTCGCAACGTGATGCACTGGTGCGATTTGCCAAAGCGATCGGTCTTGCCTTTCAAGTCACCGACGATGTGCTCGACGTTACGGGTGATAGCGCCTCACTGGGTAAAACGGCAGGGAAGGACGAACGGGCAGAAAAATCCACCTACGTCAGCACATTGGGCCTGAAAGGCGCGCAAGAAGAGGCGGATGCGCTACTCAAGGAGGCGCTCCACGCACTGGGCGAATTCGGGGAGGCCGCGGAGCCGCTGCGAGCACTGGCCCGCAAAATGGTTCACCGGGACACTTAGTCTCACAGTTCAAACCGCTTCTTACAGGTGGCCAATCAATTCATTACAGTTGCGGCAACACCGTGAGTCCAGAGGGTTGCAGCGCAAGCAGGCCGACCCGACTCAGCCGAACTCCTACTAGCTCGCCGCAATCGCCGTCAACACCGCGGTCATACACCCGCCAGCCATTGCCCCCGCTGCCACATCATCCAGCATCACGCCCCATGCGCCTGGAACGCCACGTTCCAGGGCGCTGACCGGCCACGGTTTAAGAATATCAAACAGCCGGAACAGCAGTAGCGACCCGACCAGTAAGGTCATACTGGGCAAATCAAATGTTAAAACACTCATGGGGATAAGCGCCGCCAGCCACAGCCCTACAAATTCATCGATCACGATCGCAGGGTGATCGATCACCCCCCAAGCGGCGCCAGCGCGCTTGGATGACCACACCGCCAAAGCAGTGAGCCCGAACCACCCCCACCAGTGCCAGATCACCGGCATATCCAAGAAGAAGGCCAATAATGCCGCAGCGACAATGCTACCTGCCGTACCGGGTGCCACCGGGGACAGCCCGACACCAGCGCCAGTTGCGATCAATGTCGCCACATCGGTAATCGTTGCCTTGGTGGGATCGTCGTGATCAGCGGCGAAAGTGGTCATAGCCGACGCGCTCCGGAGTTCGATCACAGCTTATCCCGCTTCCCGCGACAACTCGACCCATTTCCATACAGCCATCTGGCAAGGGCATGTTGTCTGGTATTGTAAAAAGCAACTCGAAGTCATCGCCGCCTGCAAGCGCCCAATCCAGACTCTGATCAAGATCCGCAGATGACCTGAGTGTCTCGGACAGTGGCAACAGCGCGCTGTCGATTTCGAGTCTGACCCCACTGGCCGAGGCGATATGCGCGGCATCTGACAAGAGCCCGTCAGAAATATCAATACAGGCCGTCGCGCAATCTCGCAGGGCTTGCCCCAGTGCCAGCCGCGCCGCAGGTCTGATATATCGCGTCGTCAAAAATGCTGCCGCCGACTCATCAACGGCAAGCTGCCCACTGAGCACCGCAAGACCTGCCGCCGCATCGCCCAGCGTGCCGCTGACGCAGAGTCGATCGCCGGGTTGCGCGCCAGAACGCGTCAGGTACTGATCTGCAGGCGTCGAGCCGAGAACAGTGACCGTCAGGCTCAGCGATCCTCGCGTCGTATCGCCTCCCACCAAAGGCGCCCCTATCGCGGTGCGGGCTTCAGCGAGCCCTCGGGAAAAGCCCTCTAACCAAACCCGATCTGATTCCGGCAGCGTCAGAGCAAGCAACAAGGCCTTAGGTGAGGCCCCCATAGCTGCCAAATCGCTGGCGGCCGCCATCGTGCTTCGGTATGCCACATCGGCGGGCGAGAGCGAGGCCAAAAAATGCACGCCTTCAACAGCCGTATCGGTAGAGACGTGTAGGAGATATCCGTCGGGCATCGAGAGCGCGGCGGCATCGTCACCGATACCCAAGCGAACTGATGCGCCTTTATCCAATCCGGCAAAAAAATCCTGAATCAAGTCGAATTCGCTATCTGACATCAGTCCTCTTGCGCGTGCTCCACGGTTCGCAGATCTCTGGCGACCTTATCGAGCACGCCATTGATGTAACGATGGGAGTCTGTGGCGCCAAACTTTTTTGCCAGCGCGACCGCTTCATTGATAACGACTTTATAGGGCACATCGATGCGATCTCTGAGTTCGAAGGTACCGAGGCGCAGCAGATTTCTCTCGATCGGGTCGAGCTCTTCAAGCTTGCGATCGAGGGCGGGCGAGAAGAGCGCTTCAAGGGCATCGACATCCCCGACAACACCCTTCAATACGGCGCTGAAGTACTCACCGTCGGTGTGCTGAAAGTCGTTATCGACGCGAAATTCAGCCTCAATATCTGTCGCACTGGCCCCCGATAAGGTCCACTGGTACAGCGCCTGCAGACCGAAGTGACGCGCTTTGCGACGCTGCGCAGCGAGCGCATTGGGCTGACTCATCAGTCGCGCAACGTTCGCAGAAGGTTCATCATCTCGACTGCGCTCAAGGCGGCTTCGGCGCCTTTATTTTCTTCGTTGTCGGCAGAGCGCTCGAGCGCCTGCTCCAGTGTGTCCACGGTCAACACACCAAAGGCCACCGGCTTGCCCGTGCCCAGCGCCACCTCGCCGATGCCGCGGGTGCACTCGCCGGCAACATATTCAAAATGCGGTGTGCCGCCGCGAATAACGGCTCCCAGCGCCACCACGGCGTCGCAGTCAGGCCGTTGGGCCGCGGCCTGACAAGCCAACGGGATCTCGAAGGCACCCGTCACGCTCACCACCTCGACCTGCTCGCCTTCTATACCCGCCGCAGCCAGTGCCTGTGTGGCGCCCTTGAGTAGCCCGGTCACGATGTCCTCATTCCAACGCGTGATCACAATGACGTACCGGCCATCGTTACCCGGCACTTGCGACGCTGAATTATCAATCCCTTTACCTGACATCGGTTCGTGTTCCTCAGTGCGACTCAGCGGCGTCTGGCGGCGTCACAAAATCGACGACTTCGAGACCAAAACCCGCCAGCGCATTGTACTTGAGTGGCGCTCCCAGTAAGCGAATCTGACCCACGCCCAAGTCACGCAGAATTTGGGCGCCCATCCCTATTTGGTTGTAGGCATCCGGACTGCCGGCTTTGTCCCGCTTGGGCTCACCCAACAGGCGATCAATGTCGTGAAGCAGGTCATCGGTGGCCTCGGGCTTGCTGAGCAAAACCAGTACACCGCTCTCTGATTCTGCGATCGCTTTGAGGCTGGCATCGAAGGACCATGAAGCATGGCCATCGAGGGTCGTGCCAACCAGATCCCGGAAAACTGAAGTGACGTGCACCCGTACAAGGGTCGGCTTGGCCGCATCGATCACTCCCTTTTTCAGCGCCACGTGTAGTCGCCCCTGGGTCGTGTCCTGATACGCGGTGGCGCTGAACACGCCGTGCCGGGTTTGCAGTGTGCCCTCACGCACAGCGCGAATAGTTTTCTGGTTGGCGAGCCGGTAAGTCACCAGATCAGACACCTGCCCCACGACCAGCTGATGCTGATCGGCAAAGCCCAGAAGATAGTCGGCATCCGCCACAGCGCCATCATTATCCAAGACTTCCGTGAACACCGCCGATGGCAGGAGTCCGGCAAGGGTCGTCAGATCCATCGCCGCCTCGGCGGGTGCAGTGCGGGTGAGCACGCCCCCCACTGCCGCGGCGATGGGGAAAATATGGCCGGGCTGCACCAGATCAGAGGCTTGGCTAGATGCGTCGACCGCGACCCGCACAGTGCGCGCTCGATCCGCCGCCGAGATGCCTGTATCTATGCCCGTCGCAGCTTCAATAGATAGCGTGAAAGGCGATAGTGAATCGTCTCCTTCCACCATGAGCGGGAGCTCGAGCTCCTCACACCGCTGGGGTGTCATGGCCAAGCAGACCAACCCCCGAGCCTGACGCGCCATGAAGGCAATGTGCTCGGCTTCGCAGTGCTCTGCCGCCACCACGACAAACCCGGTCATGCCTCCCGCACTATTCTCATTCAGTAGCAGGCAGCTGTGGCCATGTCGCAGCTCACTGAGTACCTTATCGATGTCGGCACACTCGGTCACAGCGTTATGACTCCGACGGGGACTGATCGTATTGCATCAATCGCTCGAGATAGCGCGCAATGACATCAACCTCGAGGTTCACCGGACTGCCTGTTTGATATTCACTAAATACGGTCTCTTCCCAGGTTTGGGGAATGATCGTGAGTTCAAAGTTGGCGCCTTCCACCTGATTCACAGTCAGGCTCGTACCGTCGACGCAAATGCTGCCCTTCATGGCGATGTAGCGCGCCAGATTTTCTGGTGCCGCGATCGTTACCCGCCAGAAGCGGGCGTCCTCGACAATGCGCTCAACCTGCCCCACTCCGTCTACGTGGCCACTGACCAGATGTCCACCAAGAGCCGTTTGGAGGGTGAGCGAGGTCTCCAAATTGACATAGTCGCCCACATCTTTAGTGCCGAAACTGGTTAGGGACAGGGTCTCGGGTGATACGTCAGCCCAAAAACCGTCTCCGGGCAGCTCGGTCACCGTAAGGCAAACGCCGCTGGTAGCAATGCTGTCGCCCAGCTTCACTTCGCTCAGGGGCAGTTTGCCTGTCTCGATGCGTAGCCGAATGTCCTCTTTTCCTGCTTCAATCCGCGCAATTCGCCCTACGGCCTGAATAATGCCTGTAAACACAGTGACTCCTAAATCGGTTGTTTCGGGAGAGGCCCCTCCGCGCCGCGCTAGCCTTTCGGGGCGGCAATGATACGCAGATCCGCGCCAATGCGGGTCACCTCATTGATCTCAAATTCCGGCGCATCAGCCAGCGCTGGGAAGTTCATTGCCGCCATAGCGCGGGCGGCATCTCCCAACAACTTGGGCGCCTGATAGATAATCAGTCGATCTACCCAACCACCCCTTAGCAGCGCACCCGACAACGTGGGGCCTGCCTCAACCATGATGTCGTTAAATGCCTGTTCTCCGAGATACTCCACCCAGGCACTGATATCGACGCGGCCTTTAGCGTCCGCACCCAGCACGGCCTTCTGAGCTAACTCGCTAAGCGCAATGTTCTCGGTGGTAATGACTGTCGTTTGACCACCCTCCAAAATCCGCGCGCCAGCAGGCGTACGGCCCTTGGAGTCGAGCACCATGCGCGCCGGGGGATGCGCCAGAGCGCGACCTTTGGCGTCTGCATCGAGTGGCAACTCATCTGCTCGCAGGGTCAGCCGGCAATCATCCGCCAACACGGTGCCCACACCGGTCACCATCAGGTCAGATTCCGCTCGAAGACGCTGCACATCCGCTCGCGCGTCCTCGCCCGTGATCCACTGACTCTCCCCTGAAGGCATCGCCGTCCGCCCATCCAACGACATCGCGATCTTCAGCGTGATGCGGCCATATCCGCGGCGCATGCGCATCAGAAAACCCGCCAGATCTGCCTCGACCTGCTCTGCCCCTTCTCCTAGCTCAGCCTCGATGCCTGCAGCGCGAAGCGCGGCGATCCCGCGGCCAGCAACCTGTGGATTCGGGTCCTCAACCGCCACCACCACCCGCGCTACACCGGCGTCGGTCAGCGCACTGGCGCAGGGTCCTGTCTGCCCTTGATGACTGCAGGGTTCGAGCGTGACGTAGGCCGTCGCTCCGGTGGCATCACCGGCGGCGTTGAGGGCCATGACCTCGGCGTGCGCCTGACCCGCGGGTTGTGTAAAGCCGGCGCCGATCTCCTGATCATCGCGGACTAATATGCAGCCTACCGGGGGGTTCGGGGCCGACCAGTAACGTGCCTGCTGGCCCAGCTCGATCGCGCGCTGCATCCAGCGGCGATCCTGAGCATCGTTCACGGCGAGTCGCCTTCGGCCGGCTCGGCTTCCAGAGATTCAATCGCGTCTCTGAATTCGGCGAGGTCCTGAAAGCTTCGATACACCGACGCAAAGCGCACATAGGCAACATGGTCCAGCGCTTTGAGGGACTCCATCACACACTCCCCCACTTGCAGCGACTTGATCTCCCGCTCCCCGGTGGCCCGCAAGCGATGCTTGATCTGATCGATCTCGGCTTCGATGCTCTCGACCGAGACCGGGCGCTTTTCCAGCGCACGCAGCAGGCCTGAGCGCAGCTTCTCCTCGTCAAAGGGTTCGCGGCTACCGTCTTGCTTGATGATCCGCGGCAGCACCAGCTCCGCCGCTTCGTAGGTGGTAAAACGCTCAGTGCAGCTCAGGCACTCTCGACGCCTGCGCACCTGAGCGCCCTCTGCCACCAGACGCGAGTCGATGACCTTGGTTTCGTCGGTGCTGCAGAAAGGACAGTGCATGGTGTCGGGGGCGTCTCAACGACGCCCATCGCCTCAGTTCGCGTAAACCGGCATCTTGGCGCAGAGCGCCTTCACCTGCTCGCGGACTGCCGGGATCACTTGCTCTGATGCACCCTCCTCCAGCGAGGACAACACATCGCAGATCCAACCGGTCAACAGCTCGGTTTCTTCCACGCCAAACCCGCGGGTCGTGATGGCGGGGGTGCCCAATCTCAGGCCCGAGGTCACGAAGGGCGAGCGCGGGTCGTTCGGCACGGCATTTTTGTTCACTGTGATGTAGGCCTCACCCAGTGCCGCATCCGCGTCTTTACCGGTGTACTCCTTGCCAATGAGATCCAACAGCATCAGGTGGTTATCGGTACCGCCCGATACAATCTTATGGCCCCGCGCAACAAAGGTCGCGGCCATGGCCTGCGCGTTGCGAATCACCTGCTTCTGGTAATCGACAAAGTCGGGCGCCATCGCCTCCTTGAAGGCGACTGCCTTGGCAGCAATCACATGCATGAGCGGCCCGCCCTGTGCACCCGGGAAGATCGCCGAGTTGAATTGCTTCTCAAGCGCCTCGTTGGCCCGCGCCAGGATCAGACCTGAGCGCGGACCCCGCAACGTTTTATGCGTCGTCGTGGTCACCACATCGGCGTAAGGAATCGGGCTGGGGTAGACCCCCGCCGCTACCAAGCCCGCCACGTGGGCCATATCAACCAACAAGAAGGCACCGATCTCATCGGCGATCTCGCGGAATTTGGACCAGTCGAGGATTCGGCTGTACGCCGAGAAACCACCTATGATGAGCTTGGGTTTGTGCGTGACGGCCAACGCGCGCAGGGCATCATAGTCGATCAGGCCCGTGTCCTGATCGATTCCGTATTGCACCGCCTGATAGATCTTACCCGAGAAATTGACCGAGGCGCCGTGGGTCAGATGCCCACCATCGGCGAGGCTCATGCCTAGTACGGTATCACCGGGCTTCAGGAGTGCCTGAAAAACAGCAATATTGGCACTTGAGCCTGAGTGAGGCTGCACGTTGGCAAAGTCGGCACCAAAGAGCGCCTTGGCGCGCTCAATCGCCAGAGTTTCCGCCTGATCAACGAATTCACAGCCGCCGTAATAGCGCTTCCCGGGATATCCCTCCGCGTATTTATTGGTCAGTACCGATCCCTGAGCCTCCAGCACGCGGGGGCTGCAGTAGTTTTCCGAGGCAATGAGCTCGATGTGCTCCTCCTGGCGAACGGTTTCAGCGCTCATGGCGGACCACAATTCGGCATCAAAGGCTTCAATGGTCTGACTATCGCGGTCGAGATACTGCGACAAATGGGTGGCAGCTTGATTCATAGCGGCTTCCTGCGGCTTGGAACGGGTCAACCGTTCCGTGATTTTCAATTGGGGGGCGAATGTTAGCGGAACACGGCCCCGGCGTCAGGGTTTTGTCATTGTGACACTACAAACTGTCATGACTTTACGTTTACGATATTCCGATCGGATTAGGGAGAAAAACATTGCGAATCAGTATCTTCGGCAGCGGCTACGTCGGATTGGTGCAGGCGGCAGTGTTCTCCGAGGTCGGGCACCAGATCACCTGCATGGATATCGACCCTGCCCGCATCGAGCGGATTCAGGGTGGTGACCTGCCCTTTTACGAGACCGAGCAAAAGCTGGAGGATATGATCAAGTCCACTATCGTCGAGATACGCGAAGAATGGCTTTAACGCGTGCTGCGTGATCAGACAGTACGCAATGCGGACAAGGCCAGCACAGCCAAAAACAAGAACTCCCCCATAGCCATTAGTGCCTGCCTTTCAGTAAACTCGACGCCCGCAAAAAAATGGGTGCGGGCACCATCACCGCGTGTGTTGCACCCCGCTTGATACTGTCGGAGCTCTACGTTGGCACAATACGTCTACACCATGAATCGGGTCGGCAAGATTGTCCCGCCCAAAAAGGAGATCCTGAAGGACATCTCGCTCTCGTTTTTCCCGGGCGCGAAGATCGGCGTGCTGGGGTTGAACGGGGCCGGTAAATCGACTCTGCTTAAGATTATGGCGGGCATCGATACCGAGATTCTGGGTGAGACACGCCCTCAGCCGGACATCAAGATCGGCTACCTGCCGCAGGAACCCCAGCTCAACTCGGAAAAGGATGTCCGCGGCAACGTCGAGGAAGGCGTTCAGGAAGCGATCGATGCACTGGCAGGACTGGAGAAGGTCTATGCAGACTATGCCGAGCCCGAGGCTGACTTCGATGCACTGGCCAAGGAGCAGGCTCGTCTCGAGGATATTATTCAGGCCAAAGACGCGCACAACCTCGATACGCGACTTGATATTGCGGCAAACGCTTTGCGCTTACCCCCATGGGAAGCCAACGTCGACACCTTGTCTGGCGGTGAACGTCGCCGGGTCGCATTAGCGAGGTTGCTGCTCTCGGAGCCGGACATGTTGCTCCTCGATGAGCCCACGAACCACCTCGACGCCGAGTCTGTCGCGTGGCTGGAGCATTTTCTGGAGGACTTCCCCGGCACTGTCGTAGCGATCACCCACGACCGGTACTTCCTCGACAACGCCG
>ENA-OSEY01003014-OSEY01003014.1-marine-metagenome-genome-assembly--contig:-NODE-3014-length-10546-cov-3.966090_pt1 | contig 10546 bp, 27 predicted proteins | sample MGYA00248465_ERZ534230 | MGnify/ENA primary metagenome ERZ534230 (study PRJEB26409, sample SAMN06344110) | marine metagenome | isolation source: Sea water from surface | place: Atlantic Ocean:Southern... | reverse complement strand
ATTATTTCAAGAGTGGTGTGTTTTAGACAACATTGCAGAGTCAGAGAACTACCAGTTCATGTTTTTGAGAAACTTTACTATTCCAGAGGGGTTACAGTAATGACCAGATCAAAACTAGAAAAACTGATTACTGATTTTGTTATTCAGCATAATCTTGATGCTTCATTTGTACAACAAACTGAAGGGTTAACTTATGTTCGCTTTGTAGTCGAGGAGGATTTTCAAGATGACTAGAGAGCAAGAACTTGAGCAACGTTATCAGGATTTTCAAGAGTGGTTAAATCAATGCCCACTTGTTGTAACTGACTATCAAGATTTTACCGATCTATTCCAAATAACATTTTCACTTAATGCAGACTAATGACTAAACTAAAAACAACAGCAAAAGAAAAAATGATTGTTAACCTTATGGAAGAGGTTATCAGCATACTATCAACTTGCAAAGATTTATCTGACCCAGAGTTTTCAATGTATGAAGTTATGAAAGATGCAGTTGATAAGGAAGTATATTATCCATTATATGACTAGTCAATAGTCATTGTGACAGTTGTATTAGTGTCACATAGTTTTACCATTCAACCTTATTATCCTCTATTATTAAAGAGTACATAAAAAAATCATTATGACCAGAGAAGAGTACAACCTAGTCTATTCAGCATTCAGATCATATAGAGTTTATATGACAGATGCAGAAGAAGTATTATCTGAGAAAATTTTAGATGATCTATTCTATCCAGAGTTCGATAAACTAGCAACTGACCCAGAGTTAGTTCCAACTATCTCAGTAAAACTACCAGAGATAACAGCATGATAGATTTAGAACTAACTTATGATGAAGCATACCAGTTTATTAAACTGTATGATATTCTTAGGGATATGGATATGCCCCTAACAGAAAAACAAATGAGTGTATTTGAGAAAGTACAACATGCTCAAAGTTATTCACATTATCAGGGAGCATAATGTTTACTAACGAAGAACTAAAAACTATTCACAAATCACTTGATGATTATGTTAGTGACTTTGAAGAAATGGACGATTCAAAAATCGTACCTATCATATTAAAGATCGAGGACATCTTAACAAATCGAGGTGTCTTTATCAATAGCGTGTGTGACAGTTAAATATGTGTCACACACTTCCTCGCATAGGGTACAAAATACCTTATAATAAGAATACAAACAACAAACATTATTATGAAACCTCTCGATCTAGTAACAGCAAAAAGACAAATAGATGATTTTGTTGATTATGTTGATTCATTCTATGGACAGAATGACCCTTTATATCCTTTAGTTTATCAAGGTCAACCATTAACAAAAACAGATATACTACAGGCAACTATCGTATATCTTGACCAATGTCAAAATGACGATTTCGAGTATGTGACATGGGGAGACGGAGATTCTCTAGACAGAGAGAGAGTAAGAGATATTTTACTTGATAAGTTTAACTACGATCACAAAGACGGTACATGGTAATGCTATTAGTCACACATATCGATACCTATGAATCACTTGACGAGGATATACAGTTCAAGATCGATAACGGTCTTGGACTATGGACTTCTAAAAATGATTCTGAACTATGGGAAGATGTAAAAAACTACATTCAACCCTATACTCTCAGAAGTGTAGAGTATGAAAAAAACAGACCACATTCTTTAACATCATTCAAATAAAATGAAAGAGTTTACATCAACAGTTACTTTAGTCTTTGATATTAATAATATCGAAGCAACAGATAAACAGGATTATATTGACAGACTCAAGGATTTTTATTTTGAGTCTTATGGTATAGAAGTCAAAGATCATGAGATCACAGAAATCGAGGAAAGTCAACCAGTTGTGTGACAGTTTTATTAGTGTCACATAGTTCCCCCATTTGGGTATTCACTTTACTATAATAATAGTATAAACAAACAAAGATTATTATGAACTCTACAGCAGTTTACACAGAACCAACAAACAGAATCAAACAGAGAATCCTATTTGATGACAACTTACAAAATATGGCATGTTGTTGTGCTAACTGGTCAGAGTTCACTCAAGAGATCGAAGAGTGGGGAATCTACAAGTTAGGCGGAGTTGATTTTGATGATCTTACAGAGTTCGATATTCAGACTCTAGACTTATTCATTAAGGCAGAAAACGGATACATCAGAGAGGAGGTTTAAAAAATGAAAAACTGGACTATCCCATCTTATAACGATACAAAACAAAAGTGGGCAAAATTTCACGAAGAGGACGAGCAACTTTTTACAACAGAGATTTATCAGGCATTAATCGCTATTGCTCAGAAATACCCATTTTTGTTTAATGAGTATGGACTACCCAGAGAGGAATGTCAACCATGAATGTGCCAGTTATAAAAGTGTCTACTTATTTGACAATATCCATTATTATCCTTTATAATATTAGTATAAACACAGTTCAAACGATTTTATTATGAGTCACGCAGTAAACACAGAAATCCTAGAAAATCTTTACGAGGAGATTCTAGACGATCTTACAGCAAAAAACATTCAGTTGGGTATTATGTTACCTATGGAACACCTCGAAGCGATTGCTGAAAAACACGCAAAGCAAAGATTTGAGGATATGTGCCAATAAACAAAGTGGCACACAGTTCCCCTATTTTGGGGAACTAGTTGCTATTATAATAGTATAACAAACATTCAAAAAACTTTTATTATGTCAGGAATTTACGGAACAAACAAAAAAGGTCTCAACATAGAGGTCACATCAGGACAGTATGAATTCTCTATGATCTCGTTATGATGGCATACGAGTTAGACATACCAGAGCAAAAAGGGTGGGATATGCAAACATTCGACAACTTAGTCGATAATGTTTGTAACGCTAAAGAAACATACCTATCAAACAATGTGAGGGGAGTTTAATGAAAAACATTTTTTTCTTACTTACTATTTTTCTACTAGTAACTAATACTTTCAACGTTAGAACCAAAGCAAGAATTTTGACTTCTAACGTATTGGATACTACTTCAAACATCATACACCCATATAGGAGTTATTAAAAATGAGAACTTGGATTTTTGAGCATTACCAAAACGACAAACATGGTAAGTTTATACCACTTCAAACAATAGAGTCAGAAGATTTTGGTAGGCACTTTTTTATTGATCTCGCATTTGAGTTTATATCAGCACCTAGTCTTAAGTCAGGTGGATATGATGAGAGTCAACTGGATTTAGTCGCAAACTGGACAGATATGGAAGGAGTTGACCTATCGAAACTATTTGACATATATCGAGATTTGACTTGGAAAGAAAATCAGGACAATAAAGACAAAGCACATTCTGATATGTGCGAGTATATGGAAGCAGTAGAAAATGGCGAGGTCACTTATCTATGAACTTTATACAACGATACAAGAAACCCGAATATATCGGAGTTGGCGATAATGTCAGATTTAAAAAGAATGACTATCAAGTTTTGATAAACTACATCAAAGGCGATCAGGATAGGAAGGGATTTATACCAACAGAAAATTTTACTATCCTGATTAATGAAAAAGGTAAAAGAGTAACATGTCATGATTTTAAAGAGTTGGAGATCATACCATAATGAGAACTATTAAAGAAGTTAACTATCTTAGAAAAGAAACAACATTCAAAGATTATGGATTTATATTCTTTTCCCATATTGAACAGAAACCTATGATAATGTCAACCGATCATGTGCCACTTATTAAACTGTCACATGCTTCCCCCATTTGTGGGTCGGACGCCACTATAATAAGGACATAAGCAACAAAGATTATTATGAACACACTTTCAAAAACAGACATTTACGGTTATGTAAGTCAGTTATGTGATTCTCTCGAAAGGAACTATAAAGAGTATCGTATCAGAATGCACGAAACAAACTTCACTAGTTTTAAGTCTCAAAACAGAACAGACTTATCAGACTATGCACAGGAGCAACTTCGCAATATCGAAAATGGAACTGAAAAATTAATGAAATTTGCTTGCTACGAGGGTCGCAAGTATTTCAAGGTCGTTCAAAACGATTTCAGAAATGGCGAATATCGTGATGCAAGTGTTCACGCATTCATTAATAAGGAGACAGGCGAGGTATTCAAACCCGCAGGTTACAACAAACCAGCGAGGGGAGTTCGCTACAATTTGACAAACGAAACACACAGAAATTTCTTGTTTCAATCCAAAAATGTAGATTGGGCAGGTGGTTATCTTTATATAAGATAATCACTTTTTTAATCATTTTTCCGTAGGTCACGCAAATGCCAATTAAAACGTCCGCACCAATACCGCAGTTAGTTTTTAAATCGTATGATGAACTAACCGAACTATACCAAACAGTTGAGCATATCCCCGAAGAAATTAAGGAGGATATACCCATATATGGAGCATTAACACCAGAGCAAAAAGCACTTATTGACATAATAGAAAGATTAAAAACAATTCAAGATGACTACATAAAACAGAACTATTTTGAGCAATGAGTTGGAACTTAATACAATGGTCGGAGCAAACTTCTAACATTATGGCAACTATGACCTATAAGGAACTATTAGAGGAACTTAAGCAACTAAACGAAGAGCAACTTAATAAAAATGTTGCTATCTATGATGAACATTTAGATGCAAAATGTTTAGCACATAATAAGTTAATTTTCTTTGATAACAACCGCTTTCCCTATATTAAGATATGAAACCAGACTTTAAAAAAGGGGATTACTACCAGAGCAAAAACGATATAGGTTATATCGATTTTATTTCTAGCGATTATATAACGCTAGTTGTTAGAGAGATCCCCAGAGACGAGCGAACAGCAAAAAATGCAGTTAACAAACTTATTCAAGTGAAGGTTTTGGTTTTTCCTGGAGAATGGGAACAAATGAAAAAATTGGATAAACCAAACAGGCATTTGACAAAGAGCAATAAAAACTCTTTAACGTTAGATGATTGGGCATAATAAGACATGCGGAGATATAACCATTATATCATAAATAAGGATTTTACTCTTGTATGGGTAGCAGTTAAAGAACTGGTTTATTTTGAATGGGATTATGTAAGAAGTAAGGGATATTGGAAGGTGGCGGAGAATGACGAAAATATTTAAAAAAACCTAGTTAAGTGTTTTATATCTTTTTAAGTGTGGAGGAATCGGAGTCTTAGCACGCAACTTACCGAATGTCAACCCTTTCAGCATATCAACACATTTTTTTGAGACAGTTGACAAAAATCCGAATCTTATGGTACAATATGACTGTAAGGAATCAGAAGGGGTTTTTCTATGGGTCTTATATAAGGGGGTTCTATTTGGGGGGTCTATATAAGGGGTTCTCTAGAGGGGTATATTCTCACACGGTACACCACACAGAGGACACACACAGACCACACCACACACAGAGAGACAGACAGACCAGTGTGTGACAGTTGACAAAGTGGCACACACAGTACACACAGAGGAGTAAGCACACAGTATAATAAGAGTATAACAAACAAAGGACATTTTAAAATGAACTTAACACCAGTATTCTCAAACGGAACAGAAATCGAAACTTCAGAAGCAAGAATCTTTTTTAGTTACCGTACACCAGTTGCTGCTTACATCTTTGGAAGGGGTTTTGTTAGAACAGATGAATTTTTCAGCGTTACCACTTCACGACACATTAACAAATGGTTAAAAGATGGACACACAGATTTACCAGAGTGTGAGACAGTACCACAGAAAGAAATCGAAGCACTTGCTTAGTTGACAAACAAAACAAACTACGCTATAATGAGAGGGCAAACAACCCTCTCTTTTTTTATGCCGAGTTAGTCCGAGTCCACCACAGTTGTCGCAGTCGCTGAGATCGCAGTCGTGGCGCGGGTTCTCGCGGGTCGGTGCGCCCTAAATATAAAAAAGCAAACTACCCTAACCTACAAAGGTACCCAAAAGCGACCTTTATTTAAAAATTTTTTAAAAAATTTCCCAGAGAAAAAATGGAATCTTACCCTTTTGATCAAGACTTAAGAACATGGGCACTTGAATCCCTTATCAAGTATGAGGGCAACCTAGATACGAGAATGTATACCTTTGCAGACCTATACATTAACCTAAACTCTTGCAAAGATACAAAAGTACTATATACACTATGGAACGGTTGGAAGACTGATAATCCTGGTAACCCAATATACAAACTATGATCTAGTATGTCACACAGATTCACCACAAAACTCGACGAAGATGATTATGGTGATCTTATACTTACTATCCCTTACGAAGTTTGTGAAAATTTAGGATGGTTTCGCGATACTGAGTTAGACTATGATATAATAGATAATGAAATGATTCTCAAGAAACGTAATGATGAGTGAAAATGACGTAGCAACTGCATTAAATACTGTTAATGAATGTTTACAAGTGATTGGAAAACGTTTAGACGCTATTGAACAGTATATTCAAGAGATGCCTATTCACGATAAAATACTTTATAAACCAAAAGATCATCCAGATTACTTAAATATAAAAGAAAACTACGATTTAATCTACGAAAGATTAGAAAAACTCGAAAATGGGGTGTAAAAGAAAAGATTACTTAGGTAATATTATTACCGATCCTTGTTCGGATACAGATGCATGTCTAAACTACGAACCTCTTCCTTCTGATAGGACGATTGGTTTGACATATACAGAGTATCCTCAGGATATTATACGTCAAGTTGATGCAAATGTACCGAATCGTACTGGTCAAGCAATCATGTACGATAGTGTTCGTGTGTGTTTAACTCAGGGACAGGCAGCATTTGGTCAATCTGGGTTTGTAACTCCTTCAAGTGGTGCAAATTGTGGTAGAGTAACTCGTACTGCGACTTGTTACCCCGAATGTCAGAATGGTGCAAAGATAATATATGACTATTTTCCTTCTCAATTATCATTTGATATACAAGCAAGTGATACTTGGTTTTCTTATTTGTATGATACAAGCAATAATGCAGGTATCATAGGGACTCCTGCATTCTGGTTAGAGAATGAAGATAGGACAGATAACACTGATCCTGCCAATCCAGTTACTTTTAGTAATACTAACTGCTTTACTTGCAGTAATTTTACCTGTACCCCCGCTTCCACAGGTTGTTCTTATACTGTTGCAAGTGATATTGATTACACTGGTGACCCCGATTGCCCACATCCAACCTTATTTGGTATTGGTACGAACAGTAATAAGATAGTATTTGAGTATGATACACTGTCTAGTGTCATCCCTAACGGTGTTTTAGACCTCTCTGCGTCTTACGATGGGATAACATATAGCGATGCATGGAATGAAGGAGAGGGAATCGGCATTATTTACGACTCTACACAGAATACTTGGCAATCTGGAGACGAAGCAGCAGGTACTTTTAACATCTATGAGTTGAACTCTGGGTCGAAACAGGGTTTAAAGTTGAATGTCAAGGTCGAACCGATCATCGACGAGTCGGGATCCACAGTAGCATTCACTGGAACGAGGTGGCAAATACAGGAAATTATGAATCCTGGTACAAATTATGCTGTTGACGACGTTTTTCAACTTACCCACGCTCATACACACCCCGACAACACGACAACCACGTTCACTTTGAACATCAAAATCACTAGTGTAGGACCAGTGGCAGGTCAATCAGGCACAATTTCCGATGTTTTACGAAGAGGAGACACTCTAAATGGTCATCAAATCACTCAAGTAGTCCATGGACCGTCTATTGCAAGTGATTATGATACTTCAAAAGGTCTTTTCCCTTACCATTTTGCTTATTTGGACGGAAATGGAAGTAATTTTACCAAAGATACACAATATACAAGCAACAGAGCACACCAAGTTACAGTAAGAGCAGGTAAAGGAATCGTTGATAGAGGATTTTTTGGTGGATTATACGAATTTAGTGAAAAATCAGTTCAATATACCATAGGAACTGTTGATAGAAATGCTCCTGACATCTATAATACACTAACTCAACCATCTACTACCGTAACGATAACTAATGGAAGAGTAACTAATGTAACTATTGATACAGATGGCGGAGGTTCTGGGTGGAATACACTTGGAAGAATACCAGAATTGAGTATTACTGCTCCAGTAGGTGCAACTGGAACACCTGCAGAGGTAGAAGGAGAGTTTAGTAACGGAGTTTTGACGTCTGTTACTGTTATAAATGGCGGTAGCGGGTACTCTAGCACAAATCCGCCACAGGTTACTGTCAGAAATATCCATAAAGTGCTCAATTCCGTAGCACCAAACGCTGCATTTGACGAAAAGCGCGAGTCAAGGACTCTAGAAGTGCTCGATGCGTTCCCAAATATCGGAGATGCGTTCCCAACTTACACTGCGGAAGACCAAAAACGCGATAGAGACGCATTAATTGCAAATTCTCAGTATCCTCCTGCACAAAGAGCGTATGAAAACACTGCGGACAGCGTACAATTCAAAACAGACCCCAATAATAAGCGAATCCACAACCTTCCACAGTCGGCATTTAACTCTGAGGACTTAGAACCTTACAAAAATGCCATGATAAACAAAGAAAACTACTCAAAAATCACAGAATACGATTTTGGGACATCTAATGAGGCAAGAGAGTTCAAAAATATGCTAATTAAGTCGCAAAAAGACGCAAATGACAATATTAATGCATATATGGACAGAATTACACAAGATGAACCAAATATTGCTAGGTATGATGAGTCATATATTGAAACTGTGCAAGGACCTTTCTCAGAATTACCATATGCGTCTCAATATACTAAATACTTTTTAAGGCAGTTTCGTCCTGATCCTAGACAAGACACTACTATCACTGTAAATCTTAGTGTTAATGTAGCAAATGTAGGAACGAGTCATTTTAGTTGCCCACAACCTCCTGCATCAACTAGACTTGGATCACAATTTAGTTTCCTTAATGGACCTTCTGGTCCAGGATGTCAGAATTGGTCAGCATCAGGAAATATGCTTATGTTGAATGATTTCACTCAATCAGCACAAACTTTGGCAAAAGCAACTGCTGCGTATGGTAATCCTTATCAAGTAACGTAATGGCAAGCGGACATCAAGCGTGTGCACTCTTTACAGGAACGTGTAGCGGACACGGAAGAGGTAATGGTGTGACTTGGCAACCTGGTCCAGGTGGAGGATTTGTTAGTCCTTGTCCACATGCATCACTTGCACCAACAATTTCACATAGAAGAGTTCCATTTGTTAATAGTTTTGCAACATGGCCACCTCATCCTCAAAGACCTAGGAATCCTCAGTCAGGTGGAAACGATCCTTTTAACAGAACTGTAATAGTAAATGACTTAGTACCTATTATTGATCAAGATGATTTGATAACTCATCCTACTCGAACGAGATTTACTACAATATCAATAGGATTTAAATGTTTGACTGTTAGATCGACTCCTGCATGGCATTGTACAACTGGTGTAGGTGGAAATGGTCGTGAACCCTCTGTTGGACATAATAGAAGATTATTTGCAACGTGTAAAACAGTTTTTATAGAAGGTAAAAGAGCAGGTAGGTTTGCAGACCCGTTTGGAAATAATACTGTGCCATTTGATTGCCTTAGCGTTGTATCTGGATCAAGTCCTAACGTTTTTATCGGAAGTTGAATAAATAGATTTAGGATCGGAGTAACTATGGTCGTAAAAGTAGACAAAAGTGAAGATTTTGTCAAAAGTGGCAAAGTCTTGATAAGTGAGTATCCTACCAAAAAGGAAAAGGATGTAAAACCACTTAGCAAATGGCGTTAAAAGACATTGATGGTTCAGATTTTAAGCGTTCTCGTAGATTCGAGGATGTAAATATCTCATTGCCTAAAAATCCATTTACAAAAGACATATATGGTGTTTCAAATGAGAATGCAATCAAACAATCCATCAAAAATCTTGTTTTAACCGTTCCAGGCGAGAAACCTTTTCAACCTTTAGTAGGTTCTAGAGTAAATGAGTTACTTTTTGAACCACTAGACCCATTTATTGCTGATTCTATCAAGGATGAGATAATAAATACCATCAAACAGCATGAACCAAGAGTAGACCTGACTGAAGTGACTGTTTTGCCTGTTTATGAGCGAAACCAAATTAATGTATCTGTTGAATATAGAATTGTCGGATTACCCATAGTTGAGAATATCACATTTGTCTTACAGAGACCTGAGTAATGCAACCAAACAACTTAACAGCACTAGACTTTGAAGATGTCAAAGCAAGTATCAAATCATATCTAAGAACTCGAAGCGAGTTCACTGATTATGACTTTGATGGATCAGCATTGTCATATATGATTGATATGCTTGCCTATAATACTTACTATACAGCGTTCAATGCTAATATGTCATTGAATGAGGCATTCTTACCGTCTTCTACTGTTAGAGATAACGTTATTAATATTGCAAAGTTAATGAACTACACTCCTAAGAGTGTAACTGCAGCGAGAGCATCATTAAAAATCGATATACAGACAACTCAAGCAAATGGAGTGTATCCTAGCACTGTTACTATAAGAAAAGGTCCAGTTGCAACAGGTGGTAACTATGTT
>ENA-OSEY01003012-OSEY01003012.1-marine-metagenome-genome-assembly--contig:-NODE-3012-length-10549-cov-10.062357_pt1 | contig 10549 bp, 7 predicted proteins | sample MGYA00248465_ERZ534230 | MGnify/ENA primary metagenome ERZ534230 (study PRJEB26409, sample SAMN06344110) | marine metagenome | isolation source: Sea water from surface | place: Atlantic Ocean:Southern... | reverse complement strand
GTATTAAAAGATTTGGAAAAATCACTAAAAAGAGTTGTTTTTGGACAAGATACCGCCATAGAGATGCTTTCTTCGTCGATTAAGCTATCCAGAGCGGGTTTACGCGAGCCTGAGAAACCAATTGGATGCTATCTATTTGCTGGGCCTACAGGCGTAGGAAAAACAGAAGTATGTAAGCAATTGGCGGATGTTTTAGGTATCTCTATGCTCAGGTTCGATATGTCAGAGTACATGGAAAAGCATTCTGTTTCTCGTCTCATAGGAGCTCCTCCGGGTTACGTAGGCTTTGACCAAGGAGGTTTACTTACTGATGGCGTTGATCAACAACCGTATTGTGTTCTTTTACTAGACGAGATAGAAAAAGCTCATCCAGATGTATTTAACATTTTACTGCAGGTAATGGATCATGGAAAACTTACAGACCATAATGGCAAATCGGTTGACTTTAGAAATGTAATTCTCGTTATGACCTCAAATGCTGGCGCCAGCGAGCAGGCGAAAGAGGCAATTGGATTTAATCGAACTAAAAGAGAGGGGGAAGCAGACGCAGCAATTGTAAAAATGTTCACTCCCGAGTTTAGGAACAGATTGGATTCAGTAATTACGTTTAATTCTCTTTCTCTTGATATAATTATGCAAGTTGTGGAAAAGTTTATATTGCAACTAGAAGGCCAGCTTATAGAGAGAAATGTTACCATTGAGTTCTCTGATGATACGCTGAAATGGTTGGCAGACGAAGGCTATGACGAAAAAATGGGGGCAAGGCCTATAGCTAGGAAGATTCAAGAGCATATCAAAAAGCCACTATCCGAAGAATTGCTTTTTGGAGAGCTGAAAAAAGGTGGGATAGTAAAATTATCCATTAATAAAAACAAGCTTGATTTAGCGTTTAAACCTTTAAGCGAAAGACAATCGAAGAAAGTAAAAGCTAATATTCTCTCATAATTATCGCTCTGTTAACTTGAATTCTATCCGCCTGTTTTTTGCGAGATCCTCTTTTGAGTCGGAAAAGGAAATTGGCTGATGCTCTCCGAAACCTGCAGCAGACATTCTTTTGGGATCTATTTCGTGTTTGCTGATCATATACTTAACTACAGAGAGCGACCTAGCCTGGCTTAATTCCCAATTATCCTTAAAAATGCTGTTCTGACTAACCGGCGTTTTATCAGTATGACCGTCTACTCTAAGAACCCAATTTATATCCTCAGGAATCTTTTGCGAAATATCTTTAAGTACATTTGATATAGTATCCAACTGAAGTTTACCCTCCAACCCGATATCAGCAGAACCTCTATCAAATAAAACTTCAGAAGAAAAAACAAATCTATCACCAACGACATCGATACCCTCAATGTCTCCAAGGATCTTTTTTAATCTCCCAAAAAAGACAGATCTATATTCTCGAAGGTTCTTCGTTTCATTTTCTAATCTCTTTCGCTCCTTTTCTTCTAGCTCAGCTCTTATTTTTTGTTCAGATGCAACTTTTGCTAGGGCAGCATTTAATTTTGCTCCTAATGATTTAATTTCTACATTATTAGAAAAGTCCTTTTCGATAGTTGTATCTAATATCTCTGTTAATTCCTTCAGTCTCTCTTTAAGGGAATTTGTTTGCAGTGTTAGATTAGCTACCTCTTGCATTGAAGCTTTGGCCTTTTCCTCCTGAACACTCAATCTCAGCCTAGCTTCCCTCAAAGCTAAATCCTTTTCCCTCATAATGTTATCATTTCCGGACAATTCTTTCTCAAATTTATCAGCCCGTTCTTTTAAGATCCTTTGCGCCTCTCTCGAAGCGGCCAATAGCTTTAGTGTTTCTAGCGCTTTTTTTCTTTCTTCCTCAATAGTAAGGGTTATTAGGGCTAACTCTTCCTTCTTCTCCATTAGACTTTCTTGTAAATTTCTTATCGCATACTGTTCCAGTACTCGCTGCTTCTCTGCATCAGTCAAATCCCTATTAATCGCTTCTATCTTTTCTTTGACCCTACTGAGCTCAAATTCCTTTTCCTCCGTTAAGCTTTCCAGTGACTGATTTTCAAATTTTAATTTTTTTACTAATTGCTCTAAAGCTTCGTTGGATGCTGCCATCATTTTTTCTTTAGAAATTTTTTGACTAATGGTATCTCTCGCAGCAGCTAAAGCCATCTCCGCAGCTTCTCTGTTTGAAATCTCTCTAGATGTTTTTTCCATCTCAAGTTTTAGATTTTCATTAAGCTCTAAACGTTTAGCTATCAAAGACGCAACTTGGGATTTAAAGTCTGTTATTTTCGCTTCTGCAATTGTCATATCATTTCGTAATTTTGTAAGTAGATTTATTTTTTCTTGTAACTGAGCCTCTTGCCTAGTCAGTTTGGCCTTTTGCTCGCTTGATAAAATTTGCAAATTTGACTTCTCAGTTTTTAACATCCCCAATTGGTTTCTTAAATCCTCGAGGTTATTCCCTAATTGTGAAAGCTCCGTTTGCTGCTCATCGAGCTCAATTTTTTGAGAGGAGATTGTATCTCGTAAAACTGATTGAACTATCATAAATATTGATAGAATAAACATCAAGATTAACAATATGGCCGTCATCGCATCCACAAATCCAGGCCATATATTAGTAGTAAATCGCTCTCCACTCCTCCTGGTAAGCATAGTTAACCCTTGCCGCTATTCCTTGCCAAATCAATTATTGCTTTACTGAGTTGAGCTAGATCTGATCTTAGTTCTGAAAGAGCATCGTGACGCGCATTAGCCAATTCATCAACCAATCTTGACAGTTGCACTTCAATATTCCTAAGACGGGTCAAGTTCTCTAAATCTCGAGTACTCCTCTCCCCAAACTGTCCTTTAATTAATGTATTCAGATCTTGTTGAGAAGAAACCAACTTTTCAATAGAGGTTTTATCAAATCCATCGGTACTAGTTACTGTCTTTGAACCTATAACCTTCGAACTAGCAAGCTCTTCTATAGCCTTAGATAAGCTATTTATTTGCTGATTTGTTTTAGTGCTATTGTCGATCGATTTTTCAAACATTTGTCCAAGCTCGGATATTTGTGCCCCCACTGCTGATATAATTGGACTTATTTTACCATCATTGGTTGTCTTATCGACATTTTCAGTATCTCCAAAAATACCTATGCTTGTGAAAGATGAAAGCCATTCCTCTAGTTGCATATAGAATCTGTTTTGGCCATGGTTTGCAAATAGCTCCAAAAGACCAACCACTAAACTACCAGCCAAACCCAGAAGAGATGAGGCAAATGCCGTGCCCATACCACCAAGTTGACCTTCTAAACCCGCCATTAAATTATCAAAAACCTCTATTCCCGTTTGCCCTTCTTTTGGCACTAAACTTTTTATAGTGTTGACAACCTCTGGAACGGTAATCGCGAGACCATAAAAGGTCCCTAAGAGACCTAAAAAAATAAGTAGATTAATAACATATCGTGTTAGATCTCTTGCCTCATTCAATCTAGTTGCCACCGAGTCTAGTATCGAGTTTAAAGAACTCGAAGTTAGGATAGTTTTTGATTTTTTCCCTTTCAATAAAGATGCCAGAGGTATCAACAATCTGGGAGGATCTGAGAACTCATGACCTGGCGTATCCAGAGCAAAGTTTTCAACCCAGTTTACAGCTGCAATTATTACAAATATTTGCCAAAAACAACAAAGAATCCCAAAAAAGAAAACTGTTAAAATGACCCCATTTAAATATGGTGAAGACAAGAAAATAGGTGCAACGGAGGGGAACATAAAATAACTGCCCACCATTACTAGCAATAACGAAATAAGCATTAATACAACTTGTTGTATAGGCTGGCTGAACCCTTGTGTTTCAGCTTTTACTAATTTGAGTGAGTATTTTTTCTTCTTTGCCAATATCTATCCAAAAATTTATTAAAGTCATATTAATTGTTCTTAGCCACTTGAAAAAGTATTACCATTGATAAATCCAAATCAAAGTCACATATACCAAATTTTCATGAAAAAAAAAATATATACCTTTTCCTTAATTCTATTTGCTTTTTTATTTGCATTGTACTTTGTATGGGCACTAGCTGCAAATATTCAAAAAGAAGCGCTTAAACAGCATTTAAGTAATGAATGGGCAGTAACTTTAAGCGATGAAAAAATTACAACTGATGGCTTTCCTTTTAAATTTGGAATAAAAGTGTCGAATTTTCAATCCCAGTTAAATAATACTCCTATAAAATTGGAATTCCTAAAATTAGAAATCATAAGATTAATTTATAATTTTTCTGATTTTATTCTATTTTTAGAGAAACCCATGGTCACCAGTATGGACTATCCAAAATTCAACAGCTCATCAAATAAATTGAAGGCCAGCATATCTGACAGACCTTTTTCTGGTAAATTTAAGTTAATCACTGAACAAGAAAATTGGCAACTATCCGACGACAGAAACACTAAAATACTTGAAGCTAAGGAAGTGATTTTTGCGCTAAAGGATGCGGATCAAATGAATTTAGATTTTTATTTCCAAGCGGATAATTTAGGAGTTAGCATTTTGGATAAAATTTATAAAAAAGATCCTGAAAAGCCAAATAAGTTAATCCTTAAAGGTTCAATATTAAATAGTGTTATAAGTAGCCGAGAAGCACCTTATAAGCCAATAAAACTCGAAAACATAATGTTAGAAAAACTAGATATGAATATTGGATTTTTTAAGCTAAGTTGCAATGATATGGTTGCCGTAAACTTGTTTAAACTGACTACTAAGGAAGATGTTGCTTGTCTTTTAAAACTTAGCCCAAAGAACATCTCAAAAATAAAAACAGATAATGAATTAATTCAAAGCATTATAGATATTGTCAACTTGCTTTTAATCATCAACAACCCAACAAGGACTGCTGAACTACAAGCAATTCCCATTAAGCTTAGCTTAAATAAAGGGTTATTTTATATAAACGCTATTCCTATTTACCAGTTTCCAACACAATACTAGTCTCTCCCAAAGTTTGGTGTACCTGTATCTTGACCGGCAGCTACTATACCTTTCCTTATGCTTCTAGTTCTTTCAAAATATTTTAACAAATATTCACCGTCTTTTTTTCGTATGGCTCGCTGCAATGAAAATAGTTCCTCCGTAAATCGACCTAATACTTCCAAATGCGCATCTTGATTATTTAAAAAAATATCTCGCCACATAACTGGGTCAGACGCCGCTATTCTTGTGAAGTCTCTGAAACCCGCTGCTGAGTAATTGATTATTTCCGACTTTGTAACTGTTTCTAGGTCATCAACAACCCCTACCATAGTGTATGCAATTAGATGAGGTGCATGAGATGTGACGGCAAGAACTAGATCATGATGCTCAGGTGTCATTATTTTAGTTTGCATACCTAGAAACTTCCAAAAGGTCTCAAGACTATTCAATGCTTTCTTGTTAGTTTTTCTTGTGGGTGTCAGTATGCACCAGCGGCCTTCAAACAGTCCGGCGTAACCTGCGTCAGGCCCCGATCTTTCAGTTCCAGCAATGGGGTGAGAGGGAACATACTTACCTCCAACGCTCTCTATGTTAGACTCTATTTCTTCAATAACTGACAGTTTTACTGATCCAACGTCTGTAATTGTTGTCCCGGGCTCAATAATTTTTTTTAATCTCTGTGTTACAGCTTGCATTTGGCCAACGGGTACACAGAGTATTATAAGCTGGGACCCGCTCACCGCGTTATCTAAATTACTTTCAACTTTGCATAAACCGATCTTTTTCGCTCTATTTCTTACTACTTTATCCTTATCGTATCCTACCAATTTAATTGTGGGATCTTTTTGTCTTAAAGTCAGACATATCGAAGACGCAATTAAACCTAAGCCGATAACGGATATTTTTCTAAACTCTTTCATTTTTTTCAAAATACTCCGCTAGGGTTAAATATAGCTTTTCGCATATTTCTTTGCTACCAATTGAAAGTCTGAGGCATTTTGGAAGGCCATAAGAGCCCACCTTTCTTAAAATAAACCCTTTTCCCTTTAAGAATAAATCAATTGTATTGGCTTGCTCTTCGCTCAGAAATCTTAGGAGCAAAAAGTTTGCAAACGATTGATCTATTTTCAATCCAAGACCAAGCAATTTATTTCGGAGTGCTTCTCTATTTACTCTGTTGAGCTCTCTTTGCTCGTTAACGAACTTTACATCTGCAATACTTAATTCGGCCATTTTCAAACCCAAAGACGATACGTTAAAAGGTGATCGAACGGAATTCAAAACATCTGTTATATCTCTTGCACCATAGCCCCACCCGACGCGCAATCCACCAAGCCCGAATATTTTAGAAAACGTTCTAGTCACAAATAAATTTCCATATTTATTTACTAGTGAAATTCCTCCATCACAAGAATCCACATATTCTGAGTAAGCACCATCCAAGACAAGTAAAATGTTGTCAGGTATTTTATTTAGGAGCTCCTCTACTTCAGTTTCTGAAATCATAGTTCCTGTTGGATTATTTGGGTTCGCCAAAAAAATCATCTTTGTTTTGGCTGTAATAGCTGCACAAATATTCTCTACAGATGCAGTGCGATTTCTTTCTTTAACCTCTACAGGCTTCGCTCCAGCGGCTAAAGCAGACAACTTATACATTAAAAAGCCATGCTCCGTATAAATAACCTCATCATTTTTCTCACAGAAACAGCGACATAATAATTGGATGATCTCATCAGATCCAGCTCCACAAATTATTCTATTAGGATCTATATCATGTATCTCGCCGATTTTACGTCGTAGAGCAAAATGATTACTATCTGGATACTCGAAAATGTTTTTAGAGTAATATGCAAACTGATTGAGCACCTCATTACATGGGCCATTCATGTTCTCGTTCGCACTCAACTTTACTACATTCTCTTTGCCTCTAATAACACTTTCTCCGCTTTCATACAAAGGCATATTGTAAAAATGGGATAGGGGCCTTATGTTAATATCAGAATTTTTCATTAGTCTTTTTAAATAATAACTCTTCTGAACTAATAGAAATTATACGGATCAATGTCCACACTAAAGTAAATATTATTTGGAACTGTAATATTTTTCAGCCAGTCTCGCACTTCGATCTGCGATATTTTTGTCATTTTATTCGACTTTATAAGTAACCTTACTCTCGTTTTATTTTTTATTCTTGAAATTGGTGCGACAGCAGGGCCAAAAATCTCAAAGTCCTGTAATTTTAGTGAATAAAATTGATTTTTTAATTCCTTACCAAAATCTATAAGTGTGCTTTCCTTTCTTCCTGACAATATCAACGATATAAATTTTCCATGAGGCGGAACATTAGCTTCTATTCTTTGTTCTAACTCAGTGTTAAGAAATATTTCTCCATGATCCTTTAGTAACGCTTGTAAAACAGGATGTCGAGGCATCCAAGTTTGAATTAACGCTCGCCCGTCAGAGGCATACCGTCCTGCTCGCCCTATAACTTGTTTAATTACCTGATAGCTTTTCTCCATTACCCTATGATCACCAGCATTTAGACCCATGTCTGCATCAATTACTGCTACAAGCTTTAAATGAGGAAAATTATATCCTTTGGCTACCAATTGAGTACCTATAATGATATTAATTTCCCCTGACTTTATTTTATCCATATCTTCTAAATGTTTTTCTCCCTTTGAAAAACTATCTGAAGAAAAAATCTGTGACAAAGCATCGGGAAACAATCTGGAAATCTCATCTCTAATTCTTTCAACACCTGGCCCAATAGGTATAAAATTTTCATCCGACTTACACTTAACACATTTCGTTTTTTCTGAAACTTTATATCCACATATATGGCACAGGTAACAGTTTTTTGTCTTATGATAAACTAGCTTTGTACTGCAATTTTTACACTTCAAAGAAATTCTGCATGCTGTACAAAATGCTATTGGCGCATAACCCCTTCTATTCAGAAAAATTAGAATTTGCTCTTTTTTTTCCAAACTTATCTTTATCTGATCAATGATTGGAACAGATATCCAACTATTTTTTGGGGTTTCTTCAACATTCATATCAATTAAAGTCACTCTCGGTTCATAAACCTCGCCAAAACGTTTGGGAAGGTCAACTTTATGATACTTACCCAATCTACAATTATGCCATGTCTCGATACTGGGAGTAGCTGAAGATAGAATGATTCGTGATTTCAAAGTTGAAGCTCTTAAAACAGCGAGATCTCTTGCATTATATATTGGGGCTTCTTCTTGCTTATAAGAGGAATCATGCTCTTCGTCCACAATGATAAGTTTTAAGTTTTTAAATGGTAAAAAAAGTGCTGATCTGGCTCCTATCAAAAGCTTTAAATGACCGCTTACTACATTCTTAAAAACTTTTCGTCTTTCGTTTAGAGATAGTTGTGAATGCCATTCACCTGCAAGCGCTCCGTATCTTTTCATAATACGTTGTTTAAAATCGACAGTTAGAGAAATTTCAGGTAATAAAATTAGAACTTGTTCTCCTTTTTCTATACGCTCACTTGCTAGATTCAAATAAACCTCGGTTTTACCTGAACCAGTAACACCAAATAATAGCCATGACTGAAACTCATTCTTTACATACTTTTCTCTTATTTTTGCCACTGCTTGTCTCTGTTGAGAAGATAATGTAATCGGTTCATTGAAAATTTTTTCTTGTTTATATTTATTTTCGGTGACTTTCGATAACACTCCTTTATTTTCCAAACTTCTTACAACTGAAGAACTTACACCTAGATCTTTTTTTATTTGTTTATATTGAGCGATTCTCTGAGGTTGCTCTTTGAAATAGCTAATAAGTTCCTTTTGACGCTTTGTGATTTGGGAGTAGTTGGAGCTATTCAGCGAATAGGCAATAGGCATTTTTTGATCTTTATGAAACTTTAAGTTTTGAACAGCCATTTTTAAGAAAGATTGGATGGGAGATAGCGTGTAAGCATGTGTCTTTTTCAAGAAATCAATAAAATCAGGCTCCAGTTTTATCTTGTTAACAGTGCCAATGATCTTCTTAAGTCGACTATGATCGAATTTAGTATCTCCCTCACTCCAAACAATGCCAACGACCACTTTGGAACCTAAGGGCACTTCTACTAAACTGCCAATTCCAATATTGTCATCTAAGGTACTGTAGTCCAAAACTGGAAGCTTTGGGTTTGTGAAGATAACTCCAAACTGTCTTTCAAATGCCATTTATCTGAGTTTACACTTTTTCTCTTCCTTTGAAATAAATCACCATATAGACTAAAGTCCAAGAAAATATATTAAATTGGATAAGATTTCATGCAGCTTTTTTTGGATGGTTCAGACATTGATAAGATACGCAAGTACTGTGGACTCGGTCTTATAGACGGCGTAACAACCAACCCATCGATCATATTAAAGTCAGGTAAAAACATGATCGAGGTGATATCTGAATTGGCAGGAATAGTTTCTGGCTCTGTAAGTGCTGAGGTATCAGCGCTAGATTCAGATACAATGGTACAAGAAGGTATAAAGCTTGCCGAGATAGCAGAGAACGTTACTGTTAAACTTCCGATCACTTGGGATGGATTGAAGGCGTGTAAAACTTTATCCAACAAAGGTATAAGTGTGAATATGACTCTTTGTTTTTCTTCTTCGCAAGCTCTTTTAGCTGCAAAAGCTGGTGCTGAGTATGTAAGTCCCTTTATCGGTCGTTTAGATGATTTAAATTTAGAAGGAATAGATTTGATATCGGATATAAAGTTAATTTATTCAAACTATAAATTTTCGACTAAAATTCTGGCGGCATCTATACGAACAATCAATCATGTAAAACAATGCGCACGCTTTGGAGCAGATGTTGCAACAATTCCCTTAGATATTTTTGAAAAGCTTGTAAAGCATCCCCTAACTGACTCTGGTTTAAGCCAATTTACGGCTGACTGGGAAAAAACTGGCCAATCTATTATTTAAAAAATATATGAATAAAATTGAAATAGTTCCTGAAGAGCGACAAAAAATATTAGAAAATCCAGACTTAATTTTACTGGACAAGGAATTATTGCTTGCACTTCTAAAGGACTCAGATTTCCCTGATGAAGAAAATCTGATCGATATCAGAAATGTTTTTCTAAAAAAACTTGGAGAGAAAGTAGAAAAGTTAAAAAGTACCAACAGTCAAATAATTCAACATGCTTACGAAAATCAATTGGGAATTAAGAAAATTCATAAGTGTTGCTTAAAAACTATTGAAACAAGGGATATAGGCGCTCTTTTTAAATTTTTATGTTTAAAAGCCACAGAAATATTACGAGTAGATGTAATAAAAATAGTTGTAAGCGACAATACATTCTCTAATTCCAACATTCAAAACTGTATTTTGAAATCTAATGAGGAGATAATCAAATTTGCACAGAAAATAGGAATAACAAAAGGAAAAACCGTTCGCCTCACAAATGTAGTTAACGATAAAAAAAAAGAGGCTGAGCAATTAATTGCTAGAGAAGAGAGCACAAAATCGGAAGCAATTATTTCCCTTTTAGTTAATAGCGAATTTAAAGGATTTCTTTTTTTTGAGTCAGCCGACAAATCCACTTTTTCCATTGATCAGTCAACCGATTATTTAGAGTTTTTTGCTCAGG
>ENA-OSEY01003011-OSEY01003011.1-marine-metagenome-genome-assembly--contig:-NODE-3011-length-10556-cov-2.838248_pt1 | contig 10556 bp, 10 predicted proteins | sample MGYA00248465_ERZ534230 | MGnify/ENA primary metagenome ERZ534230 (study PRJEB26409, sample SAMN06344110) | marine metagenome | isolation source: Sea water from surface | place: Atlantic Ocean:Southern... | reverse complement strand
TCTCCAATGCTCATATCCTTTCGACAACTCAACTGATGATATAATTTTCATTTCTAACCTCCTTGATTGATGAGTTCAGTAAAAATTCTTAAACTAATGCTGTCAAAGATTACGCAACGGTAGCAATTTACTTTTAACCATCAAGACTTATTTGTATTAATAAATAGGGTGATGGTGTTGGTAGCTTAGTGCGTTTGTATCAAGGCAGGAATGGAAAATTTACTAAGTTGCCAGCAAAAATTAGTCCTTTTTAGGCAAAACTACTGGCAATAATGGGTATTTAAATTGATGTTTCGTCCATCATACTCCTTATAAAATTAGAGCACTCCTCAGGCTGGGTGAGTGGTAGCATGTGGCCTTTGTCCGCTAAAACTTTGATTTGCGCGCCTGATAACTCAGCAAACTTTTCGCCATGTAGTTTCACATCAAGAATCTCATCCTTTTCACCAAATAAAATTTTCGTAGGAACATTTAATTCTTTTTCGCGCCCTACCAGAAGTGGAGCAGATGACAGCGCGAATACGAGATCCTCAGATGTTTTTATAAAAGCGTTAGAAGAGAGAGCTAAGTCACCACCACCTCTTATGGAAAAATTTTCACTGACGGGCTCTGGAGCAAATGCTATTTCGAATGTATCCTTGCGTGTTAAGAACCCAAATAATGATGAAAGTGTATGGGCCAGAAAGAACCTTAAAAATGGACTGGAAATATTCAGAAATCGAAAAATATCAGGTACCTTATCAACCGTTTGGGTTGCAGGACATATAAGTGCCAGGCCTGAGATTTTATTATTATACTCAAGAGCTAAAGCCAATGCGATTGCGCCGCCCAATGAGTGGCCAACAATTAGTGGTTTATCCATCTGCTCTTTATCAATAAATTGTGCTATTATGCGGGCTTGTTCCTGTAAAGTTGCAATTTCTGGTTTGGATCTTTTAGACCACCCACATCCAGCTCGGTCTATCGCAATAACACGATAATCCTGATCAAGTCGTTCCGATAAAGCGTAAGTAAAGTTTCTTAAATTTCCTGCAAGGCCATGTAGCATAATAATGGGTCTTCCTTGACCTGTTTCATACCAATGTATTTCGGCATCCTCGAGAACAGTAGTTTTACCAAATTTTGGGATAGAATGTTTTATTTTTTGTGTGATAATTTTTGTACATATCGCGCTCAAAATTATTAAGAAAAATATCAAAATTGTTATGTACATTAATAGATCAACCATATCAAAGTCATCTAAACATGAATTTGGCAAACTGATAATTATTTTTTTAAAAAGCCATTAAAAATTTTATCAAAACTTTGCTTTTGGTTTTGTACTGTTTTTCTCAAAAGTATAAATTGCCGTTAAGACAATTATAAAACCTGTCCATTCGGTGACTGATAATAGCTGATTAAGTAAAATGATTGCTAGAAGTGCAGCAAAAAGTGGTTCTACAGATGAGAGCATTGAGGTTCTAGTAGCGCCAATTATAGTCGCGCCTTTAAAAAAAAGTACCCAGCTTGCAATATAGAAAATCCCATTTGTAAAAATGGCTAAATATCCTATTTTTGAAAGTGGTAATTTTATCTCAAACCCAAGCGGTAAAATAAAACCAACCGTTAAAAGTATTATCCCAAAAATGCTGACATAAAAATTAATAGTAGTTGCTCCGATCTGCGCTGACAAATTTGAAGCAGTTACAACAAAGGCAATAAAAAATAACAAACCCAAAAAACTGATAAATAGGCCGTAGAGATTTAGAACTTGTTCTCCAGTGCTCAGCATCAGGTAAAGACCTATCATTAGCCCAACCATACTTAACCATTGGACCAATACTATTTTACTTTCACCTCTAAAATAAGAGACAAAAGCTACACCTATAGGAAAGCAATAAAGAATAGCCATAACTGGTCCGATATCTAAGTAATCAACAGCGTGGTAAGTGAGTGAGATTAGTATGCAAGCGTAGATACTTGAAAGGAAAACACGCGAAACTTTGGATAATGAAATTCTTAAATTGCCTCTTATGTAAGTGATAAATAATAATAAAATGAGGGCTCCGATTGCATACCTCGAAAAAACTAAAAAAAAGAGAGACGAGCCATCATCTAGTGCAATTTTTGCCGAGTTAGGTACAAAAGCAAATAACACTGATGAGAGTAAAACTAAAAATATTCCAGGATTCATTTAAAATGCATTTCATTTGTCAACTACAACGAACTGAGCTAGTTGATTTCAGCTTGCGCTAATTTTCCAGGCTGCTCCTTTATTGGAAGATGGATAATAGTAGCCGCCAATCCAAATAAAATAGCGGCTATCCACATTGCCTCATAGTTTCCTGTGAGGTCATATAGTCTACCACCAAGCCATGCTCCTAGAAACCCACCAACTTGGTGACTGAAAAATACTAAGCCCGCTAGGGTCGATAAAAACTTTAATCCCTGTGTTTGTGCGATCAAACCAGTCGTTAAAGGAACTGTTGATAGCCACAGAATACCCATGGCTGCAGAGAATACTAAGACACTGGTTCCACTTAAAGGAGTAAATATGAATAAAGCGATTACAGCTGCCCGGCTTGCATAAATTGCAGCGAGTAATTTTGGTTTTGAATAAATTTGACCTGACCAGCCTGAAAAAAAGGATCCACCTATATTGAACAGTCCAATTAGAGCCAATGACCATGCGCCTATGATTGGGGCTAAACCTTCATCTGTTATGTAAGCTGGCAAATGGGTTTGGATAAATTGGACGTGAAACCCACAGACAAAAAACCCAAAAAAAAGTAAAGTGTATGACCTATCAGAAAATGCAGTTTTTATAGCTTGTATCGTATTTAATTTTTCTCTTAAGAGAGATGGTTTTTCGGAGGCGCGCGACACAAAAATGAGAAGAGGTAAAATAATGAGAAAAGAAGCTGCAACAAAGAATATGGCTACGCCCCAACCTATTGTGCCAATTAGAGTGGTGGCGATTGGAGCACCTGCAAACATACCAGCGGAAGCGGCTGCTGTTCCTAAACCCAAGATAAAACTTCTTTGTTTTGCTTCTACAACCTTGCCAAGCGCCACAATTACAACTGGAAAAGAACACGCTCCTGTGCCTATTCCAACGATAAACCCGGTTAAGATAAACATAGTTTCATCAAATAATAGGCCGCGTAGCGCAAAACCCAATGCAGCAAAAACGGCACCAAAAGCTAAGACTTGAGTTGAGCCATGCTTGTCCGCATAGGCTCCTGCAAGTGGTTGTGTAACTCCCCACATCAATGCTTGGATAGCTAACGAGAGAGAAAAAACTTCTCTTCCCCATCCTAGGTCTGCTGACATTGGCCTTAAGAAAACGCTAAAAGAGGCAGAAAAACCAAAACTTACAAAGGAAATTACGCAACCAGCGATAATGGCATAAAGTATCGCTGGTTCGAATTTTTTTTTAATATCAACCATTTTTGTTTAGATGATTTTATATAATTTATTTCAGTGTTATGCGTAAAGAATATCACCCATATTGAATAAAAGAATTGTGTACAGCGCCAAGAATGCTAGTGGGGCCACGTAACCTTCTGCAGTTGGTTTAACCCCTTCAATTTCGGCCCATTCACTATTTAATGTCCTATACCCTGTTATTGCTGCAATAAGAGCTTGTGTCCACCCATAGGCTACAAAAGCCCATGCGCCTGATGGGCCTATGAAAAGTAATATAACTGAAATTATAGCACCTGCACCAACTTGTGAACCCGCAAATCTAGTAATGAATATTCCTTGGTCACCAAACCCATATTGGTCATTGAATGCTTTCGTTTGAAAAAGGCACCTGTAGCTGTAGTAAATAGCACCAATTGTGAGTACGATCCATATGATTAGGTTTAACAATCCACCAAAATTTTCTACCATTTTTATTCTCCTTTACATTATAAATTTATGCACTGCCAATTGGCGTTGCACCTGCTTCTACTCTTACAACTTTCCCATCTTTGAGTTGGTTAACGACCATAACAGCTTCTGAAGTCCCATCTGGAAAATTCATCATAGAATGGGTTACAAGAATTTCATCATTTTCGTAAATACAACGTTGCTTGCTTATTTCTAATTTATCACTTTGCATCATTACGGTCAGCATTGGATTCCATTCCTCCTTGCTCAATTTAGCGCCAGACTGGTGTCGAACAAAAACAAAATTGTTGTGAATACATTCTGAATAGGCATCTATATCACGATTTTCTGATGTTGTTTTCATTTTTTCATATAAAGACATTTTTCTCGCTTAAAAGTCACTTTATGATTTAATTTTCATAAATTATTATTAACAGCATTTCATTTGTTAGATCCTGAAAACTTTTTAAACGTAACGTAAATCCAATATGAGAAAGCACACTCTGATGTTCCAGCTTAATTATTAGGCAGACAAGTTGAATTCAAATTTGTTAGATTTATCCAAAAAATTAAGGTTAGTGATTGTGAGCAGGAATATCTCCTATTTTGAGCATTTTTTTAGTAAGGATTAATTTCATGCGAGAAAGTATTTCACTATAGTTTTCATCGTTTGCTAAATTAAACAATTCCAAAGGATCTTTCTCGCAGTCAAAAAGCTCCCACTCTTTATCTTCTCCACCATGATTTGTTCCTGGAAGATCAAAACCGTCATTATACCAATAAATTATTTTATAGCGTTGGTCGCGTAGTCCATAGTGAGCATAGGCATTGTGATCAGGATCTCGATGCATCCAGTATCTTTGGTATGCTACTTGTTGCCAGTTGTCTGGCGTTTTGCCCTCCAGAATAGGCCTTAAACTATTTCCTTGCATATAATTAGGGATATCCAATCCAGCAAAATCTAAAAAGGTAGGTGCGAAGTCTACGTTACAACACATATCATTATTTATCTGCCCGGCTTTCAGCAAATTCGGATATCTGAGCAAAAAAGGCATTTGGAAAGATTCTTCATAAATGAATCTTTTATCAAACCAGCCATGTTCACCTAAGAAAAAACCTTGATCAGAAGTGTAAATTACAATTGTGTTTTCAGCTAAATTTTCGTTATCCAAATAATCTAATAATGACCCAACACTTTCATCAATTGATGCAATAGTGTTTAGATATCTTTTTATATAACGTTGATATTTAAATCTGCTCAGCTCTGCATGTGAGGTGAAAGTAAATTTTTCTCCTGTGTGCTTATCTATCAACTCAAAACCATCGAGTGTTTCGGGGTTTGGTATTTTCCGTTTATTGCCATCTGGTCTAGAACGCTCACCGATTTCAGAGCCACCTTCCGGTTGGACTAATCCAAGATCATCGTAGGTGATATCATCTTTAATTCTCATTTTTGCTTCTGCAGCGGCTTTTGCTCTGTTCTTGTAGTCGTCATCAAATGTGTCGGGTACTTTTATGTCCTCTTCATAGAGTTTTCGGTTCTTTGGGTGTGGTTCCCACTCTCTGTGTGGAGCTTTATGGTGGCACATTAAGAAAAAGGGCTGGTTTTTATTTCGCGATGACAACCAATTAATAGATTTACTGGTTATAATGTCGGTAGCGTATCCTTTCTCCTCTACTTTCCTTCCCATTTCAATGAATTGAGGGTCAAAATAGTCGCCTTGTCCTGGCAATACTGACCAATAGTCAAAACCAGTAGGTTCATGCTCTTTGCCTTCCCCTAGGTGCCACTTTCCAATGATAGCTGTCTGATAACCTCCGTATTGAAGATGTTTTGCAACATTAGGAAGCCTGTTATCGATAGGTGTATTTAATGTTGTTACGCAATTCACGTGATTGTACGTTCCTGTTAGGATAGCAGCTCGGCTCGGTGTGCAAATTGAGTTTGTAACGTAACAATGGTTAAGCCTAATTCCTTCATTTGCAAGCCGATCAATATTAGGGGTCTTATTTATGCCTCCACCATAAGCACTGATTGCTTTGGCAGCATGATCATCTGCCATTATAAATATTATATTAGGAGCATTCATGTTTTTATCATTTTCGCTTTGTTATTTTGAAGTCAATGATCACCGACCTGATATGATATGTCGATATTAAAATGTGATGTAATGTATATTGTTTGTAACATATGAGCTAAATTGTAACTAAATTTAGAAGATCACACCTTGGAGTTTTAAAATGTCAAAATATCTTGAGGCTGCTAATTGGATAAGCAAACAAAGACAAGCGAAAAACATTTATAAAAACTTTAATGAAATGTTTGGTTTGGAAAGTTTTGAGGATGCATACTTTGTACAAGATGCCTTAGAGTCTGTCTGGGCCGATAAAGGTGAGGTAGTAGGCTATAAATTGGCTCTTACTTCAAAAGCGATGCAAGAGATGTTTGGCGTAAATACTTCCTTCAAAGGCAACTTATTTTCCGAGACTATTCTCGAAGGTGATCAAGTTATCTCTCTAAACAATTATGGACGACTAGGAGTTGAGTTTGAGCTCGCCATAGAAATTGGTCAAGATTTTGATGCTAATATTGATAATCTGACAGTTGAGGACTGTATGAGTAAAGTTTCAGCTGTTTATCCTGCTTTTGAATTAATTGATGATCGGAATGCGGACTATCCTAAAGTTGACTTAATTTCTCAAACCGCGGATAATTCTTGGAACGCAAACACGGTTCTTGGAACTAAATCACAAAACTTTTCTCATCTGGATTTTAGCGTTAACCAGGTTTTTAAAAGTATTAACGGAAATATTGAAACTTCAGTTACTGGTGCAGCTCTAGAAAACCCTTTTAATGCTGTAATCTGGATTGCCGATTTTCTTAATAAGCGTGGATCAAAATTGAAAAAGGGCCAAATCGTGATGACGGGTTCTACATTTCCAACATACTTTCCTCAACCAGGTGATGTAATTGAATTTGAAGTTTTTGATATTGGGAAAATTAAAATAAATATAGCTAATTAAGAAATTAAATATGGATCTTCTGATTTAGGCTATAGTTCCTCCATCTACTATAAAAGGTTGGCCGGTTGCATACGAGCCTGCATCTGAAAGCAAATAAACTATAAGTGATCCTATTTCATCGGGTTGACCAAGCCGCCCCATTGGCTGTCTTGAAACGAACCATTCTTTTGCTGCTTTTTTTGAACCAAGTTTTTCTGCCATGCTATTTATTCTTTCGTGCAGGGACGGTGTTTCAATGGTGCCTGGACATATAGCATTACAACGTATTCCATCACCCATGAAATCCACAGCAACTGATTTTGTAAGGCCAATAACAGCAGCCTTAGAAGTGCTGTAGGCAGCTCGGAATGGGAAGCCTTTTACTGAAGAGGCCAAGGATGCCATATTAACAATGGAGCCACCGCCATTTCTCTGCAAACCTGGGATAGCTGCTTTGATGACAAAGTACATACTGTCCAAATTAATAAGAAAAGACTTTCGCCAATCAGTTTCAGTTACATCTAAGATAGTTCCGTGGTGAACCCAGCCGGCCATGTTAACAATTCCATCAAAATCCGGTGCTTTTGAAAAGTAATCTTGAATTGAACCATCTTTCGTGACGTCCAAAGTTTCGGTTTGGGCGCCAAGTGCACTTAATTTTTGTAATCCAGTGGGCTCAAGATCCGTTGCGTATACTTCGGCGCCAGCATTTAATGCAATTTTTGCAACAGAGAAACCCATACCGGCTCCGGCGGCACTTATAAAAATCTTTTTACCTTTTAGGTACATGTCAAGCCTCCTTGGCATCTGTATCTCATGCGTAAGTTTTAATAGGGAAATTTAGAAACGCAAAAATTTGTTTGTCACAAAATAAAAATAGGTGACGCCTCTGTGCCACCTATTTTTATTTTTTGAGGACTTTATGAAAAAATCTTACTTAGCTGAACGTCGCGCTATAGAATTTGTTTAATTTATACTTTTTTATGTTTTTCGTATGAGGCTTCTAATTCTTCACGTAAAAACTCGCCAAAATTGATGGGGGAAAATTTCGGTTTTCCCGTTCCTTTTAAAGGTTGGACGACAGCATTCGTATGTGGGTCGAAAAAAAATGGGCAGGAAAAGCGTTCCTTACCACTTTTATTAATAACGCGATGAGGCGTTGAGCGTAATAGCCCGTTAGTATACCTAGAGAGCATATCCCCTACATTCACAACAAAACTTCCTTCTAATTTTGGCACGTCGATCCATTCTCCCTCCCTTGTCTGTACCTGCAAGCCTCCAATTTCATCTTGCGCTAGAATTGTTAGACAACCAAAATCTGTATGCGGTGCAGAACCATAGAGGTCACTTGGGCTATTTTTAGAAATTGGTGGATAATGTAGCAGTCTTAACCAAATAGTTGGCGTATCTAATGATTGCATTACACTTAAATCTTTTACGCCCGAGGATAGGAGTGCCAGCCTCATTAAATTTCTGCCAAGTTTTGTCATGTTGCACGTATATTTCTCTAAAACTTCTTTAAAATTCTCTAATTTTGGCCACTGATTTGGGCCTGAGAGATAGACATCGGGTAGCTCAGATTTATCTTCCCGCATCATCATGAAGCTTTCCGATTGATTTGGTTTTTTGACATCTGCAAGTTTTGAATTCACGTCAGTAGAAGTATTAATTGCGATATAACCACGATGATTATGGTCAAGCGCTACTCGCATTTTTTCTGATAACGGCTGTGAATGAAATTGTTTTGAAACTTGGAAAAGCTGCTCTATTAGGGTTTTTTCAATTCCGTGATTAATAATATATCCGAAACCATATTTATTATAAGCACTGAAAAAATCTTTTAATAGTGTTCTAGAAAATTCTTTTTCCTCAATCTCAGAAATATCTATTTTAGGTATTTGCATTGGCTATTTATACGTTCATTGGTAATTCTAAGAGATTTTATACTAATTTAATTTCTAAAATTATCCTAGACGAAAACTTGACTAGTATTAAGTATTTCGAAAGGTTGTTTGTAATCAAAAACCCTACTCAACGAAATAATAAAAAAGCGAAACTCCTTCTATGCTATCTCAATTACTCTTGCGGGCTTACGCTAGTTCGCCACTGCTATTATTTTTGGCAACATTAGGTTGGGGCAGCAATACGATTGCTAGTCGGTTAGCAGTTGGAGAGGTCTCCCCAATGCTACTTATATTTTTTCGTTGGGGAATAGTTGTTGTAATTTTAGTGAGCTTTTACTGGCGGGGAATGATTGCAGAATGGCCAATTATTAAGCCAAGATTAAAATGGTTATTAATTATGGGTGGCTGTGGGTTGAGCTTGTTTAATGCTTTTTTTTATATAGCAGCGCATAGTACTACAGCTGTTAATTTGGGCATTATCCAGAGTACCATGCCAGGCATGATTTTGCTTGGTTCTTTTATGCTTTTTGGTGATCGTATTAATAGATCGCAATTTGCGGGTCTTTTACTGACTCTGTTGGGTGTTGTCGTTATCGTCACTCAAGGCTCGGTGGAAAAGTTAATGCAATTAACGTTCAATAATGGAGATTTATTAATGATCTTCGCTTGTTCTTTTTATGCGATGTATACGGTAGGGTTAAAAAGTAGACCAAAAATCTCTGGTATGGTTATGCTAGCTTATTTTTCGGTTGCTGCGTTTCTGATGACTATCCCACTTATGGTTGCAGAAAGTTTAACTTATGGCACGGTTATACCGGGAGCTAGAGGGTGTATGATCGTCCTGTATATAGCTCTTGTGCCTTCTTTTTTATCTCAAATTTTTTTCATGCGCGGTGTCGATCTAATAGGGCCAGGATCGGCGGGTTTGTATGCCAATTTAGTTCCAATATTCTCTGCAATAATGGCCGTTTTACTACTTGGTGAAAAATTTTCTTTTTTCCATTTAGCCGCAATGATGTTAGTTTTTGGTGGAATAGGTTTATTTGAATATCAAAGCAGACGAAAAGTTAATTCTTAGGATTACATTTTTTGATTAATCATTTATTTGGGTGCCTGAATGCATATTGAAGAGATAGCAAGTGAAATAAGCAATTCGATTAGTCTAGCTAAGCAGATTGAGCCATTTTCAAAAAGAGGTTTAGTTTTGTCTATTCAGGAAGCCTACGATATAGCCAGAGTGGTAAGACAAAAATTAGGTCCAGCGGAAATAGTAGGCCAAAAAATTGGTTTCACAAATCGTAATATTTGGAACATTTATGAAGTGGATGAACCAATTTGGGGCCCAATGACAAAAAGTAGCGTTAGTTATTTTCACTCAAACTTTCTTAAAGTTGACCTAAGCCAATTTTGTGAACCTCGCATTGAGCCTGAAGTAGTAGTTTGTTTAAAACAAAAGCCAGAATTTAATACTGGTAAACCTGAAATAAGTCTAGATTGGATTGCCCCAGGTTTTGAAATCGTTGACTCTATATATCCAAATTGGAAATTTTCGTTAACAGACGCAATTGCATCTGGTGGGCTTCATGGATCTTTGGTTGTTGGAAAGAAGTTTAAGGTAAGTGATGATACTGAGAAAGATCTGATTGATGTAAAAGTAAGTTTATATAGAAATGGTAGACTAGAAGAAGAGGGCACCGGTGCAAATGTTTTGGATGGTCCAATTTCTGCAATTCGATATCTAAATAGTGGTTTGACTAAGATCAAAAACCAAGACCCCCTGTCAGCTGGCAGTAT
>ENA-OSEY01003006-OSEY01003006.1-marine-metagenome-genome-assembly--contig:-NODE-3006-length-10568-cov-4.898484_pt1 | contig 10568 bp, 11 predicted proteins | sample MGYA00248465_ERZ534230 | MGnify/ENA primary metagenome ERZ534230 (study PRJEB26409, sample SAMN06344110) | marine metagenome | isolation source: Sea water from surface | place: Atlantic Ocean:Southern... | reverse complement strand
TATATAGTCATAAACTACTATATAATAAAATAAATAATTGTAAAAATATTCTTTTATTAATAAATACTATGACATTTTCTAAATTATTAATTACGGTAACCATTATTCTCTTGATTTTATTAATCTATTTCAATAATTCAACTAGAGAATTAGTTGAGATTATTAACGATAATTTACATCAAATAAGAGTATTTGGTGAGAATAATTTTATCATGTTGAATATATTTTTTTTTAGCACATATCTCGTTGTTGCAACCTTTTCTCTTCCATTTGCATTAATTCTAGGATTATTATCTGGAATGATCTTTGAACCTATAAATGCAATACTACTTGTTTCATTTGCATCAACAATTGGTGCAACATTTGCTTTTCTGTTATCTAGATATCTTTTTGCAGATATTGTTAAAAAAAAATATATCAAACAATATGAGAAGATTGATGCAGGTTTTAAAAAATATAATAATTACTATATTTTTGCATTAAGAATGTGCATCCTCTTTCCATTTTTTCTTATCAATATAATTTTAGGATTAACTTCAACTAGAGTTTTAAATTTTTATTTGATAAGCCAGATTGGTATGTTACCAGCTACAATCATAATTGTTAATATCGGAAATTCCTTTGATGATATACTTTCATCTAAAACGGGTCTGAATATTGAAATTATAATTTTGCTTACCCTGCTTGGTCTCTTCCCTTTAATTGCGAAACTGTTTTTTAAAAGAATTATCAATTAATATTGAACAACATCAGGGTCAATAACTCTCCAAATATACCATACAGCAACTGTACTGTAAGGCTTCCAAGATTGAAGGATTTGTTCTGATTTCTTGCTTTTAATATCATTGATTTTATATATTTTTTTAAAGCTATTTATAAAGCCTATATCTAACATTGGTACAACATCCTGTCTGTTCAATTGGAAAATGAGGTACATTTGTGCGGTCCACTCTCCTATACCTTTTAACTTCGTTAGTTCATCTATGATATCGTTATTAGATAAATGTTTTAGATCAGTAAAGAGCGTGGGTTTACAAGTACACATATTCGATAAAATTTTCAAATATAGAATCTTTTGTCTAGATAAACCACAGCTCTTTAGCGTCATGTGATGTAACTTGTTAATATTCTTGGCAGAAATAGATGGTATTTTATTATTTAATTTCCTCAAGATACTTGCAGCTGCCATAACAGAAATTTGTTGACCTATAATTGCATTAGCTAAAGTTTCAAAAGGCTTTTTGTTAATTGTCAAATATTGATTACTTGGTGTAGCTGAAATTATTTTACTTAGTACGGGATCATTATTTCTAAGTATTTTTTTTGCTCTTTCCCAATACTCTGGTTTTTTATTATATATTTCCATCTAATAAAAAAGAGACGCTTACGCGCCTCTTTTCAATATACATAAAGCTTAGATAATTATTGAGCTTTATTAGTGTTAATACCAAAAGGTATATACATTGGGCACCAACCTAATGAGCCTGTCATGATAGGAATTACTCCTATCCATGCCCATAACGGCATACCCATGCCAGCACCTATATAAAGTATAGCTATACCAGCTATAATTCTAAGTATGCGTTCCATTCCGCCAACATTTGTTGGCATAGTTTTTGGTGTTGTAGCCATTTTAAGGCCTCCTTATAACGTTACATAAGTTAATATTAAAAAAATAACAAGATAATTTCAATAAATTAGTTATCTTGTTTCTTTTTATAATCCTCTATAGCAGCGGTGATAGCATCCTCAGCCAATACGGAACAATGTATTTTAACTGGCGGAAGAGCTAGCTCCTCTGCTATATCAGAATTTTTTATTAAAGATGCTTCAGTTAGAGACTTGCCCTTAACCCACTCTGTAAGTAAAGAACTAGAAGCAATGGCTGAACCACAACCATAAGTTTTAAATTTAGCATCTTCTATGATTCCGTCATCGTTAACTTTGATTTGAAGTTTCATGACATCACCACATGCAGGTGCTCCGACCATTCCAGTTCCCACTTTTGTATCCTCTTTATCCATAGAACCAACATTGCGTGGATTTTCATAATGATCTAAAACTTTATCGCTATATGCCATTTTTTCTCTCCTTTGATACTATGCAGCATCCCATTTTTCATTATCTACTATAGACTCTTCTGTAATCGTCGAATCATTAGACACTGGTTCATGCACTATTGATGATTCACTTTCATGGATTAATGATCCAAGAGTAACTGTTTCGAGATAATTTCTTAACTTATCGCTAAATTTTTCCCAAATCTGTATATCTCTCTGCTCTTGAGATTCTTGCAGTTTTTGGTCTGAATTTATCGCATTTATAATCTGCGCGATAGTTATATTGTTAGGATCTGAAGAAAGCCTGTATCCTCCTCCTGGTCCTCTTACTCCTGACACAAGGTTACCCTTCCTTAAAAGAGCAAATAATTGCTCTAGATATGAGAGTGATATTCCTTGATGTTTAGAGATTTCAAGAAGCGTTTTAGGCTCCTTTGACTCATTAAGCGCAATATTTATCATTGCTCTTATAGCATAACGTCCTTTTGCTGATATTTTCATCACATTCTCTCCTTTGATTAATACCTTATCATAATAGTATGGTATAGATATTGATTTTTCAAGACCTTGAATAACATAAGGTAAAGTAAATTTTATCTATAATGATGATCTATATATATGATTTTTATGGGATTTTTTAAATATATTATTAAGCCAGTAAAAAGCTTTAAGATTAATTTTCAATTTTTCATTAATATTCGTCTCAAAAAATCGACTTTGATTCAACGATTTTGCCTCTAAAAGCCTAACGTCCTTGTATAAGGTAAAGATAATATGTGGCTTAATGGCATAGTAATTATTAATATTTAAAGGATTTTTATACTTAAAATAACAGTGGAAAATATTAGTGTATTTTGAAGATGATATTAATTCATATTTTATTGAAATACTCTCTAGTAAAAAAGGATCGTTTATTGGTTTCTCAACGTTATCAATTAGATTAGTGAATAAAGTGTAATTTACCTCATAAAGATTCATGAGGTAATTGAAGTTAAGTGATGATTTGCCACGAGTAAATCCATCTAATGCAGTAGTATCCATATCTTATAATTAAAATTTTGTTATAATATTATTAATTTACATTTTATTAAAAAATATGTCAAAAGATGAACAAATAGAAATGTCTGGAAAAGTAATAGAGACTCTTCCCAACACAATGTTTAGAGTTGAACTTGAAAATGGCCACGTTGTTACAGCACATATATCAGGAAAGATTAGAAAACATTATATCAGAATACTTAGAGGTGATAGCGTTATGGTTGCGCTAACGCCTTATGACTTAAGTAAAGGACGCATCATTTTTAGAGATAAATAATTACATATTATTTATTACTGCGTCCCCAAAACCCGATGTTGTCACTAAAGTTGCACCAGGAACAAGTCTCGTAAATTCTTCTTTAACTTCTTGTTCAGTATGTTTATGTTTTGATTTTGTTCTAATTATCCTCTTACCAGCTCTCGCTCTAGCTAAATCAAAGGTTAGTTGTTTTTTTTGAATTGCAGATTTTACCCCGTTAAGTACTAAGTCTGCAGCCTCATGCCATCCTATATATCTGAGTAACATCTCTCCTGATAGTATTATGGAGCCAGGATTAACTCGGTTTTTTCCTGCAAAAGATTCAGCTGAACCATGTGTAGCCTCAAAGACCGCAATACCATCGCCAATATTTCCGCCAGGTGCAATTCCTATTCCTCCAACCTGCGCTGCTAATGCATCTGAAATATAATCACCATTTAAATTCAGAGTAGCTATAACTTCATGTTGTTCAGGAGACAAAATTATTTCCTGAAGAAAATTATCTGCGATACAATCCTTTATAATTAATTCATGATCAGATTCATTTGAAATTATGGAATATGTGCTATCGTTATTTTCAACTCCATTGAACTCAGATTTAACAAGCGAAAAAGCCCAGTCTCTAAATGCGCCTTCGGTGTATTTCATAATATTGCCTTTATGAACAATAGTTAGAAAATCCTTCTTCTCTTTTAATGCATAACTAATGGCCATCTTTATCAATCTCTCAGATCCTTCCTTAGATACTGGCTTTATGCCTATTCCGCAATTTTCTTCAAAACGGAAAGGTGACGATTTCAGTTCCTGCTTAATGAATTCAATAATTTTCTTAGCGCCATCTGTGTCAGCTTGCCACTCAATCCCAGAATAAAGATCTTCTGTATTTTCTCTAAATACAATCATATCTGTGAGCGATGAATCTACCATAGGACTGCTCGTGCCCGGAAAATATCTAATAGGTCTTACGCAAGCATATAAATCTAAGTTTTGTCGAATCAGTACGTTTAAGGATTTATGACCAGATCCAATTGGCGTTGTTAAAGGTCCTTTGATAGAAACCCTATATTTTTTTAGTGCATCAAGTGTTTCACGAGGTAGAAGCTGTTTAGTCATATCAAAAGCTTGTTTGCCAGCAAGAATTTCGAGCCACTTAATTTCTTTTTTATCATCATAAGCTTTTTTAACAGCATAATCTAAGACACGTTTCATAACTGGAGTGACATCTATACCAATGCCATCTCCTATAATGTAGGGGATGATAGGATAATCTGGTGTTGAAACAACACCATTTTTAAAGGAAATTTCCTCTCCGCCTTCTGGTCTTGTATACTTTAACATCTAGTGTTTAAGCTCTTTACTTATCAAACTGATCTTCTTCTGTAGATCCGGTTAATGCCGTAACAGAGGACTGACCACCAGTTATCACTTGCGTTACTTCATCAAAATAACCTGTACCAACTTCTCTTTGATGCTTTGTAGCTGTATAACCTATACTCTCAGCGCCAAACTCTGCTTCTTGAAGTTTCACATAAGCAGACATCTGTTGTTCTTTATAGCCTCGTGCTAACTCAAACATACTATAATTCAGAGCATGAAAACCAGCAAGAGTTATGAATTGAAATTTATAACCCATTGCACCAAGCTCTTTTTGGAACTTCGCAATTGTTGAATCGTCTAAATTTTTTCTCCAATTAAATGATGGTGAACAGTTGTATGCTAGCATTTGCTCTGGGTACTCTTTTTTTAATGCCTCAGCAAATTTTTTTGCAAAATCCAGATCAGGAACACCAGTCTCACACCAAACTAAATCAGCATATGGAGCATATGCAAGACCTCTTGAAATAGCTTGATCAATTCCATTTTTTACACGATAAAAACCTTCTGCAGTTCTTTCACCAGTGCAGAATTCTTGATCGCGTTCGTCAATATCACTGGTTAAAAGATTTGCAGCCTCGGCATCAGTCCTAGCCAAAAGAACAGTTGGTGTACCGGAAACATCGGCCGCTAGTCTGGCAGCAATAAGCTTCTGCACAGCTTCTTGAGTTGGTACAAGAACTTTTCCTCCCATATGACCACACTTCTTTGCCGATGCTAGTTGATCTTCAAAATGTACACCTGCAGCTCCAGATTCTATCATTGCTTTCATAAGTTCAAATGCGTTTAACACACCTCCAAAGCCAGCTTCTGCATCTGCAACTATTGGTAACATATAGTCAACTGGCTCATTCCCCTCTGCAATATTAAGTTGATCAGCTCTTCTCAAAGCATTATTAATTCTTTTCACTACGGCTGGAACGCTATCAACAGGGTATAATGATTGATCGGGATACATTTGCATTCCAGTATTCGCATCACCTGCGACCTGCCATCCAGATAAATAGACTGCTTTTAGTCCTGCTTTTGCCTGTTGGAGTGCCTGATTACCCGTCAATGCGCCAAGTGCGTTTACGAAATCTTCTGTATTGATTAAATCCCAGAGTTTTTTAGCTCCTTGATGTGCGAGACTATGTTCGATAGTAATACTTCCGCTTAAACGTACAACATCATCTGCTGAGTATCCTCTTTTAACATTTTTCCATCTAGGATTAGAATCCCAATCGCTTTGTATATCTTTTGCTGATTTGAGTTTAGTCATTGTTACCTCGTGAATATATATATATTATAATTAGCGTAGATAATACTATTAACTTATCAATTAGACAAATATTATATGAATTTTAATGAAAAAATTATCGTGGGGATGTCTGGAGGCGTAGATTCATCTATTTCAGCTATTATATTGAAAGACATGGGTTTCAATATAAAAGGGCTTTTTATGAAAAATTGGGAAGAAGATGATCATGATGGTAATTGTAATGCAAAAAATGATTATCAAGATGCAAAGAGAATTGCAGATAAGCTAGGAATAGAATTGCTTACAGTAAATTTTTCTGATAAATACTGGAGTCTTGTTTTTAAGAGATTCATTGATGACTTGAATAGTGGAATTACTCCAAATCCCGATATATTTTGTAATAGAGAAATAAAATTTCATTATTTCTTAAATCATGTTTTATCGCTTGAGTATGATAAATTAGCTACTGGACACTATGCAAAAATTAAAATTAAAAATGATAAATATACTCTCAATATACCGAAAGACAAAATAAAAGATCAGACATATTTTTTATACGTAATTAATCAATATATTATGAACCATTTAGTCTTTCCGCTTAACGATATTAGTAAATCAGACGTGAAAAATATTGCAAAGAGCTTTGATATAAAACTATTTGAAAAAAAGGAAAGTATGGGAATTTGTTTTATTGGTAAGAAAAATTATACAAATTTAATTTCCAACTATATTACAAATATACCTGGAAAGATTGTTGATGATGATAACAAGGTATTGGGGAAGCATAATGGTTTATTCTACTATACAATTGGTCAACGTAAAGGGATAGGGATAGGCGGTACTAAAAATAGATCAGAAAAACCTTGGTATGTAGTAGATAAAAAAGTTGAAGAAAATTATTTAGTTGTCAGTCAGGATACAGATAGATTAAATTATAAAGGTGAAATTGAGCTCAATGAAATAAACTGGATAAATAATCATCCTGAAGAAAATAAAGAATATCATGCAAGGTTCAGACATGGTGGTAAATTACTTCCAGTAACAATTATTAAAAGAGATGAAAAGTGGTATCTTGATTTAAAAACTAGCGAGAGAGCTCCTACATGTGGACAGTCTGCCGTTTTATATGATGAAGATGAGTGTATTGGTGGAGGTATTATTAATAAATTATGTTTCTAAAAAATATTAAAGAACAGATTTACGCATTAGCAGGTTTGCATCAAGCATGCTTGGTAGTATCTAATCTTGCATGGAGAGGTGACTATGAAAATAAGGATTTTGATGCATTAATAAATTGTATAATTGATACAAAATCTACAACAATCGAAGATATATTTATTAGCCAGAATTATATTGAGAAAGGACTTAGGCATCTAAAAAAACAAATTATTGATGATATATTTACAAGAAGTAGTGAGACAAGGAGGTATATCTCATCACTTGAAGCTCTTGTAAATAAAGTTGATAAGTCTGAGGAAATGATTTCTGATATTGGTAAGAGTATCGATAAACTTGACTCATCATTTAATACTTTTACCTATGATGAAAAAACTAAAATAATTTCTGATATCTATCAAACTACTCTAAGTAAAATTGAACCACGAATTGTAGTTAGTGGAAAAAATGAGTATCTCACAAAACATGATATCTCCTCGCGTATAAGAACTGCGCTTTTTGCAGGCGTTAGATGTATTTACTTATATCAACAATATGGCGGAAATAAGATTAAATTTTTTCTATTTAAAAAAAATTATACTGATATGCTTAAAGAAATAATAAACACTAAGTTGAATTAGATATATTCTTTAATACATAGTTTAATATCCCATCATTTAAAAAATAATCCCATTCTTTATCAGTGTCTATTCTTACTTTAGCTTTAAACGTGTATGGTTGTCCGTTTTTAGTAGAATTAATATTTACATTTGTGTCATTTCGCTTTAAAGCAGCAATCGTGAATGTTGAATTATTATCAATTCCTAGAGATTCATAATTTTCACCTTTTATAAATTCTAAAGGAAGAACACCCATCCCTACTAAATTTGATCGATGAATGCGCTCAAAACTCTCTGCTATAACTGCTTTAACTCCTAATAACTTAGTTCCTTTTGCAGCCCAATCTCTTGAAGAACCACAACCATAATTTTTCCCAGCAATAACAATAAGCTCCCTATCTTCATTTTTATATAATTCAGAAGCTTCATAAACGCTGACAATTTTATTAGTAGGTATGTGTTTTGTGTATCCACCTGTTTTATCGGGAACAAGTTTATTGGCTATTCGAATATTTGCAAATGTTCCCCTTTGCATAATTTTAAAATTACCGCGTCTTGATCCATATGAATTAAAGTCTAATACGCTAGTTCCTTGATCAACTAGATATGTACCAGCAGGTGTAGATTCTTTAAAAGAACCAGCAGGTGAAATATGATCGGTAGTTACGCTATCACCTAAGACTAGTAATGGGTAAGCATCTGTAATTTCCTCTAGTTTGTTTTCAGAATCATTTTGAGTAGTAAAAAAGGGCGATGGTTGAATATAAGTTGATGAATCTTCCCAATTAAAAAATTCAGACTGACTAGTTGATATATTTTTCCAATTATCATCTCCTTCAAATAAATCTTTATAAGAATTTACAAACATATTACTATCAATATTTTTTTGAATAACTGAATTTATATCATCTGATGATGGCCATATATCTGATAAGAAAACATCATTGTTATTTTTATCCTTACCTAAACTTTCACGGGTAATATCAAAATTTATATTACCAATAAGCGAGTATGCTATCACTAACATTGGAGACATTAAAAAGTTCATTTTGACTTCTGGGTGAATACGCCCTTCAAAATTCCTATTTCCTGATAAAACAGAACTAGCGACTATATCGTTGTCGTTAATTTCTTTTACATATTTCTCATCGATAGGTCCTGAATTACCAATACATGTTGTACATCCATAACCTATAATATTGAATCCTAACTCATTAAAGTATTTAAGCAGGTCGGCTTTCCTTAAATAATTTTCGACAACTTTTGATCCAGGCGCTAGTGACGTTTTAACCCAAGTCTTTTTGTTAAGTCCTTTCTCTATTGCATTTTTAGCTAGAAGTCCTGCTCCTATAATAACGCTCGGATTAGAAGTATTAGTACAACTTGTAATAGCCGCTATTACTATAGAACCATCTTCTAGTACAGTTTTTTTACTATCTTTGTTTTTGGATATCTTCGATATCTCAGTAGAAATGACATTTTTAACATCACTTAAAAGAATTTTGTCTTCTGGTCGTTTTGGTCCAGATATACAAGGAAGTACATCAGATAAATTTAAGTGTAATTCCTGGGAAAATTTAATATCATTATTTGGATCTCTAAATAAACCCACTTCTTTACAATAGTTTTCTACCATATCAACATGTTCCACAGATTTTCCAGTAGTTTTTAAATAATCTAATGTGAGTTGATCGACAGGAAAAAAACCACATGTTGCTCCATACTCGGGCGCCATATTCGCTATTGTGCATCTATCATATATAGATAAGTTGTCCAAAGCGTCACCATAAAATTCTACAAATTTCCCAACAACATTAGCTTGTCTCAATTTCTCTACAATTGTTAACACTAAATCGGTAGCTGTAGATGTTTTAGCTAGCTGTCCATCTAGTCTAAATCCAATAACTTCTGGTAAAAGCATAGGAATAGGTTGTCCAAGCATAGCTGCTTCAGCCTCAATGCCTCCTACACCCCAGCCTAACACACCAAGTCCATTTACCATCGTAGTGTGTGAGTCTGTGCCAACTACAGTATCAGGATAAAGGTTCCGATTTTTTTCAAAGACAACTTGTGATATGAATTCAATATTTATTTGATGTATGATGCCGTTACTGGGTGGCACGATTCTAAAGTTTTTGAATGCCTTTTGTCCCCATTTAAGCAGACGATACCTCTCAGAGTTCCTGGAATATTCTAGTTTTGTGTTAAGTTCCATAGATTTTTCACTTCCATGATGATCAACCATAACAGAGTGATCAATCACCAAGTCTGTCTGGCACTGTGGATTTATTAATGATGGATTGCCATTAGATTTTTTTACAGCATCTCTCATAGATGCAAGATCAACAACAGCTGGAACACCGGTGAAATCCTGCATAATAACTCTGCTAGGATAAAATGATAGTTCTGTTGGTGAAGTAATATCTCCACTCCAAGAAATAAAATTATCAATTACGCTCTGAGATAGTTTAGACGAGTTATTTCTAACATAATTTTCAAATAACACTCTTAATGAATAAGGTAGGTGTGCGATTTGTGATTTTGAGATATTATATATCGTGAAATCTTTATTTTTGCAATTTATATCGCTCTTGTAATCCATAATTTAAAAATTGAAGTTATTCTATCACATAATTTACTAAATACTATGCTTATTTAGATGGTAATTCTCTTCTCATTTTGTCAAATTTTATACCATAACTATTTTCTGAATTTGATGAGTTATATATTCCTATCATTGGCATACCTCTTTTAGCTTCTCCCAACGCATCATCTAAGATTTTCTCTAGTTCAGATGAATATTTAAATCTGTACAATCTTGG
>ENA-OSEY01003005-OSEY01003005.1-marine-metagenome-genome-assembly--contig:-NODE-3005-length-10570-cov-9.502335_pt1 | contig 10570 bp, 13 predicted proteins | sample MGYA00248465_ERZ534230 | MGnify/ENA primary metagenome ERZ534230 (study PRJEB26409, sample SAMN06344110) | marine metagenome | isolation source: Sea water from surface | place: Atlantic Ocean:Southern... | reverse complement strand
AAAAACCAGTAGTACTTGTTGGACCTACATTTTCAGGAGGTGCTTTTGGAAATGGTGTAGGTGTTGGTATAAGAAAAGACGATGCTGAACTATTAAAAGCTTTTAACAGCGCAATTAATAAAGCTAGAAAGAACGGAGACATAAGCCGAATTGCAACTAAATGGTTTGGCTTCGACGCTTCAATGTAAATATTTAATGATTGGCGACTATATAATATAGTCGCCTTTCAATATGGATCTTTTAGCATTTGGAAATACTGGTTGGGGAGATGAACTTTTCTTCGCAACATTAATGACAATTGCTGTTTCAATAACAGCTATGATCATAGGCTTTTGTTTTGCTCTAATTTTTACTCCACTCAAATTATCCAAAAATAAATTTTTAAATTTTATTGGTAATTCTTACACAACAATAATTAGAGGTGTGCCAGAATTATTAGTCATATATTTGTTATTCTTTGGTGGGAGTGGTGCTGTTATGTATGTTGCTTCTATTTTTGGATATAACAAATATATTGAGATAAATGCATTTCTTACTGGTTCCTTTGCGATTGGGATTATTTCAGGAGCATACTCTACAGAGGTTTTTAGGGGCGCTATCCAATCAATTGACAAAGGTCAATTCGAAGCATCAAAAGTTTTAGGTTTAAAAAAACCTGTACATTTTTTTAAAGTGATAATGCCTCAAATGTTAAGACTTGCTGTTCCTAATTTAAGTAACGTTTGGCAAATTACTTTAAAGGATACTTCATTAATATCAGTTACAGGTTTAGTTGAAATTATGAGACAATCTTATATTGCAGCTGGATCTACAAGAGATCCATTATTCTTTTACTCTTTTGCAGCGGTTTTATATTTACTATTAACTTTTCTAAGTATGAAATTAATAAATAAATTAGAAATTAAATACAGGAGAGGCTACTAATGGATTTAGAATTAATGGCAAGTAGTTTCCCAAAGCTTTTAAATGCAACTTTAGTAACTTTAAAATTGTTATCTTTATCACTTATATTTGGACTTATACTTGGACTTTTTTTTGCAATCCTAAGATTAAATAAAAATATATTTTTAAATAGATTTTCTTATTTTTATTCATACATATTTAGAGGCACCCCTCTATTAGTTCAAATATTTATTATATACTTTGGATTAGGACAGATAGAATTTTTAAGATCTTCTTTTTTATGGATTATTTTAAAAGAACCTTATTGGTGTGCGATTATTGCTTTTTCTCTTAATACAGGTGCTTATACTTCCGAAATTTTAAGGTCAGCATTTGAAACAATAAATAAGGGTTTCATAGAAGCTGGTGACAGTCTTGGTATTTCTAAAAAAATTATATTTTATAAAATTCAAATACCTATTGCTATAAGGCAATCATTACCTGCTTATGGAAACGAGATAATATTAATGCTTAAAGGAACATCATTAGCTAGCACTGTTACACTAATGGATTTGACTGGAGTAGCAAAATATATAATTTCTACAACTTTTAAGCCAATAGAAGTTTTTATAGTGGCTGGTGGAATTTATTTATTTATGACCTTTATTATACATAATTTTATTAGATATCTTGAGAAGAAGTATAGTTATTAATAACTAGTGTATTCCTTAATTTCTTTAATCTTAGAACCAGTTTGATTATTTATTTCAAGTTTTATTGAAGCTCTTTTGTCGTTTAAAAAGTGAATATCCCTAGACAATTTTATAAATTTTTCACCAAAATCAGAATTCTTTTCACATAATCTCTTATCATCTTCAATTACCCATAGTTTAGAATTTATATCTTTCAAAGCGTCAAATAAACCACTCAACTTTTCATTAAGTTTTACTTTATCTACCATTTGTTCTTTTAATAAATTATACTCATCTACTATATATTTGAGTTTTTCTTCATCTTTAATTTTATCTTTTTTTATTTCTAAAATAGAAATTTTATCAAAAAGCTCACCAACAGAAACTTCAACTAGAATTTTATTCATAAAATTTTTTAATATGATAACTTGTTGAAAATATGTCTAATATATTAATCATAAAACATGGATCTTTAGGAGATATAGCCCAAGCTAGCGGTGCAATTCAAGATATTTGTGATCACCATTCAACTGATGATATTTTTCTTTTAACCACTAATCTCTACATAGATCTCTTTAGGAAAAACAGCTCTTTAAAAGAAATTATTTTAGATAAAAGACTTTCAAGATTTAATTTAATTTATCTTTACAATTTAATGAAAAAGATAAAGAAAAATAAATTTACTAAAGTTTATGACTTACAAAATTCGTCAAGAACCTCTTTTTATAAAAAAATTTTATTTCCTAATGCAAATTTAAATATTTGGTGTTCCTCAGAGACAACTTTACCAAATGACAAAACCAAGGAGGAATTTGACAAAAACCCTGTTCTTGAAAGGTTTAATCATCAGCTACAATCATCTGGAATAGAAACAAAACATACAATGTCTCCTGATTTCTCATGGAGTTGTGTAGATATTGAGAAAATTATGAATGAATACAAATTATCCAATTATATATTATTATTTCCATTTTGTTCACCTCATCTAACATTAAAGAAGTGGCCATACTTTAATAATTTAATAAATTTGATTAAAGAAAAATATAAAGATCAATTTAAAATTATTACTGCCCCTGGTCCTAACGAGATTAATGAAGCAGATCAATACGATGCAATTAAAATTTTAAACAATGGTAAAGCAGTGAATATTTCTCAGTTATCTTCATTAATTAAAAAAAGCAGCTTTGTTATTGCAAATGATACTGGCCCAGCACATATGGCAGCTCATCTCAATGTAAAAGGTTTAACATTGTTTGGATCACATACAACTGCAAAAAAAGTAAGTATAGAAAGAGATAATTTTAAAGCAATTCAGGTAAGTGACTTAAATAAATTAAGTGCTGAAAAAGTTTTTGAAAAAATAACTTTATAATATTTCTAAATATTTTTTTATAATTTCAGACCAGTAAAATTTTTTTGATATTTCTTCTGCTTTTCTCCCAAAAACTTTATATTTATTGTTTTCCAAAATATTAGAAATTGATTGGTAAACATCATCTAAACTATTACCATCACAAATATACCCTGTCTGGTCGTGATCTATTGCATCTGCAGCTCCACCATCTTTTCCACCTATTGATGGAACCCCAAATTGTGCTGCCTCTACGTAAACTATTCCAAACCCTTCAACAGACTTTTTATAAGTTATAGAAGGCATAACAAACACATCGGAGCATTTTAGATAAGAATTTTTTTCATCTTTAGTTAAATTTTTTGGAAATATAACCTGATCTTGTAATTTAAGTTCTGTGATTAATTTTTTAAGATTATCAATATTTTCTCCTTGTCCGATACAAATATAAATAATGTTTGGATAAATTTCTTTTAAATTTCTAAGGGCCATAATAATTTTTTCATGGTTTTTTCTCTTATCAAATCTAGCAACTGTAATTAATTTTGGAGTTCTGCCCTCTAATTTCTTTTTTATATTTTTGTAAATTTTGTCATCTATTTTATCTGCTGGAAAAACCCCTGGGTTGATTACTTTAATTTTATTTTCGTCAACGCCAACACTTATAGCAAGATTTTTAGTAAAATTAGAATTTGCAACTACCGTATGACAATTATTTAAAATTTTAATTAACCTTTTATTAATAAAAGAACCTTTTTTATGATTAATTTCTTTAGAGTGAATTAAACATATTTTTTTTACATCCGTGTTTATATTTTCAAGGCTTTTCCAATGATCTGAAATTATAGCTTTAACTTTTTTATTATTCTCTAAATATGTATTTACTAAATTAGCTTTTCTGTATTTTTTGAATATTTTTGGTCCACTTACCCTTTCAATTGAAAACGATAATTCCTTATCAAAATTATCTTGATTTGGATATTGATCAGCAAAAACTTTAATCATTACATTTTCGGATAATGATTTAGCTAAACCATACATTAGATTTTGCATGCCACCTACTTCTGGAGGAAAAGTTCTAGTAACAATTAAATGCATTATTTTTTAAACCATTTTATACTGCAGCCAAGGCTTGGCTTTTGTATATCTGGCCCCTTTTGTGTTTCAGATATTAGTTTCATGGCTTCGAATAATTCACTTGTTCCGTTTCTGATAGGTTTTAAATCCCTAAGTTCTCTTATTCTTCCTCGATAATTAAGTTTAAGATCTTTATTGTATCCAAAAAAATCTGGAGTACATACAGCATCGTATTTTTTTGCTATTTCCTGCGTTTCATCAATTAAGTAAGGAAAACTAAATTTATGTTTTGCAGAAAATTTAATCATATTTTCATAGGAATCATCTGGATAATTAATTGTATCATTTGACATGATTGCCGCTGAATTTATGCCTAAGTCTTTAAGTTTTTCACAATCTTCAACTAAGTCTTTTATAATTGCTTTTACATATGGACAATGGTTGCAAATAAACATTATCAGTGTTCCATTTTCACCCTTGATATCATTAAGTGATAAGACAGTGTTTTCAACAGATTTTAATTTGAAATCAATTGCATGAAGATTAAAATCACATATTGGAGTTTTTGTTAATGCCATGTTAAAATAATTTATAAATTATGTTTTACGATTTAAAAGATAAAAAACCAAAAAACTCTGGCGAAAATTGGGTAGCACCTAACGCAGTGATCATTGGTGATGTAACTTTAGAAAAAAATTCTAGTATTTGGTTTAATGCTACTTTAAGGGGAGACATAGAAAATATTCATATTGGAGAAGGTTCTAATGTTCAAGATGGATGTGTTTTACACACTGATCCAGGATGTCCTTTAAAAGTTGGAAAAAATGTAACCATTGGACATTTAGTGATGCTTCATGGATGCACAATAGGGGACAATAGTTTAATTGGAATAGGTGCAGTCATCCTCAACAAAGCAAAGATAGGAAAAAATTGTATTATTGGTGCAAAAGCTTTAATAACAGAAAACAAAGTAATACCAGATAATTCATTAGTAATAGGATCGCCAGGAAAAGTAATCAGAGAGGTTACAGACGAAGAAAAAAAAGCTGTTGATGAAAATACTAAACACTATCAGGATAATTGGAAGAGATATTCACAATCTATATTTTAGATAATGCCAACTTATACAGTAACTACATCAAATGTTAATCTTAACTCTAAAAAACAAAAAGAACTAGCTAAAGGAATTACTAAAGTTCATAATGTTGTAACTGGTGCAAATACTTATTTTGCTCAAGTCATATTTAATAACACAAAGAAAAAAAATCATTTTATGGGAGGTAAAATAGTAAAAGAACCCTCTATTTTTTTACTCGGTCAAATTAGAGCTGGACGTCCAAAGAAAACAAAAGACAGATTAATTTCTGATTTAAAAAATATTATTGTTAAAACATCAAAATTAGATGAAACACAAGTATGGGTTTATATAATAGACTTACCACCTTCACAAATGATTGAATATGGAGCTGTATTACCAGAATCTGGAAGAGAAAAACAATGGTTTATGGGTTTATCAAATAAACTAAAAAAAAAATTATCTGCTTTAGAAAAATAACATTAAGGAACAAGCCAACTATCTTTGCTATTTTCTAAATCAAACCTGGCTCTTCGATGACCTTTGGCAGCCAGATAAAGCCACTCAATAGATTTAATTTTACACTGAATAACAGTAAAATTTTTATAACCCTCTTCACTTTGTTCTTTTGTATAATCAAAATTATCTAATTCTGGTTTTAATCCTGATGTTGGAACATCAGATACAGTTCCTGGACCTTTATCTACTAAATAACATTTTCTACTTATATGTTGAGTTTTATCCCATGAGGTTTTTGTAATTTCATTTTTATGATTTATTACACAATTCACTTTTAATCTTACTTGGATTTTTTCATCTTTATCGTAAAATAACATTGAAGCATTTGGATTTTTTTTTAGAATTTCTATTTTATCTGATCTAATATCGCTATGGAATTGAACTAAATTATTTGATTGATCTGATTTTCTTAAAACCACAATTCTTCCATCGATATTATTATCATTACCACAAATAAAAGTTGGAATTCTAAATTGAGAAGCTCTATTTTTTACAGCATCATCAAGCATGAGCCAGATTTTCTTTTTAATTTCAATAAAATCTTCATAGTATGCTGGTTGCATATACTACTACTTTCTAAATCTTTTGATTAAACTTGATGTATCCCAACGATTTCCTCCCATGCCTTGGACTTCACCATAAAATTTATCAACTAATTCAGTTACAGGTAATAAGGATCCATTATTTTTTGCTTCATCCATTGCGATTTTTAAGTCTTTCCTCATCCAATCAACAGCAAAACCAAAGTCAAATTTATCATCAATCATTGTTTTGTATCTATTTTCCATTTGCCAAGATTGAGCAGCTCCTTTTGAAATAACTTCAATTACGTCCTCCATTTTCAATCCTGCTTTAATCCCAAAATTAATTCCCTCTGACAAACCTTGAACCAAACCTGCTATACAAATTTGATTAACCATTTTAGCTAATTGACCACATCCTGCTTTACCAAGTAATTTCATTTTTTTGCTATAACAATCTATTTTATCTTTAGCTTTATCAAAGTCAGCTTGATCTCCACCGATCATAACTGTAAGAGCTCCATTTTCTGCTCCAGCTTGACCACCAGATACTGGAGCATCTAAAGATCCAAATCCATTTTTTTTTGCATAATCATAAATTTCTCGCGCAATTGTTGCCGACGCTGTGGTGTTATCAATATAAACGGCACCTTTTTTAATTGTTTTAAAAATTCCTTTTTCACCAAATGTAACTTCTCTTAAGTCATTGTCGTTTCCAACGCATGTAAAAACATAATCAGCATCTTTTGCTGCTTCGGCAGGTGTTTCTGCCATTTTTCCTTTATGTTCAGTTATCCATTTCTCTGCTTTGGTTTTTGTTCGATTAAAAACAGTTACATTATGACCACCTTTTGATATATATCCTGCCATCGGATATCCCATGACACCAAGACCTATAAAAGCTACATTACAACTCATAATTTTTTATGTTTAATAGTTTAAGTTTAAAAGTAATTCTATTTGGATTCATATTTACATTTTTTTCTAGCTTTGGACAGAGTTTTTTTTTAGGTCTTTTCAATTCTAGTATTCGTGACGCATTATCAATTACTCACGGACAATTTGGCACAATCTATGCATCAGCAACATTACTAAGCAGTCTAGTTATTATTTGGGTAGGAAAAAAAATTGATGATATTGATGTCTTTAAATTTGGAACATTTGTAACTTTGCTTCTATCTTTTTCATGTTATTTTTTTTCTAAGGTCTCATCGGTAACCTTTTTATTTATCGCTATTTTTTTAATGAGATTTTCAGGTCAAGGATTAATGTCTCACACTGCTACTACAACAATTTCAAGATACTTTACTAAATCAAGAGGAAAAGCTCTAAGCACAGGATGGTTTGGATTATCTACAGCTGAATTTATTTTACCTGTATTTATCATTTATCTATTAACTTTTATGGAATGGAGAAGCATATGGATTAACATTTCTTTTGTAATTTTACTTTTGCCGATAATTTCATACTTACTTATTAAAAATATCAAACTCGACTCAAGAGAAATTGATAACAATAAAAATAAAAGAAATATAAAGATTAAAAATTGGAAAAGAATTGAAGTTATAAAGGATTATAGATTTTATATAGTTTGTGCAAATATGCTTGCAATGCCATGGATCGCGACTGGAATATTTGTTTATCAGTCATTTATTCTTTCATCAAAAAATTGGGGTCCTTATGTTATTGCACAATCCTTTATGGCTTATTCTATTTTATCAGTAATTACATTATTTATTGCAGGATTTTTAATTGATAAGTTTTCGAGCAGAAAACTTTTAATTTATATGAATTTACCTTTTTTACTCTCTCTGTTTTTAATTATTGTTTTTGACAACCCTATAGTTTCTTTTTTATTTCTAGGATTAATAGGAATTTCAAATGGTTTAGCAAACGTGCTTGGTTCTTCAACTTGGGCGGAAGTTTATGGAGTAAAACATATTGGTTCAATTAAAGCTTTAACAACAGCACTTATGGTATTCTCAACTGCCTTTGGGACAGCAGTATTTGGTTTATTAATAGATAAAGGATTTTCAATAGAGCAGATTTCTATGATTTCAGGAACCTATATTTTTCTAGCTTTAATCGCTCTATTTTTTGTCAGAAATAAACTTAATCCAATTAAAATTTAAAAAAAACTTGATTTTTTAAAGTTGCATGTATAAACAATCCGCATGGCAAGAGTAACCGTAGAAGATTGTATAGATAAAGTAGATAGCCCTTATGAACTTGTTTTAGTTGCAAAAGAAAGAGCAACTCAGCTAAATTCAGGAATTGAACCATCTGTTGATAGAGATAATGATAAAAACACAGTTATAGCTTTAAGAGAAATTGCTGTTGAGAACGTCAAAGTAAATGAATTAACAGATAGTGCTGTTTACAAATTAAGAAAACATATTGAACAAGTTGATGATTTAAGTGAAGATGATGAAGATATTGGAGATGACTTTGAAAGCTTATACAAAGGTGAAATTTCTAAAAGTGGTGCACCAATTTTACCATCAAAAAGAGCAAGAAAAGTTCCTGAAAAAATTCAGGTTTCAAAAGAAGATTTAGCTGAATTACAAAATTCTGATGCACCTGCACAATCTGAAAATGTTTCATCAGAGCCTCAAGAAAATGAGACTGGCGAAGTATCATTAGATGAAATTGCTGAAAATGACAGCCAGACAGAGGAAAATTCTGAGACCTCGGAACAATAATATTTAATTAATTTTTAAAATAAGATATCCATTAACTTAATGAGCAAATCTCTTATAGTTGCATGTGATGGAGAAGCTGCTAGTGGAAAAAGCACTGGTGCGAAATTATTATCAAAAAAGTATAAACTATTGTTATTAAACTCAGGTCTTTTATATCGATATGCAAGCAAGATATTAATAACAAAAAAACCAAAAAAACCAATTCCTTATCTAAAAAAAATATTTAAAAGAACTTCTTATAATTCAATACAAAAACAATCACTTCATTCACAAGAAATAAGTAATCACGTCGGTTATTTAGCTAAAGATAAAGCTGTTCGAGATATAATGAGAATTTATCAAAAAAAAATAATTAGAAAAAATAAAAGAATTTGTGTTGAGGGAAGAGATATTGCCACAAAAATTCTAAATAAAAACCCAAGATATGATTTAGCATTTTATTTTACTTGTAAAATAAATATTGCAGCTAAAAGAAGATGGAAAGAGATAAAAAAGAAAGTACCTTTAAAAGAGGTACAGAAAAGTTTGGCAAAAAGAACAAAAATGGATAAAAAAAGAAAACATTCACCATTAAAAAAAGTAAATGATGCTATTCTTATTCGTACAGATAGATTAAGTAAAAAAGAAGTTTTAAGAAGAATGTCAAACGAAGTTGATAAAATTATTTAATTACAAAATTCTTCAATAATTTTTTTTCTATGTTCGTCTAAATCAGGTATATCACCTCTAGTTTTACTATCCTTATAGTTTGACATTTTAATAGGGTTACCTGCTGTTTTGAACTCACCTATCTTTTTGTGAAAAGAATTAACAATCATATTTCTAGATTCTATTTGTGGATTTTCTACTGCTTGCTTTATATTAAATATTGGTCCACAAGGTATTTTTTCTTTTTCCATAAGACTTATCCAATCTGATGTTGATTTTGATGAAAGTTTTTTCTCAAGAATAATTTTTAACTCATCCATATTCTTGCTTCTTACAGAATTTGAATTAAATTTTTCATCTTTTGAAATTTCAGAAATATTTAGTAATGTACAAAGTTTTTCAAAAAGCTTATCATTACCTGCCGCAATAATTATGTAACTATCATTAGTTTTAAATGCTTCGAAAGGAGCAATTGATGGATGTCTAGATCCCATCGGTTTTGGTATTTCTTTTTTTGAAAGATATCTTGCAATTGCATTTTCTAAAATTGCAATTTGACAATCAAGCATAGAAACATCAATATAAGTTCCTTTTCCTGTTTTTTGTCTATCATATAAAGCAGCATTAACTCCTATAGCTGTAAATAAACCTGCCGTAATATCACCTATAGATGTACCAACTCTTGTTGGTTCTGAATTTGGTTGACCTGTTACACTCATTAATCCTCCCATACCTTGAACAACCATGTCGTAAGCTGGTAGCTCTCTTAATGGACCTGTTTGCCCAAAACCAGAAGCAGATGCATATATTAGTTTTGGATATTTTTTACAAACATCTTTCCAACCGTAACCCCATTTTTCTAAAGTCCCTGGCTTAAAATTTTCAACAAGTACATCTGCTTTTTCTAAAATTTTATCAAAGATTTTTTTATCTTCTTTATCTTTTAAATTTAAAGCAATACTTTCTTTACCTCTATTTAAAGACATAAAATATGCAGAGTACTCCTCTATAAAAGGACCAAACTTTCTAGAGTCATCTCCAGCACCAGGCGCTTCAACTTTAATAACTCTTGCCCCTAGATCTGATAAAACCATTGTACAATA
>ENA-OSEY01003002-OSEY01003002.1-marine-metagenome-genome-assembly--contig:-NODE-3002-length-10573-cov-6.444455_pt1 | contig 10573 bp, 14 predicted proteins | sample MGYA00248465_ERZ534230 | MGnify/ENA primary metagenome ERZ534230 (study PRJEB26409, sample SAMN06344110) | marine metagenome | isolation source: Sea water from surface | place: Atlantic Ocean:Southern... | reverse complement strand
CAAAAGTTTGGTTCAATATTTTTTGCTCTTCTTATAGTTTCATCAATGTGCATTATATCTGATGGACAAATATCCACACAATGGCCACAGCCATCGCATCTAGTCATGTATACAAAAGTTGACATAATTTATATTTTCTCCTTTAATTTCTCTATCATATTAATAATGTTTTGGCTCTTCTCTTTTTATACCTAGGCCAAATTGCTCAGGAGCGTCAGCTTCAGGTGGAAGATTATCTCTAGATCCATCAGCTTCAGCTAAATTTTTTTGTAAAGCGGCACCAGGTTTGTAAAACATATGAGCAAATTTAGACCAATATACACCACCAAATAAAACTAAATTTGCAACTATAAATAATCCTAAAAATACAAAATCATCCCATCTACCTTGTAAGTTTAAAGATTGAAGATATGACCAAATTAATCCAAATAATGATGATGCAATCAATGCAAGTACAAATAAGTCTGCTTGGATTATTCTGTACCATGGTTGAGCTTCGGAGTAGACATCAACTCTTAAAAAAAACCAAAACCAACCTCCACCTAGAACTGTTAAAGCCGCACCAACATGCCAAATGATTGGCCAAAATGCAGGTGTTACTGAATTTGGAGAAGTATAAAAAAATATCATCACAACTGATCCAACCCAAAACAGAATTGTTCCATACATTCCCATTACATGTGCCAATCTTCTTTTACCTGCTCCTAGCTCAGAAGTAGTTGCTATATCGCTTGCAATAGTTTTTGATATTACTGATATTCTTTCAGACGTAGTTAATTCTTTTTTAGCTGACAATTTTGCTTTTTTTGCATTTTGGAAAAAGTATTTAACATTTTTTTTATGGATAATATCCATAACAGTCCCCACTAGTATTAAAATACCCATAAGTATAACGAACGATTGCATTAAAATAGCCGGTACACTCTGGGATAAAATAAAAAATGGGTTTGTTGAAATCATTATGATGTTCCTTCCGCAATTGGATTCTTAGTATACTTATTAAAATAGATCAACTACGATAAAGTGACATTTTAGCACTGGTATATTGTTAAAAATTTATTTTTTACGCTGATAATGCTGTTTTGAAGGTATAACTCCCCTCACACCTCCTTGCGGGTTATCCACATCATTTTTTCTTCTAGGAATTAAATGTATATGGCAATGCATTATTGATTGCCCTGCTACTTTACCTGAATTTGTGCCAATATTAAAACCATCTACAGTCGGATCAAGCTCTTGGATTTTATTTCTCATTTTTTTTATTAGCTTATTGCAGGATAAAACTTCTTCTTCAGACATATCAAAATAGTTTTCAACATGTCTCTTTGGAATAATTAGCGCATGATGTTTTGAAACTGGATAAGAATCAAAAGTAGAAAAGGCTAAATTATTTTCAAATACGTACTCACTTGATGGAACATTACAAAAAAGACATGGATTATTTGGATTTTTCATTAATTATATTTATATATATTTTTGCTGAACTCACTTTTGAAGGTTTTAAAAATTTTATTAAACGTTTCTTTACTTTTTCTTTTCCAATTATAACCTTCAATAAAATTTACAGATACAACCCCTTTTCCTGATCCAACTAATATAATTTCTTCGAACTGCATGATATCTTTTAGGTAAATATCCTTTTTAATAATACGAAATTTTTTTTCATAAAACTTTATATTTGTTCCCTTGTAATAATTCGATTTTGGCGAATAAATCTTTTTTTTATAAACAAACAAAAGATTTGAAGTTCCAGTTTCAAGAATTTTATTATTTACACATAGAGCGATATCCTGTTTTGATGTATTCATTTTTGACAAAAATTCTAATATTTTTTTATATTTCAGATTTTTATACTCAGGTTTTACTCTCTCATAATTTACTAATTTTAAACTAAATTTACTTTTTGGTATTACTCTCTCCCTAATAGAAACAGATATAATTTTTTTATTCAAAGCAACTCTGAGTAAATGATTGTAAGAAATTTTTCTATTAACATTCTTTTTAATTAAATTTAAAATAATGTTTTTAATATTATCCTCACTTATTTTATAAGCTTTTAAAGATTTGATTAAATTTTGAATATGTGATTTAAAAAAAAGAATTTTAGGTGGCCTGCTGTATATCCACATTGTAGTAAAGACACCATTTTTATTCCAAAGATCATTAAATTTAATCTCTTTAAGTGTGTTACGCTGATAGGATTTTTTTAATAAGTAGTTTACCATTTTTTGTTAAAAAAGATTCTGGGTGAAATTGAAATCCATATACATCATCTTTAATGTTTTCAAAACCCATTGCAATACCAGTGTTTGAGCATCTGATCGTTATTTCAAAATTTTTAGCTGAAAATGGCTCTTTTAATTTTAATGAGTGATATCTGCCAACTTTAAATTTTGAATTTTTTTTAAAGATTGATTTGTTGTTTGTTACTTTAACTTCCGATTGATATCCGTGGAAAATATTTTTTTGTTGAATAATTTTTGCTTTTTCACAAAATAAAATTTGTTGATAACCGAGACATATTCCTATTATTTTTTTTCTTCCCTTAAATTTTTTATAAAGCTTTGATGTACTTGGATAATCTTTGGGAGATCCAGGACCTGGTGATAGGACTATTGTGTCAGATTTTTCAAGTAAGTTATTATTTAATTCAAAATAATTTGTGCAAATAACTTTATCAAATTGGGAAAATTGATGAACAACGTTCCAAGTAAAAGAGTCTTGATGATCAATTATATATATCATTTAAATAATTCTAATAATGATTTTGCTTTTATAAAATTCTCATTAAATTCTTTTTTTGCTGCACTGTCTAAAACTACACCTGAAGCAGCGGAAATCTCTGATTGTTTTTTAAAATTTAGAATAGATCTTATTATTATATTAAACCTCATATCTTCATTGAATTTGATAAAACCAAAACTTCCAGTAAAAATATTTCTGTCTTCTTTTTCCTGAGAGTTTAATAATTGTAATGTCTTAATTTTTGGACATCCAATTACAGATCCACCAGGCATCATAGCAGTTATTATTTCTTTTACAGAAATATTTTTTTTTATCCTACCTGCAATACTTGTTACATAATGATAAAGATGCTTATATTCTTCAACATACTTTTCCTTTTTAATCTCTACGGTTCCAGGTTTGCAAATTCTTGATAAATCATTTCTTTCAAGATCAACAATCATATTATGTTCTTTCGTTTCTTTATTATTGTTTCTAAAATATTTTAAAGCCTTTAATTTATTATAAAATTTATTCTTTTTTAGCGTTCCAGCTATTGGTTTAGTAATGATTGTGTTACCTTTTCTATCAATCAATGTTTCTGGAGAGCAACTAACTATTGAATAATCTTTATCTCTAATCATAAATGACTCTGGAGATGAATTAATTTTCATAAGTTTCCAAAAGAAATTAACAGGATTTATCTCAGATTTATTTTTATATTTAGTGCATATTTTGATTTGATAAGTTTGTCCTTCACGTATTTTCTTTGAAAAAATATCAAATATTTTTTTATACTTTTTATAGCTAATATTTAACTTAAAGGGGCTCGAAATATTAGTTTTTTGGAACTGATAACTAAAATTATGATTTTTTTTTGTTGAATATATTTTAATTTTATCTCTAATTTTTATAATCGTTTCTGGTTTATAAAACACACCTTTATAAAATTTTATATTTTTTTGATTTTTAATTTTTATTTTTAGTAAATTACAAAGTATTTCATAACCAAAAAAGCCAATAAAAATATCTGTTTCTTTTCTATATTTTTTTGTTGAAAATGAATTTAAGAAATTTTCTATATTTCTGTTGTTTATTATTATTTTTTTTGAAAAATCAGTAAATAAATCGTAACCACCTTCAACTTTATATATTATCAACGGCTTATTAGACTGATAAAGATTTTCTAAAAATGGACTAAATTTAAGTTTATGCTGTTTGAACTCTTTCAATTGATTTCTCTTTAATTGGTAAGTGTATCAAACCTGCAAAGATTGATAATGCGATAGAAACGTACCATGCGTAATCAAAATTTCCATGCATTTCATAAAAAACTCCTCCTAAATATGCCCCAAGAAAAGACCCAATCTGGTGACTTACAAAAACTATTCCATAAAGAAGACCAATGTGTTTAGTTCCAAATATATGACCTACTAAACCATTTGTTGGTGGCACAGTTGAAAGCCATAGAAGTCCAAAAGTAACTCCAAATACAACTGAGTTAAATATACTTGGTGGTAAATATAAAAAATATATTAGCGAAACACCTCTTAACAAATATATTGCACTTAGTACTTTCTTTTTACTAAACTTAGTTGCAAGATAACCACTTCCCATAGTTCCTATCATATTGAACACACCTACTAATGCTAAAATCATAGCTGCTGTCCAGTCAGGCATACCTCTATCCATCATGTATGTTGGTATATGTGTAGCAACTAAAGCTATATGCCAACCGCAAACAAAAAATCCTAAGGTTAAAAATATAAAGCTTTTATTATTAAATGCTTCTATTAAGGCTTCCTTAGCTGTTTGGTTATTATTGTCGTTATTTCCAACTGGAGTTTTAGGTGTACTAATAAATAAAGCTGTTATTAGACCTATTCCTAAAAGAAAACAAAAATATAAAATCGTTATTTCCCATCCAATTTCAATTAATGAATATCTTACAAGTAAAGGCGACACAAAAAAACCAAATGATCCTGCACAAGTTACAATGCCAGTAGCAATTGTTCTATTAGATGATGGAAAATGCTTTGCAACTACTGAAACTGGAATGCTTATAGCAGTTCCACCTAATCCAATTCCAATTAGAAGTCCTATGGTCAAAGTAAAAAGATAACCTGTATTTAGCCCTGAATAAAATAGGAAAAGTCCTGCTAAGTAAAATAAAAATCCTATGAATATTGCGGTTGCCCCTCCGTACCTATCAGTTATGAAACCAAATATTGGACTAAAAACTCCCCACATCAATAATTGTAATCCAATAACAAAACCAAAATGAGAAATTGAAATATTTAGATCAGCATTAAAATCAAAAAAAAATAATCCGAATGTCTGTCTTATACCAAGAGATACAATAACAACTAACGAAGCTGCTATTAGTGTAATTAATGCTTTTTTTGTAGTAAAAAATTTTTCAGAACTCATTTAATGAATTTAAGCGATTTTCGCAAATCTTCAATTAAATCTTTTGGATCCTCTAGACCTATATGTAATCTTACAATTTTTTCGTCTTCTTTTATGTCTGAATGAATTCTATTTCCTCTCTCAGCTTTACTTTGATGAAGTGCTAAACTTTCAAAACCTCCCCAACTATATCCATAACCAAATAATTTGAGAGAGTTAACAAATTTGATTACAGATTTTCTATCCTTAGTTTTTATTTTTAGACCCATTAAACCAGATGCTCCTGAATAATATTTTTTCCATAACTTATAATTTAGAGATCCTTTTTTATAAGGATATAGAAGTTTAACTTTTTTATTTTTTGATAAAAATTCTGCAACTTTTCTAGCATTTTCTTGATGTTTATCTAATCTAACATCTAATGTTCTTAATCCTCGAGTTATCAAGTAAGCATCATCAGGGCCTAATCTTAAACCAATAATTTTTTGTGCTTTCTCAACATGTTTAAAAACTTTTCTATTCACTGCTAAGCTTCCACCCATTACATCCGAGTGTCCTGAGTAATATTTGGTTGCTGAAACTATCGACATATCAAATCCTAGTTTCATCGGTTTAAAAAAATATGGTGTTGCCCAAGTATTATCAATTGCAGTAAATACTTTCCTTTTTTTAGCAATAGATATTATTTTTGATAGATCTTGAAATTCAAATGAATTACTACCAGGGTTTTCTACGAAAATTAATTTTGTTTTTTTGTTAATTATTTTATTGAGAGATTTTAAATCATGAGGATTATAAAAAGTTGTTTTAATATTAAATTCTTTTAAAAAGTCTTGAGTTAAAACTCTTGTTGGATTGTAAACAGGGTCAGCAACGACTATTTCATCTCCGGGTCTTACAACACTAAAAATTGCTAAAAAAACAGATCCAAAACCCGTTGGTGTTAAAAAAACATGATAAGAGTCCTCAAGCTTGGTTAAAATTTTTTGTAAAATATGCGTTGTTGATGTTCCTTGTCTCCCATAATCAAAATGGCCACCTCTTGGATCTTTCTTATATTTAGACTGAGTTCGTCTTATGTCATTCATTGATTTGAATATTATGGTAGATGCGCGTACTACTGGCGGATTAACTGAATGATTATGGAAATCTTTGGCAGTATGTTTTAAAAAAGTCTTAAACGATTTGCTCATAAAAAAATTGCTATGTTCATTGGACAATGCTATATCCACCAAATAAGTCAATAAAATAGTAAAACTAAGGAGATTATGGGATACCCAAAAAAACACAGAGGCCGTAGAAAAATGGGCTCTAAAAAGAGAAGAGCTAGAAAAAAAAATAAAAAGAAATAAAATTTTTAATCTTTAATCCAACCACCACCTAATACTTTATGACCAAATTGGTCTTTCTTGTAGAATACACAAGCTTGGCCTGGTGAAATTCCATATTCAGGACTAAAAAGATTAACTTTTGCATCATTATTGTTCTGAAAATCTACATTTGCCTCTAAAAGTTTACCAGTGGATCTTACTTTTACTAAAATTTTTTGATTAAATTCTTGATTGTCTGCCAAAAGATTTAAATTTTTTAAATTAATTTCTGTCTTTGCTAATTTTTCTTTAGGTCCTATAAATATTTCATTTTTTTCCGCATCAATTTTAATTACATAAAATGGTTCTTCGTTGGAAACTTTAATTCCTTTTCTTTGACCAATTGTGAAATTGACTATTCCATCATGTACGCCAACAACTTTTCCATCTAAATTTTTAATATTTCCTTTTTTATAGGACTCTGGTTTAAATTTTTTTATTACTGATGCATAGTCTCCATTAGGAACAAAGCATATATCTTGGCTATCTGGTTTGTCTGCAACATTTAAATTTAATTCTTTGGCAATTTCTCTTGTTTTATCTTTAAATAACCCTCCCAATGGAAATCTGATATAGTTCAATTGTTCTCTTGTAGTATTGAATAAAAAATAGCTCTGATCTCTATTCTCATCTATTGCTCTATACATGTTTGTTTTATTATTTTGTGTCAAACTCTTAACATAGTGACCTGTTATTAAAGCATCTGCATTTAACTCTTTTGAAAAATCAAACAAATCTTTAAATTTGACTGTTTGATTACATTGCACACAAGGTATTGGTGTTTCCCCCTTTAAATAACTTTCAACAAAATTATCAACAACGCCTTGTTTAAATTTGCTTTGATAATATAATATCTTATGTTCTATATCTAATCTATGTGCCACTCTCTTAGCATCCATTATATCCTGACCTGAGCAACATTGTTTTGAAGCAGCAACTTCTTTACCGTCATCATATAATTTCAAAGTTATACCAATTACTTTATAACCTTCTTTTTTCATCAATCCTGCAACAGTTGAGGAGTCCACGCCTCCAGACATTGCAACAACAACTGTTGTTTCTGATGGTTTTTTATTAAATCCTAAAGAGTTAGTTTCTAAATTCATTTGATGGTATTTATACTTATTTCTATTATAAGTTAAATTAAATGATTTTAGATTTTGAGCCAGGTGACAAAGTTATTAACCCTGCCAACAAAAGTTGGGGTATTGGTCAAGTTCAGTCGATAATTAAAGACAAAGTAACTGTGAACTTTGAAAATGTTGGTAAAAAAGTAATAAATGCAAATAATATTGAACTAGAGAGAATTGATAATAATGGATGAAACTAAATTAAAAGGTATTATTGAAAATTTAATAGATACCTTCTTAATGGCAGGAGATCTTTCTATTAAACTAAGAAATCAAGGTTTAAAAAAAGAAATTAAATCTGATAATACGCCAGTTAGTAATGGTGATATTGAGGTAAATAAGGTTCTTACAAAAAAAATATTAGAATTAACACCTGAAATTCCAATTGTCTCTGAAGAAACTTCGCACAACAAATCTAAAACAGATCTAAAAGACTTTTGGCTTATCGATCCTATTGATGGAACATATGATTATATTAACAACAAAGAGGAATTTACTTTAAATGCTGGGTTGATATTAAATGGGAAAGCTGTTGCAGGATTAATCAATGCACCAGCGAAAAAAAGGATGTTTTATTCTTATGGAAAAGATAAATCATTTGAATTATCTAATAATAAAAAAACTAAATTAGATTGTAAAAAATTAACTTCATTAAATTCGGTAAAAGTTGTTTCATACTCAAATATATTAAAACCTGAAATTGAGATAATTCATAAAAAAATTGGCGTAACAGAATACGTTAAAATGAAGAGCTCACTCAAATTCTGCGTAATTGCAACAGGAGAGTTTGACGGTTATGTTGCTGAACCTAGGGCATGTGAGTGGGATATTGCTGCGGGACATGCTATATTAGAAAACGCAGGTGGTATAATTAGAGATTTTGATGGTAATGAAATTAGATATGGAAAAAAAGATTTTAAAAATCCAAGTTTAATTATCAAAAGAAGCGATAAATTAAAATGAGCGAGCAATTAAGAATAATTTTAATAATTATTGTATCAGTTTCAATATTTGGCTTAATAGTTTTTGTAATGGTCAAAAATTATATAAAAAACAAAATTCAATATTATTTAGAAGAAAAAAATAAAAAAACTAAAGAAGATTTATAATCTTTAAATATTCATCTTTATCTAAATCCATTACTCTTCTTGAAACTTCAAAATCAAAACCTGAACGAGCTAATACTCCTATGTCTTTTTTATAAAATAAAGGTCTATTGTCCTCCTGTCTTGATGGTCCAATTCTTTTTTTTTTACAAATTTTTATAGCTGAAAAAAAATCTTGGTCTTCATTTTTGTCTTTGATTTGTTCGATAGTATTTTTTATATATTTTTCACCTACACCTTTGTTGATTAAATAATTTCTTATCTTATTTATTGAAGATCCTCTTTGTATTAAACTTTTTGCTTTTGACTCTGAATAAAATTTATCATTAATAAATTTTGATTTTTCAAGATCTTCAAGCACAATATCAATCAGATTTGATACATCAGTTTTTTTAATATTTGGTGTTCTTGAGGTAAGATATTTTTTTAATAAGTAGGTCCTTAATTGTTGTTTAGATGGTGCAAATTTTTCAACATAATTTAGTGCAAAATTAGTCATCTCTTCAACAGTAACTTCTAATGACTTTTTTTTATTTTTTATGGGAATCATTATTTTATTTACTATAATATAAAATTAATATGTTTGAACAATTTGCAACTTTTTTTACCATAGAGATGATATATTTATGGTTAAATATTGGTGTATTACCTTTCTGGCTTATTTTAATTATTTTTCCACAATCTAAAATTTGTGGATTATTAGTAACTTCCATTTTGCCTTTTTTTATATTGTCAGCTGTATACGCTTATCTTGGTTATTATTTCTATATTTCTGGATATGATTTTGGTTACAATTTTACATTGTATCTTGGTCTATACGACTTAAGAACTCTATTTGAGTCTGAGGCTTTTTTAATAATGTTTTGGACTCATTTTCTTGCTGTAAATTTATTTTGTGGTGCTTGGATTATGAAAGATAGTCAAAAATTGTTTATGTCAAAATATTTAGTCTTTATTCCTTTAATTATAACTTACTTTATTGGTCCGGTTGGTATAGTAATTTATTGGATTATTAGAATGTTTTACGCCAAAAGGATAAATTTATTAGATTAATTTCAAAAATTACTTAACAATTTTAAAGCCTGAGCTTTGCATTGAACCAAAGCCACCATCAACATGACAAACATTTGTAAAACCCATATTTTTTAGAGTTTTCGTCGCTAACGCAGATCTTAGTCCACCTGCACAAAATAATACAATTTCTTTATTCATGTCGATTTTTCCATCTTTAAAATATTGACTATCTGGATCCATCCAAAATTCCAACATTCCTCTAGGTATATGAGAAGACTTTTCTATTCTTCCTAATCTTTCTAATTCTCTTACATCTCTGATATCGATAAGGTTGCATGTATCGTTATTTAATTTTTCTAGAGCTTCCTCTGGTGATATGGTTTTAATTTCCTTTAAAGCTTCTGCGACTAAAGTTGATGCTGATTTTATTGCCATTAATGTTTATTACACTAAATAAAAAATATTACTATATAAATTAAATAAAGGTTATCAAATGAAAGCTCCAAATTTTAAATTATCATCTACTTCAGGCAAAACTGTTGAATTAAATAAAGTAAAATCAAAATTTATCATCATCTATTTCTATCCAAAAGATAATACAAGTGGATGTACAATTGAGACAAATGATTTTAATAAGCTTTTGAATAAATTTGAGAAACTAGGATGCACTATTTTTGGAATATCTAAAGATAGTTTAGAAAGTCATGAAAAATGGAGTAAAAAACTTAATTTAAAATTCGAATTATTAGCAGACGAAGATAAAACTTCTTTAAAAGCTTATAAGACCTGGGCCAAAAAAAAATTTATGGGTCGAGAATTT
>ENA-OSEY01003001-OSEY01003001.1-marine-metagenome-genome-assembly--contig:-NODE-3001-length-10575-cov-3.018384_pt1 | contig 10575 bp, 11 predicted proteins | sample MGYA00248465_ERZ534230 | MGnify/ENA primary metagenome ERZ534230 (study PRJEB26409, sample SAMN06344110) | marine metagenome | isolation source: Sea water from surface | place: Atlantic Ocean:Southern... | reverse complement strand
AGACCAAGATGCCTTGGTCTCTGCGCTTATTGAAAACCTACAAAGAGAAGACCTTAATCCAGTTGAAGAAGCGAGAGGTCTAGATAGGCTAAAAAGAGAATTCGGTTTAACTCAAGACGAAGTTGCCACCTCAACAGGAAAAGCAAGAAGCACTGTTGCAAATTCACTTAGAATCCTATCTCTACCACCATCAGTGTTAGATCTTCTTGCTCAAGGTAAAATCGAAAAAGGTCACGCAAAGCTTCTAGCATCAATGTCGCCGGGCGAGGCCGAAACAACTGCAAAAAAAATTATTAATGAAAAAATTTCTGTTAAAGATTTAAGCAATATTTCAACCCCAAAAAAAACTAAAACTAAAAATAAAACAAAAGACACAGACTTATTAAATATTGAAAAAGAGATGAGTGAGCTTTTTGGTCATAAAATAGAGATCGAAACAAAGAACAAGAAGGCGGGGAAAGTATCTATTAGTTACAAAACACTAGATGAATTAGACAACATAATCAGCAAGATAAAAAATAAATAATAAACACCTTGTTAATGAATAAATATATTTCTATAATTCTCGCCTAAAGAGCAATTTATTTTTAACAAAACCAACCTAAGTTTGAACATAATAAATCAAAAAAACATATTTTTATTCTTAATAAATTTGACAGTTTTTGTGCTCGGAACACTTAAAAATCCAATTTTTTTAGCCTTTTCATTTGGCTATCTAGCGATATTAACTCTGTTATATTTTTGTGGATCTAAAATACAAAATATAGCATTAAATCTAGGGTATACATGGACATCTAAATGGTCTTGTTTTGTGATATTTTTAGCCACAGTAGGGATGAATGCACCTAACATATTCCTCGAAAGTATGTTTATGTTTGTTTTATTTAATCTTACAATTAACCCAGCTTATTTTATGAAAAAGGAGATCGTATAGAGTGGCATCTGAACTAACAACCGATTCATATATCAACCACCATCTAACAAATTTAAAGTGTGGAAAAACAGACGCTGGCTGGACATGTGACCCTTATGCAGAAATGGGTTTTTGGTCGTTTCATGTTGACTCGCTTTTATGGTCCGTAATTTTGGGCTGCGTATTCTTATTCGTTTTTAAAAAAGCAACACCTAAACAGGGAAGCGAAAATTTAGCACCAAAGGGCCTGCAAAATTTTGCAGAGATGTGCATTGAATTTGTAGAAGACAACGTTCAATCAATGTTTGGATCTATTAAAAACACGCTTGTGGCACCCCTGGCACTAACCGTGTTCGTATGGATTTTATTAATGAATTTAATGGACTTGGTGCCAGTTGATTTCATTCCTGTTCTTGCTGGCCATATAGCAGCTGCAATTACAGACGTCTCATGGATAAAAGAGCCTGATGATTTGTATTTTAAAGTTGTTCCAACAACAGACCCAAACATAACTCTTGGAATGGCATTCGCGGTTTTTATATTAACAATATATTACAGCATTACAGTTAAAGGAATTAAAGCATTTGTAGCAGAGCTAACACTTCACCCTTTTGGAAAGTATTTGATACCAGTAAATTTTGTTCTTGAAATGGTTAACTTTATAGCCAAACCAATTTCGCTTGGCCTTAGGCTTTTTGGTAATTTATATGCCGGTGAAATGATATTTATTTTGATAGCGTTAATGCTATTTTTTAGTAGTATTTGGGTTGGCGTGTTAGGATTTGCATTGCACTTAATATGGGCTTTGTTCCATGTTTTAATAGTTGCATTGCAAGCGTTTATTTTTATGGCGCTTACTATTGCATATTTAGCAATGGCGCATGAAACAGAAGAGCATTAGCTCTTATTTAGAAGGAGAAAAAATATGGAATTTAGTATATTAGCAGCTGGCATTTTAATGGGTTTGGCGGCAATTGGTGCTGGGGTTGGTGTAGGCGTTCTTGGTAGTAAGTTTATCGAAGCAGCAGCTAGACAACCAGAGCTTATACCAATGTTGCGTGGTCAGTTCTTCCTCATGATGGGCTTAACAGATGCTGTACCAATGATTGGAATAGGCCTTGGAATGTATATGTTATTTGTATTGTAAGAAATCTAAACTATGGACATTAACGCAACCCTTATAGCTCAAGCAATTGTATTTACTGCATTTGTGGCAATTTGTTGGAAATTCATATATCCACCAATGCTCTCGATGATGCATGAAAGAGAGCAAAGGATAGCTGAGGGCCTAGAGGCGGCAAAAAAAGCAGACGACTCTTTAGAAGAAGCAAAGCTTATGTACGACAAAGAGCTTAGTAAGGCAAAAAAAGAGGCGGCAGAAATAATTGAAAAAGCAAACTCAAGGGCGTCACAAATAGTATCAAATGCAAAAACGAAGGCAGAAGAAGAAGCAGAAAAAATTATGACCTCTGCTAATACAACCATTGAAAGCGAAACAAACAGAGCAAAAGAAGAGCTAAGGCAGCAGATGTCAAACATAATTATTGATACCACCAAAAAAATATTGGATGAAGAAATTTCTGCTGAAAAACATGACGACTTGCTTAAAAAAGCAGCGCAGGATCTCTAATGATTGAATTAACACCGCTAGCCAGACCATACGCCAAGGCTGTTTTTGCTTCCGCTCTAGATACTGATAGCATTGACGAAATCAAAGAAGAGCTTAAAACTATGGCATTGGTTTCATCAACAACAGAAGTTAAAAGTTTGATTGAGGATCCAACCCTGTCAAATAATGAAATTCTTAATTCATTAAAAACTTTGCTTGATGGTTCAATATCTAAAACCTCTCAATCATTGCTAAATGTTTTGGCTGAGAACAATAGATTTAATCTTTTGGAAGCCATATTTGAAATATATAAAGAAATTGTTGCCAAGCATAAAGAACAAAAATCTGTTGAGGTTTTTGTCGCAACCGAGCCTTCTAGCGATACAGAAGAAAAAATCAAAACAAGACTTGTATCCACATATGGTGAGGGTACAAATGTAGAATTTAAAATAGACCCGCATATTATGGGCGGCCTATCAATTAAAGTAGGCGACGAAACTTTAGACCTTTCTGTTAAAGGAAAGGTTAAAAAATTAATTAATCAATTAAACTTTTAGGTGAAAATATGAGCCAATTAAATCCATCAGAAATATCCAGCGTTTTAAAAGAAAAAATTGCGGGGTTAGATTTATCTGCTGAGAGAAAAAATGAAGGAATAATCGTAAGTGTTTCTGACGGTATTGTCAGAATCCACGGCATGGGTGATGTTATGTATGGAGAGCTTATTGAGTTTGAAAACGGAGTTCTTGGACTAGCATTAAATCTAGAACAAGATTCAGTAGGCGCTGTTGTGCTGGGTGATTACCTTGATTTAGTTGAAGGTCAAAAAGTAGTTTGTACAGGAAAAATTCTTGAAGTGCCTGTTGGAGAGTCTATGCTTGGGCGTGTTGTAGATGCAATAGGAGTTCCGATTGATGGCAAAGGAGAAATAAAGGCAGAGTCGTCATCACCTGTAGAAGTTGTTGCTCCAGGAGTTATAGCAAGACAGGGGGTTGATCAACCGGTTCAAATTGGTCTTAAAGCTGTTGATTCAATGGTTCCTATTGGTAGGGGCCAGCGGGAGCTAATAATTGGTGACAGGCAAACAGGAAAAACAGCTGTTGCCATTGACGCAATCATCAATCAAAAAGGAACAGGCATCAAATGTATTTATGTAGCCATTGGTCAAAAACAATCAACAGTCGCCAATGTCGTTCGCAAACTAGAGGAGTATGGTGCAATGGAACACACAATAGTTGTTTCAGCAACAGCATCAGATCCTGCGCCTATGCAATATATTTCTGCATATGCCGGATGCGCAATGGGAGAATATTTTAGGGATAAGGGAGAAGATGCCTTGATAGTATATGATGATCTATCAAAGCAAGCTGTAGCTTATCGTCAAGTTTCTTTACTACTTAAGAGGCCACCAGGCAGGGAAGCATATCCAGGAGATGTTTTTTATCTTCATTCAAGATTGCTTGAGAGAGCAGCAAGGGTTAATGCCGACTATGTAGAAAAAGTTACAAATGGAAAAGTAAAAGGTAAAACAGGATCATTGACCGCACTGCCTATTATTGAGACGCAGGCTGGGGATGTCTCTGCTTTCGTTCCAACAAACGTAATATCAATAACCGATGGTCAAATTTTCCTCGAAACAGACCTATTTAACTCAGGAATTAGACCTGCCATAAATCCTGGTATATCGGTTTCAAGGGTTGGTGGAGCTGCACAAACAAAAATAATGAAAAAGCTTAGCGGAGGAGTAAGAACTGCTTTGGCGCAATACAGAGAGCTCGCATCTTTTTCTCAATTTGCATCTGATTTAGATGATGCAACAAAAGCGCAATTGGCAAGTGGACAAAGAATTACTGAACTATTAAAACAAAAACAATATGCACCAATGAGTGTTGCGCAACAATCTATAAGCCTATTTGCTGCTGATAGAGGCTTTATGGATGACGTAGAAATTGAAAAAATTGGCTCTTTTGAATCTGCACTTCACGCCTATCTAACAGCTGAATATTCAGATTTAGAAAATAGTATTAATGAAACAGGTGATTGGAATGATGAAATCGAAAAACAATTCACTAAAATTTTAGAATCATTCAAAAAAACTCAAACTTATTAAAGTAGAAATTTATGGCAAATACTAAAGAAGTTAGAAAACAGATATCAAGTATCAAAAATACACAAAAAATTACTTCTGCCATGGAGATGGTTGCTGCAAGCAAAATTAGAAAGACTCAGGATGTAATGCTTCTGGGAAGACCTTATTCTGAAAAAATTAAAGAGGTAATATCACATATAGCTAATTCAAGCTCTGAATATTCTCATCCTTTTTTTGAAGATAGAAAGGTAAAGAAAGCATGCTTTATAGTCGTTAGTACTGATAAGGGTTTGTGTGGTGGACTGAATATTAATTTATTTAAAAACGTTATAGCGAAAGCTGCTGAATTGAAAAAAGACGGAGTTGAGTCCTGTTTTGCATTGATTGGGGTAAAAGCATCAGGTTTTTTTAAGGCCATCGGAGGCGAGATAGTGGCTAAAGTAGAAATGCTTGGAGATCAACCAGACCCAGATAATCTGATAGGCCTCACCAAGGTAGTGCTTGATAAGCATAAAAATGGCGAAATAGATGAGGCTTATTTGTGTGCAAATAGTTTTGTTAACACAATGACACAACAACCTAAAGTGGATCAATTAATTCCATTGCCCGTTATGGAAAATGACGATTCAGCACCCACCCATTGGGACTACATATATGAACCAGAAGCAAAAGAATTATTAAATGGTCTTTTAACGAGATATATAGAGTCATTAATTTATCAAGCAGTAGTTGAAAACAAAGCATGTGAACAGGCTGCAAAAATGATAGCAATGAAAAATGCAACAGAAAACGCAGGTGAATTAATTAAAGAGTTAGAGCTTTTATACAACAACGTGAGACAGGCAGCAATCACTCAAGAGCTGTCGGAGATAGTTGGCGGTGCGGCTGCCGTCTAAAGGAGAAAGAAATGAGTAATGGTTTAGTAACACAAATTATTGGAGCAGTTATAGACGTTGAGTTTGATAAATCAAACATACCAAATGTTTATGAAGCTTTGACTATATCTGGAATGGAAACAGTTCTAGAGGTACAACAACAACTTGGTGATGGCGTTGTTCGTACAATTGCAATGGGTAGCACTGAGGGACTAAAAAGAGGGCTTGAAATTAACAGAACGAATGCACCAATATCGGTGCCAGTTGGTCAAGAAACATTAGGAAGAATCATGGACGTTCTTGGAAATCCAATTGATGAAAAAGGGCCTATTGGTGAAAAGGAAACACTTCCCATTCATAGAAAACCTCCTGAGTATGTTGATCAAGCAGCATCTAATGAATTGCTGGAAACAGGAATCAAAGTTATTGACTTAATTTGCCCATTTGCAAAAGGAGGAAAAGTCGGTTTATTCGGTGGAGCAGGCGTAGGTAAGACAGTAAACATGATGGAATTAATTAGAAATATTGCTATTGAGCATTCGGGTTTCTCTGTTTTTGCCGGCGTGGGTGAGAGAACAAGGGAAGGAAATGATTTTTATCACGAAATGACAGATTCAAATGTTATCGACAAGGTTTCGCTTGTATATGGACAGATGAATGAGCCGCCAGGAAACAGATTAAGAGTTGCTCTAACCGGGCTTACAATTGCAGAAAAGTTCAGAGATGAAGGTAGAGATGTTCTTTTATTTATTGATAATATTTATCGTTATACTTTAGCCGGAGTTGAAGTTTCAGCCTTGTTAGGAAGAATGCCATCAGCGGTTGGATATCAACCAACACTTGCTGAGGAAATGGGCGCACTACAGGAAAGAATCACATCAACAAAAACCGGATCAATCACATCAATCCAGGCTGTTTATGTTCCAGCTGATGACCTTACTGATCCATCTCCAGCAACCACTTTTGCTCATTTAGATGCAACCGTAGTGTTATCAAGAAACATTGCAGAGTTGGGTATTTATCCTGCAGTTGATCCTCTTGATTCTACAAGTCGTCAGCTTGATCCACTAGTTGTAGGAGAGGATCATTACAACACTGCTCAAGCTGTTCAAGGAGTCCTTCAAAGATATAAAGAACTTAAAGACATTATCGCGATCCTAGGTATGGATGAATTATCTGAGGATGACAAACTGGTTGTTGCAAGAGCAAGAAAAGTTGAAAGGTTTTTATCACAACCGTTCTTTGTAGCAGAAGTTTTCACCGGATCGCCTGGGAAATATGTTTCTCTTGAAGATAGTATCAAGGCCTTTAATGGCATATTAAATGGTGATTACGATGATTTACCTGAGCAAGCGTTCTATATGGTTGGAACAATAGAGGAAGCTGTAGAAAAAGCTAAAACATTATAAAAATGAAATCTATTAAAGTCAGTATTGTTTCTTCAAGTGAGGAAATTTATTCCGGAGAAGCAACAATGGTCTTTGCAACGGGCACATTGGGTGAACTAGGAATTGCTCCCGGACACACTCCGTTGCTTACTGGTCTGGCTCCTGGACCTGTAAGAGTTCAAGATGGCAATGATGAAAAAACCTTTTTTTGCTCAGGCGGATTTATTGAAGTCCAACCTGACATCGTTACTTTTTTGTCCGATACAGCTGAAAGAGCTGATTCGCTAGATGAAGCAGAAGCAATAAAGGCAAAAGAACAGGCTGAAAAGGATTTATCTGATAAAAACGATAAAATTGATTATGCTAAAGCAGCCGCACAATTAGCAGAGGCCGCTGCAAGACTAAAAACTATTCAAAAACTTCGCAAAAACCAGTAAGGTATCTATTTAACCTTATATTGTGAAAATACATACAATTATTCTAGCTGCTGGGGAGGGCTCTAGAATGATTTCAAACAAAGCTAAATCTCTCCAACTCATTGGTGGGCAATCTATGCTCACAAGGATTTATGAGACAGTTTCAAGCATTACAAATGAAACCTCGTTTGTTGTTGGCTATGAAAAAGAGGCAATAATTAAAGAAACAAAAAAATTTGTAGGAGAAATAAATATTTGTGTTCAAGAAAAACCTATTGGGACAGCAGACGCGGTTAAAGCTGCGCTTAACAACATATCACCAGATTCACAAACGCTGATTTTGTACGGAGATGTACCATTAATTAAATTACAAACGTTAAAAAAAATGCTATCTGCTAATGAAGATAGCTTAACAATCTTAACCACCGAGCTGACTGATCCTACAGGATATGGAAGAGTAAAAAAAGATGATGCAGGACTCGCCTTATCTATTGTTGAAGAGAAAGATGCGACCTCTGAAGAAAAGAAAATAAAAGAGATTTTTACAGGGGTTTTGTGTTGTAAAAAAACTTTATTAGAAGAAGCAATTAGTCAGGTTGACAATCATAATGCTGCTGGAGAGTATTACTTAACAGATATAGTTTCTATAATTAGCGCAAAAGGGTATAAAATTAATACATGTGTAGCTTCTAACGATGAAGTCAAGGGAGCTAATACAAAAAGGGAGTTATCAGAACTGGAGTGCATTTACAGAAAAATGAAAGCAGATGAATTATTAGATATGGGCGTTGCTATCTCGGACCCAGCAAGACTGGATGTTAGAGGTAATATTTCTGTAGGCAAGGATTGTTCCGTCGATGTTAATGTAATTTTAGAGGGTGAGGTTGTATTAGGAAATAACGTATCAATTGGCCCCAATAGCATATTAAAGGATGTAGAAATTGGAGATAATACAGTTATAGAGGCTTTTTCACATCTTGTATCTTCTAAAGTTGGAAGTAATTGTTCTATAGGCCCCTATGCGAGATTGCGCGAGGGAAGTTATGTAGATGATGAGGCGAAGATTGGTAACTTTGTTGAAACCAAAAAGACAAAAGTAGGCAAGTCTTCCAAAGCCAATCATTTTGCTTATTTAGGAGATGCTGAAATTGGAGACGAATCTAACATAGGAGCCGGAACTATCACATGCAACTATGATGGAAAAAATAAACACAAAACAAAAATTGGTGATAAGAGTTTCGTTGGAACCAATTCATCTTTAGTTGCGCCAATTACAATTGGATCTAATGCTTATGTTGCTGCTGGATCAGTTATTACAAAAGACGTCCCAGATAATGCACTTGGTGTTGGAAGATCAAAACAAAAAAATAAAGAGAATTGGTCTAAGAAAAAGGATTAACTGTGTGCGGAATCATAGCAGCTGCTTCAAATAGAAATGTCGGTAAACTTTTAGTTCAAGGACTCCATAAAATGGAATACAGAGGATATGATTCTGCAGGAATTGCTTTACATCAAGACGATGGCATAGCTCACCTGCGAACACTTGGAAAAGTTCAGCTTCTTGAAGAAAAAATGATTTCTGAAAAGCCTAAGAGTAAATTGGGCATTGCTCATACAAGATGGGCAACGCATGGAGAGCCATCAGAAACTAACGCTCATCCTCACAAATCACAAGATTCGATCTATATTGTTCATAACGGCATTATTGAAAATTACGTTCAGCTTAAAGAAGATTTAAAGCAAAACGGATACGAATTTTCATCACAAACTGACTCAGAACTAATTGCACACCTTCTTGATCATCATATTAATCAAGGCCAATCAATGGTTGATGCAATGTATGCTGCAAAAGAAAAACTTGAGGGAGCATATGCAATAGCTGCAATTGATATAAAAGATAGTACAAATTTAGTTATTGCGAGGAACAAGTCACCCTTATTGATTGGAATTGGAACTGATGAGATGTTTGCGGCTTCAGATCCGCTTGCTATAGCACAGCAAACCAATGATTTTATATTTTTAGAAGATGGTGATGTTGCAGAGATCTCTGCAAATACTTATAAAATTTTTGATGAATCTAAAAAAGAGGTTGTTCGAGAAATTACCCGTATAGACATATCAGCCGAAGCTGCATCAAAGGGTGAATACAGGCACTATATGGAAAAAGAAATATACGAACAGCCTGAAGCTGTTTCAAATACTATAGATGGAAGAATTGGTGGCGAAGATGTTTTAGATAATATTTTTGGTCTTGGTTCTAGCGATCTATTCTCAAAAGTCAGGCGCATTCAAATAGTTGCATGTGGAACCAGTCTACACGCAGGAAGAGTTGCTGCAAATTGGTTTTCATCTATTGCAGAGTTACCTTGTCAAATAGATTATGCAAGCGAGTATAGATACAGAAACCCACATGTAGATGAGAAATCGTTATTAGTAACTATTTCTCAATCAGGAGAAACGGCAGACACATTGGCTGCATTGAATTACGCAAAAGAAAAAGATTATCTTTCTACACTTACAATTTGTAATGTTCCAACAAGCTCTTTAGCCAGAGAGTCAGACTTTTCGTTTTTTACAAATGCTGGACCAGAGATTGGTGTTGCTTCTACAAAAGCTTTCACAACTCAATTGGCAGCATTGATGCTATTAGCATTATCGCTTGCAAAAAGCAGAAATTTAAACCCAAAACTTAGAGGAAGAGTGGTTCAAGCTTTAAGATTGTTACCAGAAACTATAGCCGAAGCTTTAAATTCAAAAGAGCAGATGATTGAGATAGCACCAGATATTGCCAACAAGGATAATGCTCTATTTTTAGGAAGAGGTATTTTTTATCCTATTGCTAAGGAGGGAGCACTTAAATTAAAAGAGATTTCCTATATTCATGCTGAGGCATATCCAGCCGGAGAGCTAAAGCATGGCCCACTTGCATTAATAGATGAAAATATGCCAGTTATTGCTTTGGCTCCCGAGAGTGAAATCGCAGAAAAATTAATTTCAAACCTTGAAGAGGTTAAAGCTAGAGGCGGAACTTTATATGTTTGCGCCGATCCATCAGTTAATATGGATGTTAAGTCTGGAAAATTAATACATATGCCCGAATGTGACTTTTTTATGTCACCAATTGTATATAACATCCCATTACAAATTCTTTCATATGAAGTTGCCTTATTAAGAGGTACTGACATTGATCAGCCAAGGAATCTTGCTAAATCAGTAACGGTGGAATGAGTTTGAACAGAGAATTATGAAAATTGTTTATGTAGACATGGACAGTGTCTTAGTAAA
>ENA-OSEY01002999-OSEY01002999.1-marine-metagenome-genome-assembly--contig:-NODE-2999-length-10576-cov-8.896752_pt1 | contig 10576 bp, 13 predicted proteins | sample MGYA00248465_ERZ534230 | MGnify/ENA primary metagenome ERZ534230 (study PRJEB26409, sample SAMN06344110) | marine metagenome | isolation source: Sea water from surface | place: Atlantic Ocean:Southern... | reverse complement strand
TGTGATCTTTGTGGCTCAAGCATGGATGGTTATATTATCGATGAAACGAAAAAATTATTAATTTGTGCAAATTCACCGATATGTTCTGGAACAAAATTCGAAATTGGAAACTTTATAAAGCCTAAAAATGGAGAAGAAGAACTAATAGATTGTCACAAATGTGATTCTAAGATGGAGCTTAAACTTGGAAGATTTGGTAAATATTTTAGTTGCCAATCAGAGTCTTGCACGGCCACGAGACAGTTGATGAAAAATGGAAAATTAAAACCAGTATTTATGGATCCAATTGAAATGTCAGATTTAAAATGTGAAAAATGTGATGATATATATCTCTTAAGAGATAGTCTAAAGGGACTCTTTCTAGCCGCGTCTCAATTTCCAAAAAACAGAGAGACCAGAGCACCATTAGTTAGTGAAATAAAATCAGTTCTCAGTAAGTTGCCAGAAAAACATCAAATCTTTGCAAATGCTCCAGAGCTAGACCCAGATGGCGATCATTTGGTTGTTCGTTTTAATAGAAAAGATGGGAGCCATACACTTTCTGCCGAAGCAAAAGGAAAGAAAAAGAAATTATTTTTCATTTATGAAGGTTCCGATTGGAAAGAAATGCAAAGAGATTAGCAAAAAGACTTTAATAATTCTCAAAAGCACCTAATATAAAAATATGTCCAAATATTTAGAATTAGTCGAAGTTTCCGAAGGTGTAGTCGTTTTAAGAAGATCTGATCAAAAAGATGCGCCGCTAGTAAAAATTGAATTTTCATCAGAGGTGAAAACTTTATTGAATGGTATGGAGTTTGACGTTGCTAAAGAAATGATCAAATCTGGTATTGAAACCCTTAACAGCGATATTGATATGGATGCACTTGATGATGATGTCTTTGATTCTTTCCTCAAAAAAGATTTAGAAGATAGAGTGGTTCACTAAATTAAAGGTCTTCTCTAATAATACCTACTGCTTTCCCTTCAATTGAGAAGTTAGATGTTTCATCAACCCTAATGTCTGAAAAACTTTTATTTTCAGCCACAAGTCTGATGCCAGATGAATCTTTTTTAAACCTCTTGAGAGTTACTTCGTCTTCTAACCTTGCAACAACTATTTCCCCATTTTCTGCATTCTTTGTTTTTCGAACACCAACAAGGTCATTATCCAATATGCCAGCATCTATCATGCTTTCTCCTTGAACCCTTAGAAAAAAATCGACCGATTTATTGAGAGGATTTGAGTGTATAGTTTTTTCAACATTCTCGTAAGCCGTAATTGGACTACCGGCAGCAACACTACCAATGAGAGGGATACCAGAAATCTCTTCAACTAATTTTATTCCTCTTGATGAGCCTGGCACTTTTTCAATAACACCCTTTTTAACAAGGGCTTTAATATGCGATTCAGCAGCATTCACTGATTTAAAATCTAAAATTTTTGCTATTTCAGCTCTTGTTGGTGGATAACCATTGCTCTGTAGTGATTCTTTGATAACATCAAATACTTTGATCTGTTGTGCAGTAAGGTTTAACATATACTGTAATTATATACAGTAAAATATAAAAAATACAAATATTATGTCGATACTTAAAATAGGAATTAGTTCAAGAGCCTTGTTTGATTTAGGTGAAAGCCATGAAATTTTTAAAAAAGAAGGCATTGAAGAATATTCAAATTATCAAAAAAAGAATGAGAATAAACCATTAGATAAGGGCGTAGCTTTTAATTTGGTAGAAAAGCTTCTTCAAATGAACAATAAAAAAGAAAAGCTCGTTGAAGTTATTTTATTATCTAGAAATAGCTCAGATACGGGGTTAAGAATATTTAATTCAATAGAAAAAAATAACTTAGATATCTCACGAGCAGTATTTTCAGGTGGTGAAAGTCCGTTTCCTTATGTTGATGCCTTAGATATCGACCTTTTTTTATCTGCAGATGTTAAAGATGTAAAAATGGCTATTGAAAATAATATTGCAGCTGCGCATATCTTTACCGATAAATATAAACCTTCTGATTCTAAGCAATTACGAATTGGATTTGATGCGGATGCAGTTATTTTCTCAGATGAATCAGAAGTCACTTACAAAAAGAAAGGGCTTAAAACTTACTTAAAAGAAGAGGGTGCATCAAAGAAACCAATAAGTCCTGGCCCCTTTAATGGTTTCTTAAAAAAATTAAATGTAATTCAATCTGAATATTCAGCGGATAAATGTCCAATTAGAATTGCGCTTGTAACAGCTAGAGCGGCACCAGCTCATAAGCGGGTTATTAATACACTCAGAAAAGAAAACATAAGAATTGATGAAACTTTTTTCCTTGGCGGTCTAGCAAAAGGTAAATTCCTAAAAGGATTCTCTGCCGATATATTCTTTGATGACTTAACTGAAAATTGTTTAGAGGCAACTAGTCATGTTTCAACAGGTCATGTACCATACGGGATTAATAATCCTAAATGAAAATTCTCTGTACTGACTTAGAAGGCACACTTGCACCAGAGATATGGCAAGAAATAGCTAACGAGTATCAAATCGAAGATTTACAACTTACTACCAGAGAAATTCCAGATTTTGAAGAATTGATGCAAAGAAGACTAGATGTATTATCAAAAAATAAAATCTCCTATAACGAATTAAAATTATTTTTAGAAACAATTCAGCCATACGATCAGGCAAGAGAATTTTTAGCGTCTTTGGCAGAGCAGTACCAAATAGTTATTGTCTCAGATACTTTTTACGAATTAGGTCTTCCAGTCGTTAAAAAATTAGGGAACTACCCCTTGTTGTGTCACAAGCTAAAAATTGTGAATGATTTTATTAAAGGTTACAAAAAAAGACAGGAAGAACCAAAGAGAAATGTTGTCAAAGCTTTTAAAGCCATGAATTATGAATGTTTTTGTATGGGAGACTCTTATAACGATATTCAGATGATAGAGGAGTCTGATGGAGCATTTATTTTCGCTCCCGATGAGGTAAAAGCTTCCCGTCCTGATATAATTTCATTCGATAATTACAACGATTTAAAAAAATACCTATTACATGAATAATTTATCAGTTGAAAAATATGTAAGACCAAAATTAGAACTGCCTAATAATGGAAAAAATTTGTTGCTTCACAGTTGCTGTGCTCCTTGTGCTGGAGAGATAATGGAAGCTATTGCCGCTTCAGGAATTGAAACAACTATTTATTTTTATAATCCAAACATACATCCAAAAGAAGAATATGAAATAAGAAAAGATGAAAACATTAGATTTGCTGAAAAGTTAGGATTTAATTTTATTGATGCTGACTACGATAAAGATAATTGGTTTGAAAGAGTGAAAGGGCTTGAAGATGAACCAGAAAGAGGAGAACGATGTACTGTTTGTTTTGACATGAGATTTGAAAGATCAGCTCTTTTTGCCCATGAAAATAACTATGATACCTTTGCAACGACACTTGGAATATCAAGATGGAAAGACTTGGAGCAAATCAATGCCTCTGGTTTAAAAGCAGCAAATCGTTATAATGATTTGGATTTCTGGGATTTCAATTGGAGAAAACAAGGCGGTTCTGCACGTATGTTGGAAATTTCTAAACAAGAGAAATTTTATAAACAAGAATATTGTGGATGCGTTTACAGTTTAAGAGATACAAATAGATGGAGAAAATCGCAAGGAAGAGAAATCATAAAAAGGGGAATAAATTTTTACGAAATTAAATCATGAAAAAATTACAAGGCGCCGGTTTAAGAGGACAATCTGCAGGTCAAACCTCTCTGTCAACTGTGGAACAGGAAGGTAGTCTTAGATATCTTGGTTATAGCATTGAAGATCTTGCTAAAAATGCAAGTTTTGAAGAGGTTGCCTATCTGCTTTTACTCGGACATTTACCAAAAAAACAAGAATTAAAAGAATTTGAAAATGAGTTGGCCAGTCTTCGTGAAATGCCTGATTCTCTAGTGACCGTGCTTGAATCAATCCCTGCAGAAGCACACCCTATGGAAGTGGTCAGAACAATTATTTCTTACATGGGTGTGATTGAGTCAGAGAGGTCATTCGATGAACAACTAGACGTTACGAAAAGGTTACTTGGGGTGACAACTACTGCCATTGTTTATTGGTATAAGTTTTCTCATGAAGGAATAAGAATAGAGCAAACTTCAGATGAAGTTTCTGTTGCTGCGCATTTTCTTAAATTATTAAGGCAAGAGGAAATAAATGATCTCCATAAAAGGACATTAGATGTTTCATTAACTCTGTATGCTGAACATGAATTTAATGCATCTACATTTACTGGAAGGGTATGTGCGTCAACATTGTCTGATTTACATTCCTGTTTAACAGCTGCCGTTGGAAGTTTAAGAGGACCATTGCATGGTGGAGCTAATGAAGAAGCTATGAAAATGCTTGAAGAAATAGATTCTCTAGAGAATGTTAAAGAATTTATTGACCATAAACTTGAAAAGAAAGAAAAAGTAATGGGTTTTGGTCATGCTGTATACTCTGTCAAAGATCCTCGAAGCGACATCATTAAGGAATATTCAGCAAAATTAAGTGAAGGCCATAAAGATAAGCTACTACATGATGCTGCGGTGGTTATGGAAGCTTATTTGAAGGAAAAAAAAGGGCTATTTCCTAATACCGATTTCTTTCATGCACCAGCGTACCACTATTTAGGCATACCAACAAAGTTGTTCACACCACTTTTTGCTATTGCAAGAATCATAGGATGGTCAGCACATGCTTATGAACAAAGAGACAATAATAGAATAATTAGACCAAGTGCAGATTACATTGGCCCAGAGGATAGAAATTGGGTTGATATTGAATCTAGATAATGTCTGACTTTGATCCAATCATCAAAAAAATATCTGACTACGTCCAGAATTACCAAGCAAACGAAGAATCTCTTCAAGAAGCAAAAACATGTTTTTTTGATAGCATTGCATGCGCATTCATGGCTTTAGAACATGATCAAGTGAAAAAATTCATTGATATTGACTATATTAAAAATTCTCAAGGTTCTGTGAGAGTTGTTGGCACTGATTTACAGACTAATGTCTTGGATGCAACATTTTTAAATGGTGCATTAATAAGGTGGTTAGATTTTAATGATACATGGCTAGCTAAAGAATGGGGCCATCCGTCCGATAACTTATCAATAATTTTAGCTTTAGTTGATTATTTAAAAAGTCATAGAAATAAATCTCTAAATTTTAAAGAGGTTCTTAATTACATGGTCATGGCACATGAAATTCAGGGAGCTTTAGCTATAGAAAATAGCCTTAACAAAGAGGGTCTGGATCATGTAGCTTTGGTAAAGATAGCCTCTGCCTCAGTTGGAGCAAAAATGTTGGGCCATAACGATCATCAAATTAAAGCAGTAATTAGTAACGCATTTATTGATGGGCAAAGTTTGCGCACATATCGCCATTTTCCAAATACTGGAGCTAGGAAAAGTTGGGCTGCGGGAGATGCATCAGCTAAAGCACTTAAACAAGTGTTTATTTCTGAAGTTAGTGATGAAAGTTATCCAAGTGCTTTGTCGGCAAAAAACTGGGGCTTTAATGACGTTTTAATGGGTGAAAATCCTCTGAAACTTGAACGAGACCTAGATTCTTATGTTATGGACAACATTTTATATAAAGTATCTTTCCCAGCTGAATTTCATGCACAAACTGCTGCAGAAGCGGCAATATCTTTATCATCAGAAGTTAAAGGAAAAATTCATGACATAAAAGAAATTAAGATATTTACACAAGAACCAGGCGTAAGAATCATTTCAAAGAAAGGCCCTTTGAATAATTTTGCTGATAGGGATCACTGCATTGAGTATATAGTTGCATGGTGTTTGCTGAATGGAAATTTAAATTCAAATTCCTATTCAGATAGCTCTGCTAGTGATGAAAATATCGATAAACTCAGAAAGCTAACAAATACTGTAGAAGATCAAGCTTACACCAGAAGTTATTACGATTTAGATGAAAGGGCAATACCAAATAAGGTCGTTGTATCTATGATTACAGGTGAGGTATACGAGAAAGAAGTTATGTATCCTTTAGGTCATAAAGAAAGAAGAGCAGAATCTTTACCATTTTTAAAAGAAAAGTTTGAAAAGAGTATAGAGAAAGCCGATATAAGAGTGGATGAGCTAATGAAATTTTATGATGAAAAAAATCTAGATTCTATTAATATATACGATCTATTAAATTGCATTTATAAATAATATGTCAGGTAATACATTTGGAACAATATTTAAACTTACAACTTTTGGTGAAAGTCATGGCAGCGCATTGGGTGCTGTTATTGATGGATGTCCACCAAATATCGAGTTAGACGAAAGTGTCATTCAACAAGATCTTGATAGAAGAAAGCCAGGCCAATCTAAATTTGTTACTCAAAGAAAAGAAGGAGATAAAGTAGAGATTCTTTCTGGTGTATTTGAAGGTGTCACAACAGGAACACCTATTGGTTTAATTATTAGAAACGAAGATCAAAAATCAAAAGATTATGCAAATCTTAAAGATAAATTCAGGCCAGGCCATGCAGATATTACTTACCAAGAAAAATATGGAATACGAGATTATCGTGGTGGTGGAAGAGCAAGTGCACGCGAGACTGCAATGAGGGTAGCAGGTGGTGCAATAGCAAAAAAAGTCTTATCTAGTTTAGGTGTAAAAGTTAGAGGTGGTGTTGTCCAGGTTGGAGATATCAAAGCCAAAGATATTAATTACGAAACAAAAAATGAGTTCAATTTTTTAGATGAGTCAAAAGTAGAAGGATTAAAAGAATTTTTTGCAAAATTAAATAAAGAACAAGATTCAATTGGAGCAAAAATATTAATAAATATCTCTGGCATGCCATCTGGTATTGGTTCTCCGGTTTTTTCTAAATTAGATGCTGAATTAGCGAAGGCAATGATGAGTGTAAACGCTGTTAAAGCAGTTGAAATTGGCACAGGTTGTGACGTGGTAACCATGAGAGGTTCTGAAAATAGAGATAAAATTAATAAATCTGGTTTTGAATCAAATAATTCAGGAGGAATTTTGGGTGGTATTTCTAATGGTGATGAAATAAATGTATTTGTATCATTAAAGCCAACATCAAGCATATCCCAAAAAACTAAAACACTCGACATCAATAATGATGAGGTGGAACTCCAAGTGAAAGGTAGGCATGATCCATGTGTTGGTCTCAGGGCAACACCAATACTAGAAGCAATGGCAATGATGTGTATGCTTGATCAAATTCTTATAGATAGAGGGCAGTGTTTTAATGTTCAAAGAGATTTCAAAGATTAATTTTTCTGAATTTGAAAACATTATCAAAAACCCATCTCAATTTTTACAACAATACGATCTAAGTCTTTCAAATAACGAGATATATTTTATTGCTTCATTAATACTACTATTCATAGTTGGTGTATTCTTCGATTTGTTTAAATCAAAGAAAGAAATTCTTGATAGTGATCTGCCCGATATTGACTATAAATCCAATGAAATTGCATCTAATACAATTATCCAGAAAATTGACTTAGCAAATGCCTATATAAGTATGGGAAAAAAAACTAAAGCTAAAGGCATTATAGAAAGACTAGAAAAAAATCAATTATCAAAAAGCGAGAAAAAAGAAATTAACAAACTAAAAAAATTATTAAATGAGTAGATTTTTCGTACAGTTAGAATACGACGGCACTAAATATCATGGCTTTCAAAAACAGCCAAAAACCACTAAGACAATTCAGCATCATCTCGACAAAGCCTTAGCTAAGGTTGCTAATCACAAAATTTCGACCGTATGCTGTGGAAGAACTGATGCAGGGGTTCATGCTTTTAATCAATTTATACATTTTGATACCAGTTCATTTAGAAAAATAGATTCATGGATAAAGGGTGTAAATACAAACTTACCTGATGATATTGTTGTGAAGAATTTTTATAAAGTAGACAAAAATTATCACGCTCGATTCAATGCAGCTTCAAGGGAGTATCTCTATATAATCAAAAATACAAATATTCCACCTGCAATTGGATCTAATAATTGCTTATGGATCAAACAGACTTTAAATATAAAGAGAATGAACAATGCGGCCAAGCATCTTCTAGGTGAAAAAGATTTTTCAGCATTTAGATCCTCAGGATGTCAGTCAAAGTCACCAATTAGGGAGATTACCAAGGCAGAGTTTAAAAGAAAGGGAAAGTACATATTTTTTTTCATTAAAGGGAATGCTTTTATGCTTAATATGGTCAGAATAATTATGGGCACTTTACTTGATGTTGGAGCACATAAAATAAATATCTCTGATTTTAAGGAAATTATTCAGCAAAAAAACCGAAAGAAAGCAGGGAAAACTATTTCTCCAAAAGGATTGTATTTTCTGGGACCAGAGTATAATGAGCTAAATTATACAAAAGAGTTAATATTGCATGAACTGGATTAAAGACTTTATTCCAACAATGAAGAGAAATCTTTCTCAGACATTTGGTGGAGAAAAAGATAGCAAGATACCGGAAGGCTTGTGGAGGTCCTGCGATTCATGTGGCTCAATACTATACATTCCAGAGCTTAAAAAAAATTCCTATGTCTGCTCAAAATGCTCCCATCATTTTAAAATAAATGTAAAAGATAGAATCGAAATCACTTTTGATAAAGGGACTTACAATGATCTTAACAAAACTGAAGCTTTTAAAGACTACTTAAAATTTAAAGATACAAAAAAATATAAAGACAGGTTTCAGGACGCTCAAAGAAAAACTCACAGCGACGAAGCACTCTCAATAGGTGTCGGGATGATCAAAGGAAAAAAAGTTGTATGTGCAATATTCGAATTTGATTTTTTGGGCGGTTCTATGGGTGCTATCGTTGGTAAAAGGTTTACAGCGGCAGTTGATTATGCTGTTGAAAATAAACATCCATTATTAGTTTTTTCTACTAGTGGTGGAGCTAGAATGCAAGAATCAATGATTTCCCTTTTTCAAATGGGCAAGACAGCTGCAGCAGTTAAAAAATTGAAAAAAGAAAACTTACCTTATATTTCAGTACTTGTTGATCCTTGTTACGGTGGAGTTACTGCAAGCTTAGCTATGCTGGGCGATCTAGTATTAGCTGAACCGAAAGCTAGGATTGGATTCTCTGGTAAAAGAGTAATACAAGATACTGTTAAAGAGAACCTGCCAAAAGATTTTCAAACTGCAGAGACCCAATTAGAGAACGGCTTTGTTGATAAAATTGTTGATAGAAAAGACTTTAGAGAATTTATAGATAAAATTCTTACAATGCTGCAGTAGATGAGAGAATTTGTTAAATATCTGCTAGGAATTGTCATAATCCTAACTATTATCTATACGGTTTTTATAAGTTATAACGTTTTAGTTTTTATAAATTCTGACGAATCAAAAATTACTATTGAAGATTACTCAGAGAACATGAATTTAGACATTCAAAAACGAGAGGCTTTAGAAGAGTTATTTAATGCAGAAAATCTTAAAAATTCTTCAAATTATATTAATTTGAACTATGATGGCACGCCAATTTCATGGGTCTTGAAGATTGAAAAAAAACTTTTAGAAACTTCATATGATACGCTTGAGGATGAATTGCTAAGGAATAGCTTTACATCCTTTGATGATGGCGATTTTATTCTGATTGGTCCTTACATTGACAGATCTAAACTACTGCTTGCACAAGATTATTTTAATGATAAATATGGCAAAGAATTGGGTGTTATAGAAAAATGGCAAATATGAGTTTTAGTATTCTGGATTTGCTGCTTATTACAGGTTTAATTCTACTTTTTTTTAGAGTAAGAAATAATGGCTTCCTTAAAGAGCTAGTTTTTATGTCTATTCTTTTCATATACTGCTACCTTGCCCTAAACAACCTTAAAACCGTTTATGATTATTTTGATGATGAAGGTCTGGATTATGCTCAATCGATTTATAACATTTTTCTAGGTCTTTTTGCTTGCGCAGGCCTTCCTTTTGTAAATTTCTTCACAGGTTTATACATCCCTAGGTTAAAAGGACTTATCTATATAATTTTAGGTTGTCTTATTGCAATTGTGAGATTCCTTTTACTCGTCTTCTTTATATTGCAACTTTTCCCAATACTTGAAGACCTGACTTTGGTTAAAAATTCATTTGTTGTTAATATCATATTTTCTTATTTTGAAAATATTTTTATATATCTATTAAGCTAATGTGTGGAATTGTTGGAATCGTTCAAAAAGACAGCTGTTTTACCGATCTCTATGATTCGTTAATAATGTTACAGCATCGAGGCCAAGATGCTGCTGGAATGACTATTTGCGAAAATGGAAAACTTTCATCACGCAAAGCAAAAGGTCTAGTCAAAGAAGTTTTTAATCAACAGCATTTTGAAAGATTAAAAGGCAATTATGGTATCGGACATGTTCGTTATCCAACTGCAGGAGGAAACTCTAAAGAATACGCTCAGCCAATGTATGTAAATTCACCTTACGGTATTTCACTAGCTCATAATGGCAATCTCTCGAATACTAAAGAGCTTGCTGAGGAGCTATTTCATAGTGATTTACGCCATATTTCAACTGATTCAGACTCAGAGGTTTTATTGAATATTTTGGCACATGAAA
>ENA-OSEY01002998-OSEY01002998.1-marine-metagenome-genome-assembly--contig:-NODE-2998-length-10576-cov-10.605486_pt1 | contig 10576 bp, 13 predicted proteins | sample MGYA00248465_ERZ534230 | MGnify/ENA primary metagenome ERZ534230 (study PRJEB26409, sample SAMN06344110) | marine metagenome | isolation source: Sea water from surface | place: Atlantic Ocean:Southern... | reverse complement strand
AGACGTGTGCTCTTCCGATCTAAACTCCGAAAGGAGAGACAGTTCATGCACTCAAAGACTTAAATTTCACAATAAAAAAAGGGGAATTATTAACCGTCCTTGGTCCCTCAGGATGTGGAAAAACCACTTTATTAAATATTACAGCAGGATTTATTAGACCAACTTCAGGAAAAATTACTCTTAATAATAAAGAAATCAATGGACCAGGTGTTGATAGAGGAATGGTTTTTCAGCAAGGTGCATTATTTGAATGGTTAACTGTTGCTGAGAATGTAAATTTTGGTTTGAGAATGAAAGAAGAAGACGCTGTTCAAACACAAAAGAAAGTTGACGAATGGTTGGATATAGTTGGTTTAAAAGGTTTTGGTAATACTCCTACTTACCAATTATCAGGGGGTATGCAGCAAAGAGTAGCTTTAGCTAGATGCTTAATAAATGATCCTGATTTAATTTTAATGGATGAACCTCTAGGAGCTTTAGATGCATTGACGAGAGAAAAAATGCAGTCGCTAGTTCTTAAAATTTGGAAAGAAACAGGTAAAACAATTATTTTAATAACCCACTCAGTTGAAGAGGCATTATTGCTTGGAGAAAAAGTTTACGTTATGGCTCCAAGACCTGGAAGAATTCATAAAGAATATAAGTTACCCTTTGCATCAATGGGTCTTAACGGTGATTTAAGGGAAATCAAAAACAATAAAGAATTCGTTTCAAAAAGAGAAGAAATTCTCTCTATGATTTGGGACATGGAAGAAGAAATAATGGGTAAAGATAATTAATGATCACAGCTTTTTTAACTTTTGTATTTTTCTTTGCTATCGTCGGATGTGTTTTATACGGTAGGAAATTAATTAAAACAGAAAAAGTAGATGCTGTTTTTGGAAATCCAGAGAGGGCTCAAGGTGGAATTCATTGGGTAATTGTTGGTAGCAGTTTCTTATTATTAGTTTGGCTTTATTATTCATGGGATATTGCAAAATCTTTCTTTCCAAGATCTGCTAATGAACTTTGTCAAGTTGGAAAGGTAAATGAGTCCCTTCTTTCTCTTAAGTACCTTTTTCCAATTGAAGAACGTCAACTTAAAAGCACATCTGTAATTGAAACTGAGACAGAAAATTTAAATAAAATAATTATTGAAATTGAAGAATCAGAAGAAGTAAAAAGTCAAGATAAAAACAAATTATTAAATTTTGTTTCACAAACTAAAAATACAATTCCTTTATTGACTAATGAAAAACTTTTAAATAATGAAACAAAAGAGCAAATTAAAATAATTAATAAAAAAATTATAAATTTAACTGAAAATTTTAGAAAAAAAGATTATCCAAATGAGAGTGCTGAACAAGAAATAGAAAGAATTGAAGCTGCTAAAGAGGAAGGCAGTTGGAAAGCTTCAAGTACATCAATTGAAAACACCATTGAAATACCTTCGATACCAAAAACAAAACGAGGTTTAAAATTTCAAGCAGCTGCTGAGGAGCTTAATTTGATTAGTGACGAGTTCTTTGAACTCCGAAACCATAATAGTCAATATACTTCAGCATTAGAAAAACTAAAAAAAGAGATTAAGGATTTCAGAACTAATCTTGGCTCTTCAGAGGAGATTTCTTCCTCGTTTGCAAAAGATATCTTAAAAATTGCACGAAGAATTGAATACGCAAGTATTTTTCCACCAAATACTTTGAAAGACATGCAGCTTTCAATAATTAATTTTGATAAAGCACAGAAAAAAGAACAAGGCACTTTAAGATGGGTCGATATACTTTTGTTTCCGTCTGGCACCATTATTTCTAGCGGGCCAAGTTGTTCAGAGCAAGGATCAGGTAGATGGCTGCCGAAACCTTCAGATACAATTAATAAATTTACATTAATGCTTAACCCTAATGTTGGTTACAAACAAATTCCATTAATTTGGTATGAAATGATGGACGTGAGTAAGATTATTGGTTTCTTAATTCCTGATTGGTTTGCAGATATTTTGCCTGGTGAATACCCAGTTCATAACGAGCAGGGAGAAGTTAAACCCAACTTTAAAAGTAAAGTATTAAGTTTTGTTACAGGAGACTTCAATTTATTTAAAATTCCGATACCAACTGGTCATATATGGGACTCATTTTTAAGAGTGTTCCTTGGTCTTGTAGCAGGAATTATTGTTGGCGTGCCATTAGGATTGTTCATGGGTTTAAATAGATTTGCAAAAGGATTTTTTGATCCTTTAATTGAACTTTATAGACCTGTGCCACCATTAGCTTGGGCACCTTTAGTTATTTCAGTTTTAGGTATTGATAACCTTGGCAAAGTGTTCTTGTTATTTATGGTCTCGCTATCAATAATGATTATTTCGGCTAGAGCTGGGGCTTCAGGAACTCAATTATCTAAAATTCACGCCGCCCATTCTCTTGGCGCATCTAAGTGGCAAATATTAAGACATGTTATTTTTCCAAATTCTTTGCCAGAAATTCTTACTGGTATAAGAGTGGCAACAGGAATGTGTTGGGGAACTTTAGTAGCTGCAGAATTTTTAGCCGGGACTACAGGAGTTGGATTCGTAGAAAATGTCGCTAAGAAATATTTCCAATATGAAGTAATATGGATAACTATATTTATTATGGGAATGTTAGGTTTGTTATTTGATATTACAATAAGAAAAATTATTGATAAAACGATTCCTTGGCGAGGAAAAGGTTAGTCATTAATGAAAAGGCTTTTGATCATAATATTTATTTTTCTTCTTCCAGCATCTCTCTTCGCTGACGAAAAAGTAAAAGAAAAAAAAGTAGCTAAATATATCATGGAAAACATTCAAAAAGATTATTTAGATTGTTACAGTTTCTATAAGGTTGCGGCAGAAAGTTTTAAAAAGGCAGGGAAAGATCAAGGATTAATAAAAAATTTAGAAAATAGTGCAGATGTTTCATTGAAGTATAATTATGATTTAGGGGAAATTATGGGATTAAATCCTGAGGTTATGGCTGAGATGACCAAGACAAAAATAGATGCATTTGTAAAAATGGCAAACAAAGATTTTTCATCTTTAGCTAAAAAATATGGTCTCATGTGTAAGAGTTTGGTCGAGAATCCAGAGCAAAGAACAAATTACTGGGAACAAAAAGGTTCTAAAATAATTAAGTGAAAAAAAAAGTAATACTTTCAAAACTTCAGAGAATTTTTAAAAAACATAATCTTCCAAACAATCACTCCAGGATTTGTGCTGATTATTTACTTAAAGCTGAATTAATAAATGCACAGTCCCATGGTTTAGCAAGATTAAAGATGTATTGTGATAGACTGAAAAAAGGTCTTATAAATTCAAAACCAAAAATAAAAATAAAAAAAATCAGTTCATCTATCTCGCACATTAATGCAGACAACAGTATTGGTTTTGTTGCTGCTGATATAGGTATTAAGGTAGCTATTAAAAATGCAAAAAAAACTGGAATTGGTCTTGTAGCTATTAAAAAAAGTGGTCATTACGGATTATCTAGTTTTTATGCCGAGCAAGCTGTAAAGAAAAATTTAATAGTATTTTGTTTTACTAATGCTCCTCCTGCGTTAGCACCGCATGGAGCAAAAAAATCTTTGTTTGGAACTAATCCTATTTGCTTTGGAGCACCAACAGGTAACACACCTTTTATATTCGATTCTTCAGCTTCAATGATTAATCGAGGTAAAATACGAAGAGCAGAAAAGTTGGGTTTAAAAATTCCTTTCGGCGTTGCTCTTAATAAAAAAGGAAAAATAACGACAGATGCTAAACAAGCCTTGCAAGGTACGCAACTACCTATAGCAGGATTTAAAGGTTCAGGTTTAGCTTGGATGGTTGATATACTAAGTGGTGTTTTGACTGGAAGCAGCCATGGTGGAAAAACAAAAGATCCTTTTGATGACTTTTCAGGACCACAAAACGTAGGACATCTATTTATTACGATTAATCCTAATGTTTTTTCGGGAAATAGTTTTTTAAAAGAGATGAAAAAAAATATCAAATTAGTTAAAAAACTTCCTAAAGCAAAAGGATTTAGCTCAATAATGTATCCTGGAGAAAGAAAAAATAAGATATATAAAAAAAATATAAATAAAGATATATCTATACCTTCAAAAATACTGAAAGAAATGGAAGACCTTGATGCTAACGAATAAAAACATAGTTTGTCCTGAAAATCTTTTAAACATTGCAAAAGGTAAAGGTCCAGTAAAAGCTGTAATAGTAAATGCTGTAAAAAAAGTTGCAATAGAGTCGGCTAAGCAAGCAGTTGAGGCAAATTTAATAACACCATTGTTTGTTGGAGATAAGTCAATAATCGAAAAAATTTCAAAAGAAATTAATTGGGATATTTCAAAATATGAAATTGTTCATGAGCCTGATGAAAATAGTACTGCTCCGATTGCTGCAAAATTAGCTAGTGAAGGAAAAGTAAAAATAATAGTTAAAGGTCATATTCACACAGATGTTTTAATGAAAGCAGTACTAAAAAGAGATTTAAATCTCATAGGTAAAAAAAGATTGAGCCATGTATGGCATATGACACTAGAAAAAAATGATAAGCCATTCATCATTACTGATGGCGCGTTAAACGTGTTACCTAAATTAGAAACTAAAATGCATATTCTAAAAAACTCTGTAGATTTTGCAAATAGGATAGGTATTGAAAAACCTAAAGTTTCAATTTTATCTGCTACAGAAGAAGTTTTAGAAAGTGTGCCAAGTTCTGTTGAAGCTAAAGAATTAACAAAAAGAGCTAAAGAGGAAGGTATTAAAGCTGATGTTTTTGGTCCTATGGCATTTGATAATTCGGTGTCTGAAAAAGCTGCCCAAATAAAAGGAATAAAAAATGCTGTTGCAGGAAAAACAGATATTCTATTGGTGCCTAATGTAGAAGCGGGTAATGGATTAGTAAAAATGATGATATTTTTTATGGGCGCTTGTGCTGCGGGAGTAGTTGTGGGCGGTAAAGTGCCAGTTGTTATCACAAGTAGAGCAGATGATACTCAAGCAAGACTTGCCTCGATGGCTGCTGCTGTCGTGGCACTCTAATGAAGCCTTTAAAAAACTGGGATAATAGGACGTGGCTTTCTTCGAAAAGATATATCAGTCAATTTCATAAATTTATAAAAAGAAAAGCTAAGTTAAATAAGAATACGGAAATTTTAGATATAGGTTGTGGTAGAGCTAATATAATTAGCTTTCTTCAAAGAAAATACAAATTTAAAAAAAAAGCTATTGGTATAGATATTTTAAAAAATAAAAACACTCGAAAAAATATATTATTTAAGAAATCAGATGCTTTAAAATATCTAAAAAAAGGGAAAAAATTTGATGTCATAATCATTAAACAAACAATACATTTTTTCTCTAAAACAAAAATTGTTTCATTGTTAAATTTAGCCAAAAAGAATTTAAATAAAAGAGGAACACTTTTAATTTTTTCTCTTAAAACAAAAAATAATAGAATACCTTGTTTTAAAATAATGAAAAAACAACTTAATAATAGTCTTAAAAAAGATGAAAAATTATTTAAAATCATCAGAAAAAATTTAACAAGAATAAAAGAAACAAATTTCAATTTTAATGTAAAAATTACTAAGAGAAAGTATGTGTCGATGATTAAAAATAGATATATGTCTTGTCTTTTAAGTTTATCCAAAAAAGAGATAGAAAAAGGTATCGATGAGATTAATTTAAATTTTAAAAATCAATTAAATTTCACCGATACCCTAAAATGTATTAGCTTTAGAAAATAATTATTTTCCAGGCTCTTTATAAGAGCTAGCCATTTTTTGTGCTGTTTTAGCTATTCCGTTTAAATCAACGTCTTCTAAAATAGTAAAATCTGATACTGCACCACTTGATACAGCAACCATTGCAGCAGCAGCAGCTTGTTCAAAAGTTCCTTCGATCTCTGCCATGAAATCATATTTTCCTCTTAGACCGGCATATCGAGTAACTTTTGCTCCTACTGAGGCAGCAAGTGCAGATGTAGCAGCTTTTCTATCTGTTGACGGGTTACTTACAAACCCACCAAGACCTTTTGCTGTGTAGCATCCTAATGTATAAAATTTAGCCATTGTTTCTCCTTTCTTATTTTTCTACTACAACCGTTCCAGAATGAGGATCTGTTACACCTAACTCGGGAGACAGTTCATCTAAAGTGTGTCTTAGCGTATCCAAAAATCCAATCATCTTTGGTCTTGCCTTAGCTATATCATCTTCAGAATTCCATTCACCAATCATAAAAAATTCATTAGGTTTAGTTTCGACGTACTTTGCAAAAATTTGTCCATCAAACTTTGGCATTTCTTTTATCTTTTTTAAATATTCATCTCGATTTGAAGATTTTACTTTACATCTTACTATGTTCATAAATTTAGCCATTCATTCTCCTAAACATATATTGTGTCTGCTAAACCATAACAAAGAATAGCACTAATAATTACTAAAACGAGTGGAGCATATATTCCGTCGTTCCTTGTTTTTTTAGTCAAACCCGTCTTATCAATTTTTAGAGTATAAAAATTTGTAACTAATATTGAAACGTTAATTATAAAAACTAAATTAAAGAATGCCCAAGTAGCCTCTAAACCACCAGATCTGATAAAAGCAACGTAGATTGCCATTAAAACTATTGCGATCATAAATGAACCTGCAAATCTTGTAATTAAAGTAGCGGTTTTATCTACTCCTCTACCTTTAAGAAATTTTTTTGTATCAAAGACCAATTGGTAAGCGTAACTACCAACTATAATGAAATGTGCTAAGTAAATTATTAAATAAAACGCGTTTCCAAATTTATCGATCATAATTATCTCCTTTTTTTGTTAATATGTATTAGACTCTTCACAGATCACTATTGGACTTGATGGGTCTGTTGCAGCTCTTCTATGAACTACTATTTTTTGATGCTCTGAAGAATTATACCATCCAAGAGCTTTCTCCTTACTAGGAAATTCAATAACTACTGTGAGAGATTTTTCATCCCCTTCTTTAATTAGTTTATTTGGAGTTCTCACAAGAAATTTTCCTTCAAATGGTTTTAAAGTATCAGCTACTTTACTTGCATATTCTTTTGCAAACATGTCATTGTCTTTTATTGTAGGCATAGCTACTAAATAGGCTTTTGTCATTTAAACTCCTTTATTTTAGTATAATGTTTGAATTACTTTTTTAATTCTTTCAGCTCCATTAGGAATTAAAGCTTCAACAAAAGAATGGCATTTTTCGGTTTTGGTTTTATCGTATTTTGAACCGTAATGTTTATCAACTGCTTTGTTTACTTCGTCATCCCATTGTTTTTCTGGTATTCCTATTTCTAAAGCATATGCTTTTAAGACCTTTACAGTTGAGATGGATTTTTCTTTCATGCCGTATTCAAATTTTTCTCCTGAAGGTAGAAAGTAATTAGCCATGTAAATCCCAACACAATCCAATGCTTTTGATTTATCTTTATCACTCATTCCTGCATTAGCAGAGGTGAAGATTAAAAAAGTTAGTAGTAAAATAATTTTTTTCATAACTAATTTTAATAAATTTAACGATAGATTAACTATGTTTAAATGTGGTTTCAGGTATGCAATTTGTCTACAACTATAAGATGAACTATGGAATAAGAATGATTTTTGGTGCTACGCAGGTCCCGTTATGTATTTCGTTAAATGCTTCAGAACCTTTTTTAAGATCTCTATATTCTATCCAACCTAGATCACCTAGTTTTTTATTAGAGAGAATATCTAAAGTATTTTTAAAATCGTTGTTTGTGTAGCAGTAAGTTCCAACAAGAGTAACCTCTTGAATAGTTAATTTTTTAAAATTAAAATCTCCTGTCGGTTGAGTTAATCCAATATGTATTATAGTACCCCCCGGAGCGATTGATTTTATTGCCTGCTGACGTGTAACTTCTAAACCCACAGACTCTAATATTAAATCAAAGTTATTTTCTTTTATGGATTTATCATCAGGAGAAACAAAACTTGCCGAAAGGTATTTTTTGCACTCATTAAGTCTTTTTTTATTTGGATCAGACATAATGATATTTTTGGAATTTTTTTCTTTGTTAAGAATTAAACCACAAAGAAGACCTATAGCCCCTGCTCCTTGAATTAAAATTTTACTTTCCGATAAAGGTTTTTTAAGATTTTGTTCAGCTAATAGAACAGCATGAAGAGCAACTGCTGTTGGTTCGGCTAGTGCCGCCTCTTTAATATTTAGTTTTTCTGAAATCTGAAAAATATTCTTTTCTGGAACAGAAACTAATTCGGCTAATCCACCTTCTCTTTTAATTGGTGTGCTCATACCAATCATTGTTCTTTCAGGGCACAAATGTTCTCTATTATTTTTACAATATTCACATTTATCACAACTTATAAGTGGATTAACGACAACATTTTTATCTTTTAATTTGCCATCTAAAGCTTTGCCACTTATCTCGTGTCCAAGAATTAATGGTGGAACTCTTCTTTCATCTTGTCCATGGAAAGCATGCATATCAGATCCACAAATACCTGAAGCCTGAACTTTTATAATACTTTCACCAGGTTTTGGTGTTGGGTCTTTTTCTTTTCTGTAATCTATTTTTTGTGTTCCAGTGTAAACTAATGCATGCATTAATTTGAGAAACCGTATTTCCTTAATCTTATGTCAGCTGTTCGCGCGTGAGCTTCCATTCCTTCAGCTCTACCTAGTCTTGCTGCTGTTGCTCCAACAACTTTTGTTGCGTCTTTTGTCATTCTTTGGAAAGTTAATGTTTTAATAAATTTTCCAACGAATAGTCCGCCAGTATACCTTCCGCCACCTTTTGTTGGTAATATATGGTTTGTTCCTGAACATTTGTCTCCGTAAGCTACTGTAGTCTCTTCACCTAAAAATAACGAACCATAGTTTCTTAATCTCTTTAACCACCAGTCTAATTTTTCTGCATGAACTTCTAAGTGTTCAGAAGCATATTTATCACTCACTTCTGCCATTTCCTCATTAGTATCGCAAAGAATTACTTCACCATAATCTTTCCAAGCAGCAGTAGCATTTACTTTTGCAAGTTCAGGTAATTCATTAATCAACTCTGGTACTCTTTTCATCGTAAAGTCTGCTAACTCTTTATCCGTAGTGAATAACCATGCTGGAGAATTATATCCATGCTCCATCTGACCAACTAAATCAACTGCAACAATTTCTTTGTCAGCAGTCTTGTCTGCAATTATTGCAATTTCAGTAGGTCCAGCAAATTGATCGATTCCTACTTTTCCATAAACAATTCTTTTAGCTTCAGCTACATATTGATTTCCAGCTCCAACAAGAAAATCAACTGGAGGGTTTTTGAAACAACCATGTGTCATTGAACCTATTGCTGCAACTCCTCCTAAATTCATAATTACATCAGCGCCGCAATGATTAGCAGCAAAAATAATTCCTGGATTAGCTCCATCTTTATCTTTTGGTGGACTTGCACAAATTATAGTTTTAACACCAGCTACTTTAGCAGGAGTAATGGCCATCACAGCCGATGAAATATGCGCGTATCTTCCGCCTGGAATATAACAACCTGCTGTATCAACTGGAATTAATCTTTGTCCAGCGAATAATCCTTTGGACAGCTCAACTTCAAAATCGTTATTCATGCTTTTCAATTGATGCTCCGCGAATTTTCTAATTCGTTCGTGAGCAAATTTAACATCGTCTTTTGTCTTTTGATCAACTTTTTTGATTGCTTCTTCAATTTTTTCTTTAGAGACAATTACTTCTCCATCGTATTTATCAAATTTTTTATTAAGCTCTTTAATTGCCACTTCTTTACGTTTTGCAATATCATTTAGAATATCTTGCACAGCTGCCTGTGTTTTGTGATCATCCGTTTCCGGAGTTTTAGAAGCTTTTTTAATATATTTAGTTGCCATAAAGTAAAGTTGGTAACCACAAAGCAATTTGTGGAAACAGTACTATTAATACTAATCCAATTAATTGCAAGACCATAAATTGCATCATTCCGTAATAAATATCCTTTAAATCCCATTCAGGCACAACGCCTTTTAAAAAATAAGCAGAAAGTGCTACTGGCGGTGAGAGCCAACAGGTCTGGAGATTTACTGCGACTAGTATGGCGAACCAAGTTAAGTTAAAGCCAAGTGCTTCAACTAAAGGTAAAATAATTGGAATTATAATCATAACTATTGGAACCCATTCTAAAGGCCAACCAAGTAAGAAAATCATCGCCATAATCATTGCTAAAATTAAATACTTATTCATTTCAAGACCAAGTAGAAACTCAGTTAGTAAAGTAGGTGTACCCAATCTAGCAAATACAGCTCCGAAGAAGTTTGAGGCAGCTACAAGAACCATTATTAGAGCTGTTATTTCCAAAGTTTTCACAAGAGCCTCTTGTAATTTAGGGAGAGTTAATTTTTTATAAGCAAGTGATAATAAAAGTGCACCCATTGCACCGCAGCCTGCAGCTTCAGTTGGTGTTGCAAAACCTAATAATATACTTCCAAGCGCTGCAAAAACTAATGCTGCTGGAGGAACTAATCCTAAAAGAAATTCAATCCAAACAGTTTTCATACTGGTTGGTCTCATGTCTTCTGGTAATGG
>ENA-OSEY01002997-OSEY01002997.1-marine-metagenome-genome-assembly--contig:-NODE-2997-length-10577-cov-3.610476_pt1 | contig 10577 bp, 5 predicted proteins | sample MGYA00248465_ERZ534230 | MGnify/ENA primary metagenome ERZ534230 (study PRJEB26409, sample SAMN06344110) | marine metagenome | isolation source: Sea water from surface | place: Atlantic Ocean:Southern... | reverse complement strand
ACAAGTCTTTTAGAGATAGTTGTAATAACCAAATAAAAAAAATGTTGGTTTAAGAATTTGTCTTAAACCAACATAAAGTTGAAATCTTCAAAATTATATTGAAGTGTTTTAGGAGGAAACAACTCCTAAGTTTAATCTAAATATGAAAACGCTTTCGTTGTCAATTATCAATATTTATCTTTGATATAAAAATACTAAATTTCGAATAAAAATTTATCCCTTGACTGAGTAAAAAAGTTTCTGCCAAGATCACTGCTTAAGAGTTGATAAGACACTTAATTTGACATAAATTATTGCGTTAATGATCGTGAATTCTAATTGCTTAAGAAGATTAAATATCATAATAGCAAAATATGGACGATTGAGATCGAGAAACCAACTTAGGGAGAAAGAATGAACATAAGAAATATTGTTCTAAATAGACTTGAACAGGCGGTTGCCGAACATTCGCCAATGACCTTGCCTGAAGAGATGGATGACGATATTGAACTAGACATGTTCGGGCTCGATTCATTGGCTTTTATGGGTTTACTTACGAGTATTGAGAAAGATATTGGTTACATACCGCGTGCAATTCTGGAAGGTGACCTTTATCCAGAAACTTTTGGAGAGCTTGTCTCTGCTTACGAAACAGATATAACTTAATGAAAGCTGCAGACCTTCCAACAGATTACAATATGTGTGAGATACTTGAGCATAATCTCAAGAACCGTTCTGATAAGACTGCGTTGTGGAGTGAGTATGGCCAGTTTACATTTCGTGAAGTATCGGACCAGGTAAATAAGGTTGGAAATGCTCTTACTCGATTGGGCATTGGGTTTGGTGAGTGTGTAGCAATACTCTGTCCAGATCGGCCGGAATGGGTCTCCACATTCTTTGCAACTGCAAAGATTGGAGGAGTTGCCCTAGGAATGAACACAATGTTAAGTACTGAAGAATATGACTACATTTTCAAGGATGCGAGAGTTAGTGTTTTAGTTATTTGTGAAAATCTACTGTCTCTAGTCGAACCTATTTTGAGTAATCATAAAATGCTAACTAAAGTTATTGTTATTGGAGCAAAAGAAAATGCGAATTACACTTCCTTTGCCAACTGGATTAATGATGAAGACACTAAACTTGAAGCTGCACAGACGCACCGTGACGACTTTTGTTCACTACATTATTCTAGTGGCACAACGGGGATGCCAAAGGGTGTCTTACATGCGCATAAAGACTACCCATTAATTGCACAATTATCAGGAGTGAACTTTTTTGGACTGACTGAAAATGATCGGACTTTTTCAGTTGCAAAGCTTTTCTTTGTTTATGGTATAGGTGGTAACCTAATCTTTCCATGGTATGTAGGTGCAAGCTGTGTTCTTTATGCTGGTCCACCACGCCAAGCAGCAGCAGTACTTAAAACAATCGAGACATATAAACCGACAATCTTTGTTTGTGTGCCAACTGTATATGGCGCAATTCTCTCTTTACCTGATTTCAATAAACGCTACGACATTGGATCACTGAGATTATGTATGTCTGCAGGAGAGCCTCTCCCTTCAGGGGCATGGAATGCTTGGAAAGATGCCTCAGGGATAGAAATCCTAGATACGATTGGATGTACAGAAACCTATCACACTTTCATGGCTAATAGGCCAGGTGAGGTTCGTCCGGGTAGTAGTGGCAAACCTATTGGGGGTTATGACGTTAGGCTTGTAGACGATGAAGGCCAAGATGTCCCTACTGGAGTGGTAGGTAATTTGATGGTTCGAGGAGAGTCGACAGCGCTATTTTACCTGCATCAATCTGAAAAAACCCGCCATACTTTCAGAGGTGAATGGCTATTTACAGGTGATCAGTATTTACAAGATGAAGATGGGTATTACTGGCACCAAGGACGTTCAGACGACATGCTAAAGGTTGGAGGACTATGGGTTTCACCTGCAGAAATTGAAAATGTATTAAGTGCGCATGAAGCTGTTTCTGAATGCGCTGTTGTTGGCCATTACGACCAAGCTGGACTTCTAAAACCTAAGGCATTTGTCTGTTTGCATGATGAAGTAGCTTCCTCAGATGCGGTTCTAGGTGAACTGGTAAAACTATGTGCAAAATCTCTAGATGCTCATAAACGTCCTAGGTGGCTTGAATTTATTGATGAATTACCTCGTACTGCGACTGGAAAGTTGCAGCGTTTCAGATTGAGAGAATAATAGCCAATGCCTAAAGAGGAGAAACCATATGAGAGCAGGCCTAAAACGTTAGAAGAGGCAAATGCAGAAATCGCACGTTTACAGGCAGAACTCGCTTCTCGTGGTAAAGGAAATATCCAGAAGGAACCAATAGCAATTATTGGAATGGGGTGCCGTTATCCAGGTGGAGTACGCACACCAGAAGAATTCTGGCATCTCTTAAGTTCTGGTGAGGATATTCTAAGTGATATTCCTGATGATAGATGGGATTTCGAAGCACACTTTGACCCCGAGATAACAGTTCCAGGAAAAATGTATGTACGCAAAGGTTACTATCTAGATGATATTGATCAGTTTGACCCACAGTTTTTTGGCCTTTCTCCTAGAGAAGCTGAAAGCCTTGATCCTCAGCAACGTTTGGTGATGGAGGTTAGTTGGGAAACTTTGGAGCATGCGGGTATTGCGCCATCTTCTCTTAAAGGTGGGAAGACTGGTGTTTTTGTTGGTCAATATTGGGATGATTACTCTTCGCAACGGATTTATTCGACTGATAATCGAGAGATTGATCGCTACGCTCAACTTAGTGCATTGCGTGGTCTGACAGCGGGTCGGATTTGTCATCTTTTAGACTCGCATGGCCCAGCCATACAGTTGGACACGGCCTGTTCTTCATCATCTCTGGCAGTGCACCTAGCGTGTTTGTCCTTAAGAAATGGTGAAAGTGATCTGGCCCTAGCAGGGGGTGTTAGCTTGGTTCTAGCTCCTGAACATTTAATTGGTATTTGTCAGATGAACGCTTTATCTCCGGATGGGCGTTGTAAGACTTTTGATGCCAGTGCCGATGGGTTTGGACAAGGTGAAGGTTGTGGAATGATAGCGTTGAAGCGCTTAAGTGATGCACAAGCTGATGGTGATACCGTGCTTGCATTAGTCCAAGGCTCTGCTGTCAATCATGACGGCCAAGCACGAACAGTCACAACGCCAAGTGGACCAGCTCAGCGTGATATGTTAAAAGACGCGCTCTCGAATGCTAGGCTTGAAGCACATCAGATCGATTTTGTAGAAACTCACGGCACTGGCACTCCGCTTGGTGATCCTATTGAGGTGAGTGCAATCGCGCGCGTGCTTTGTAAAGACCGAACCAAGCCACTTTATTTGGGGGCGGTAAAAGCTAATGTAGGGCACTTAGACTCCGCTGCTGGAATTGCTGGTCTCATGAAAGTCGTTTTATCACTGCAACACAAAACAATCCCGCTTCATCTAAATTACTCAGAGCCTAATCGGCATATTCCGTGGGATGATTGGCCTATAAAAATTCCTATGGAAAATACTGCATGGGAGGGTAAAGAACGCTTTGCTGGGATCAGTGCTTTTGGCATGAGTGGTACAAATGTTCACTTAATTATAGGTCAAGCCCCTGAGCCAACTGAATTGCCTAAAACTCAATCTTCAGTCTTTGGACCAGAACAGCTTTTGACACTGTCTGCAAAAGCTCCTGGAGTTTTGCCAGATCTTGCTAAACGCTATGCTGAGATTATTGAAAGTGAAGGTTCTGGATTAAAGCTATCTCGGCTCTGCTTTACGGCAGCCACTGGTCGATCTCATTTTTCCCATAGAGTTGCTTTTCAAGCCAGTAATCCAAAAGACCTTTTCACTTCTTTGAATGAATTTATTGCTGGTAATACCAACGAATACACAGCAACCGGTGTTAAAGGGCGACGAGCTCCCAAACTGGCTTTCTTATTTACTGGTCAGGGCGCACAGCATATAGGTATGGGCAAAGCGCTTTACGAGGTGCATCCTTTCTTTCGAATGACAATGCAGAGATGTTCCAAGCTTTTGGAACCTTATCTTGAAAAGCCCTTGCTGAATGTCATGTGGGAAGGAGAAGTTTTGCATCAAACGGCTTACACGCAACCAGCTCTTTTTGTTATTGAGTATTCGCTTGCAAAGCTTTTTGAGGAATGGGGTGTTGTACCTGATTTACTTTTAGGTCATAGCATTGGTGAATATGTAGCTGCCTGCATCGCCGGTGTTCTATCACTTGAAGATGCTCTTCGTCTGGTGGCTGCGCGTGGGCGATTGATGCAATCTTTACCCCAAGGAGGAAAAATGGTGAGTGTAGCCACAGATGAAACAACTGTTCTTAACGCTATCGCCAATGATCCTTTTGTTTCGATTGCTGCTGTAAATGCTCCGCAAAGTATTGTCATTTCAGGGGAGGAGGCTGCGGTTGATGTAGTTGCTGGACGTTTGGGAAAATCGGGTGTGAAAACAACTACTCTTAAAGTCAGTCATGCTTTCCATTCACAGATGATGGATCCTATCCTAGAAGAATTCCGTGCTGAATTGAAACACATAGACTTCAAGCCTCCAAAAAAGATACTTATTTCTAATATTACTGGGAGGTCGTGGGATAATAAACAACTTTTAGTAGACTACTGGGTGGATCATCTGCGCGGTACGGTCAGATTTTCAGATGGCATAACTTATGCAAAATCAAAGAAAATTGAGATTTTTTTAGAAATCGGTCCTAAGCCCACGCTTCTTGGGTTGGGGCGTGCCAGTCTTTCGTCCAACTTTGGGACATGGATACCTAGCTTGAAACCTGATAGTGAATGTTCAACGCTTTTGAATAGCGTTGGCCAGCTTTATGTTCGTGGCATCGATATCAATTGGAAAGCCTTTTATGCCCAAGCAAAGTTAGAACGTATGAAATTGCCTAATTATTCTTGGCGTTATCAACGTTGTTGGACTGACATTGTTTCAACTGGTGGAAACGGAACTCGACTTCATCCACTCGTTCACCGACGAATAGAGAATGCCAGTCAAAGTGTAATATTTGAGTCAAGTTTAAGTGCCTCAAGTCCAGCCTATCTAGACGATCATAGAGTATTTGGTAGCGTTGTTTATCCTGCTAGCGCATTTTTTGAGATGGCAATGGTTGTAGCTCGCTTTATTTTTGGTCAAGATGAAGTAGCATTAACCAATGTTTCAATTGGACGTGCTTTATTACTATCAGAAGCACCTGTTACGGTTCAGATGATTGCCACAGCAAATGGAGACCGCTTTGATTTTGAGATTTGTAGCCGCTCCAATGAAAACCAAAGAGATGAATGGGTTCAACACTCAACTGGCATACTTGAACGCAGGCTGCCAAGCCCAGCAGCTGCTATCATAATTGATAATGAGCTTGCAAATTACACCCAACCTATCGATATTGATGAGCTTTCATCCCGTTTTGAGGCCCGTGGTCTTGAATATTTCCCTCGCTTCAAAGCAATTGAAGCAATCTATAAAAACTCAGATAGCTTAAATCATGAATTTGGAACTGCCTTTGCACGCATTAAGCTGCCAGATGAAGCTGAATTACCTGGTGATAGTTATCGCCTGCATCCAGTGATTACAGATGCAAGTTTTCGGATTGCTGAAGCTATTTTTCAGGATGAAGATGCTGATCATATACACTTGCCCTTTAGCATATCGGGTTTCAGTTGCGATCATGCAGCTAGTAGTACAGTCTGGGTTAAGGCAACAGCACGTCAGCAAGCTGAAACACGGGTCGTAAACCTTGAAATCTTTGATGAATATGGCAAACGTGTTGCCACAGTGGAACAGTTAACATTGCGCTCTGTTCCTGTTTTTAGTTTAAAGCGTGCAATGGCAAAGCCATTCAAAACTAGCGATATTCTAAACGATTGGCTTTATCATTTAGTATGGGAAGAGACTTTATTGCCAAAAGGATTAGCCGATGTTAAGTCAGGTAGTTGGCTATTTTTGCCAGACCAAAACGGCATTTCGAATAAGCTTCTTCATCTGATGCAAGTTGCGGGTCAGAAAGTGCATGTAGCCAAAACGAAAGAGGCAGCCAAAGCATTTCTTAAGTCTGAAAATGCTGAATCAATAACTGGCATACTGCACCTTTGGGCAATGGACTCCACTGAAGAAAAACCAAGCACCTCACTAACAGCGAGCTTAGAGATAGTCCAAGCACTCGCAAAAGCTGGAGGAACTGGAAAGCACTGGTTCATTACAAAAGGTGCGCAATCGGTTAACACTAATGATATCATTTCGCCTTGGCAAAGTCAGTTTTGGGGTTTTGGCAGGACGTTGCAAGTTGAATATCCAGATGCCTTAGGTGCATGCATTGACCTGGACCCTGCACCAGATGAAACCTTGAGTAGTCTTGACATGCTTGTCAAAGAAATCTGTAGTTCAAGCCTAGAAACAGAGGTTGCTTTTCGCAAAGGTATCCGTCGGGTTGCACGGCTTGTCAAACCTGGTGCATCTGAAGATTTACAAAATCCCCTTAAGCTTAAACCAGGTTCTTCTTATATAATCACAGGGGGAATAGGAGCACTCGGATTACAAGTTGCTCAATATCTAACAACTCATGGCGCATCTCATCTAATACTAACTGGTCGTAGTGGCGTTTCCACTGATGACCAACGCACCGCTCTTCAAGCATTGGAGAATGCGGGTGTTAAAATTGAAGTTTTTGCTGCAGATGTAAGTAAAGCTGAAGACGTTGCACAACTTCTAGCACAAACATCAAACCTACGCGGGGTTGTCCATGCTGCTGGTGTTTTAGACGATGGAATGTTAATGCATCAAAGCCCCAAACGCTTTTTAAAAGTTGCTGGACCAAAGGTCAGTGGTGCTTGGAATCTTCACATTCAAACGAAAGATCTTCCACTTGACTTCTTTGTTCTTTTTTCATCTGTTGCAAGCATAATAGGTTCTCCAGGACAATCTAACTACGCTGCTGCAAATGCATTCATGGATGGTTTGGCTCATCACCGTAAACATCAAGGCTTGGTAGCAACATCAATAAACTGGGGGCCATGGTCAGATGTTGGTATGGCAGCATCAGATGTAGTCTTGCAGCGCCTCATGAAAGATGGCTGGCAACCAATGAATGCAAGTCAAGGGTGTGATTTTATTGGACATCTTTTGAAGGTATGTAAATTACCACAAGCTGCAGTTTTACCAGTTGATTGGAGGCAGTTTGCTGCGAGCATCCCAGGAGCTGTTAATTGGAATATACTAAGTCATCTTGTATCAAAAGAGCAATCAAACCCACTGCTAGGAAACTCAGCAGAGCTGGCAGCCCAACGTGTGAAAGAGGCATTGCCTCAAAAACGCGTTGACCACATTAGCTCTTATCTGCTGGAGCGTATTGCCCAGACCCTGCGTGTGCCAGCAGCTGATCTTGATGAGTTTGCTCAGCTCGGTGATCTTGGTGTTGATTCATTAACGTCTGTAGAAATCCAGCTTTGGGTTCGAAGTGATCTTGAAGTGGAGCTTACAATTGAACATTTATTCACTTCTCCTAGTATCCGTGACCTTGCTATTTTGGTTGATCAATTTATAGAGGGCAAGTCAAATGGTTCAGAACAAGGAGAAAAGGACGTGTCTGTGAAAAATGGTCGTTGGGTAATCTGCCAACAACCCCGTCCAGAGGCAAAACTTCGGCTTTTCTGTTTTCCATATGCTGGTGGTGGTGCATCTGCATTTAAATCGTGGAACGAATTTTTCTCTGATGATATCGAGCTTTGTATTTTTCAAATGCCTGGACGAGAGGAAAGACTTGGCGAGAAATTAATAACCGATATGTCCCAGCTTGTTGACGTTTTAGTCGAAGAAATAACAACTTATTCAGACCGCCCCTTTGCATTTTTTGGACATAGCATGGGTGCGATTGTGGCCTATGAAACCGCTTGCCACTTGCGTAAAGTTGGGTCTAGTGGGCCTTTACACATTTTCCTCTCAGCAAGAGCTGCACCACATTTACAAGAGGATGTGGATCCTCTTAGATTTCTTGATGATGAGACTTTTATCGACCGTCTGCATCAAACTTATGGTGCAGTTCCTGAGGCCATTCGACAAAGTGAAGAGCTTAAAAAAGTTTTTCTTCCTATATTGCGGGCAGATGTTGAACTACTTGAAAAATATAAAAACATCAGATCAGAGCCTCTTGACTGCCCCATTTCAGTATTAGGAGGAAAGAGTGACCCAGCGATATCAAAGGCTATGTTAGCAGGCTGGCAAACTCTTACTAGTTCAGTATTTGTTCAGCATGAATTTCCTGGTGAACATTTCTTTATTAATTCAGAGCGTAATTTGGTCATTGAAACTATTCTCAATGATCTCGCTCGTAAAGATTAGAATATAAGGAGAAATATCATGTCTAATGATAAGGTAATTATTGCAGGTGGAGGAATAGGTGGTCTTACATTAGGTCTAACTCTTCATCAAATTGGTATACCTTTCGTCGTGTTGGAAACATGGAGTGAAATGCGCCCCTTGGGTGTTGGTATAAATATTCAGCCTAATGCGGTTCGTGAACTATTTGATTTGGGACTAACCGCTGACATTCTCGATACAATAGGAGTTCCCGTGAAAGAATGGGCGCTTGTAGGATTAAATGGAAGAGAGGTCTATGCAGAAGCACGTGGATTGGATGCTGGATATAATTGGCCTCAATATGCAGTACACCGCGGAGAATTACATATGCTTCTTTACAGAACTTTGATAGAGCGTGCTGGAAAAAATTCTGTGGTGTTAGATGCCAAAGTTGACGGCTATGTTAAACAACAATCTGGTAAAGTTATGGTTTCTGTTAGAAAAGGAAATGGATCAAAGTTTCAGGTATCGGGAAGTTTACTTATCGGCGCAGATGGCATTCATTCGGCTGTTCGTGCTCAAATGCATCCGGATCAACCACCAATTCACTGGGGTGGTGCTATCATGTGGCGTGGAACGGTTAAGGCAAAACCTTTACGAACGGAATCTTCTTTTATTGGTCTTGGCACTGATAAACATAGAATGGTGATTTATCCTATTTCAGCACCAGATGAGAATGGAATATCGTTGGTCAACTGGATTGCCGAGGTCACAGTTGACAGTAGTGAGGGCTGGCAGCAGGAGGGCTGGTTTCGTGAGGTGCTATTGAAAGAATTTGGGCATCATTTTGATGATTTTGTTTACGATTGGCTTAATGTGCCTGAAATGCTTCGAGCGGCCGATTGTGCCTACGAAAACCCAATGATCGATCGTGACCCTGTTGCAAGTTGGGTCGATGGGCCAGTCGCTCTTATGGGAGATGCAGCTCATGCAATGTACCCAACAGGTTCTAATGGTGCCAGTCAGTCAATTATTGATGCAAGAATTATTGGTGCAAGACTGCTTGACCATGGCATTGGTGAAGCTGCACTCATCGCTTATGATGCAGAACTATGTGAACCAATTTCACAACTAGTCCTGCGTAATCGTGGAGCTGGCCCATTTGGTTTATTGAACTTGGTAGCTGAAAGATGTGGTGGTATTTTTGATGATATTGATGAGGTCATTTCAGAAAGTGAACGAAAGGACTTCATGGCCAAATATAAACAAGCTGCAGGATTTGCCATAGAAAATCTTAATTCATCACCGCCAACGATTCAGGTCTAAAATTAAATTAGCCTTTGGCATTTTATAAAGTGGTGCCCAGGGGCGGATTTGAACCACCGACACGAGGATTTTCAGTCCACTGCTCTACCGACTGAGCTACCTGGGCATAAAATAATTTTAATCACGTTTATTTAACCTAAAATTATAATACTGTCTAGATATGTTATTGAAAGTTATGACTTATCTTTTTCAGAAAGTTTGACAATATCTAATCCGTCTGGGTCCTCTACAGAAGGGATCGAATATTTTCCATCAAACCATTTTCCCAGATCTATACTAGAACAACGTTGTGAGCAAAAGGGGTAGGAGGACTTTACTGAAAAGCTTCCACAAGTGGGGCATTTAGTTTTATTATTTTTTATTAATTTCAGGTTTTTTTTCATTGCATTCATTATTCAATATAGAAATTGTTATATTCTAAATTTTCATCAATTAAAACATTAGTAAATTTAGTAAAATTTTTGATTTCATTAATTTGTTTTTTTAATTCTAAATTAAAGATATTCATAATATTTTCTGAAACATAAAGTTTTGACTTACTTTTTTTCTCTCTAACTATAAAACCTCTGAGTGCTTCCAAAGCAACAAATACTGAGGTATTTTTTTCATTATCTTCTAGAGAAGTTCTTTCATGGTTACATATAATTTCAGTAAGACCACCTCTTGTGCCGCCAAGAACTTTGACATTTTTATTTATCTTTTCAGACCAGATTTTAATTTGATCAATTCTTTCATTATAATCTGCTTTTTTCAATCTTGGCATGTCAAAAACTATTAAGCCCGATACACTTCTGAGTCTTATCAGATGCAAGCATAGGTCCAAAGCATCTTCTGTTAGTTTATTTATTCCTCCAGAATTTAAATCTCTTTTTGATGAATCAATATCGATTGAGACTAAGGCTTTAGTTTTTTCAAAACTTAAAGTCCCTCCATTTTCTATTTTGAAAATTTTAT
>ENA-OSEY01002996-OSEY01002996.1-marine-metagenome-genome-assembly--contig:-NODE-2996-length-10580-cov-2.628106_pt1 | contig 10580 bp, 10 predicted proteins | sample MGYA00248465_ERZ534230 | MGnify/ENA primary metagenome ERZ534230 (study PRJEB26409, sample SAMN06344110) | marine metagenome | isolation source: Sea water from surface | place: Atlantic Ocean:Southern... | reverse complement strand
GCAGAAGATATTTCAACTAACCCTGCATCCAAATTTATTGATTTTTTAAACAAGGAAGTCGAGTCCAAAAAAATTAAACCGGAAGCAAGACGGCTTGTCATTGATGCTGATGCATCAGTGAACCAGAATATTCTTGTCAATGCGGCTTTGAAAGAACTCAAAACAGCATTTCCAGAAAAAACAGCATTTCTGGAGGGAGGAGAAGATTTAAAGGGTGATAACATCTTAAAATCAAACTCAGCCATTATTGAAAACCCCGCCACTAATTTTTTAGCAAGTGAACCTCCAGAAGTTTCTAAAATGGTAATAGAAACTTCAATTATGGGCGATCCTCAACCTAAGGTAGTATCAATTGACCTTTCACCTATTATCAAAGATTTACCGGCTGCTTCTGATAATATCGAAATTACAAAGATCTTTGTTAATTCAAGGGATTTACTTAATTCAGCTGATCATGAAGGTAAAGAAGCAGCAACCGGTGCAATTGCTAAAATAGAGGCTCTTATAAAACCTAAGTCAGCAGAGATATCTTTTAAAACCGACGAAAATGAGCCGATAACCAAAGTGATTGATTTTGAGGCTAGCGATGCAAAAGAAAGCAAAACAATCAATCTTGAAATTGATAAACCGAAGATTACGACGCTTCTATTTAACCTGCGTTTGGAGAACCTGCGTTCTGGAAGTAATTTTCCGCAAACGGTAAATTTAAGGTTTTCAGAACCAAAACCACCTTCGACAAATTTGAAAGTGAATATCTCCAAGAATGTGAATCCAGAATTTATAAATGATGTGCATTTGCATGATTTTATGCATGCTGCAGTAGTTAGCAATTCGAGGGAAATTGATGGGGAAAACTTAAAATTAGACTCTGGCGATATTCGAGTCTTTACACCTAAGGACAAAAAAGAACTACTACCACGGCAGTCCTTAAATTTCGTTGGTCCGGCGGATATGTCGGAGGATTTCGCTGAAAAACTTATCTCAAGATTAAATTCTCTAGTTTCAGGAGAGTTTGAAAATAGGCAAATGCTTAATAATTTGAGATCCGAAATAAGTAAAAATGAGGCAATTATCAATTTGGATGATAATTTACGATTACCAATTTCAGATCTTTTAACTGCTTTTAAGCGTAAAACTAAAAATCGGCTTATGGTTTCAACTGCAGATGTCGTTTCATATCGAGATGCACTTAGTTCAAATGAAAAACCAGGTTTTGATTTTCAATGGGTTTCCGCAATCGCAAGCAAAGATATATTTTCTAATGAGAAAATAGTGGACGTTAATCAACGTATCCGTGCAAATTCTGCCCAAATAGAAACAAGTGAAGCAAAACTTGGTTTTAATAGCTTAACTGAGCAGGCAAGGCTCAAAGGGCAAGGTAATCCAACAGACCCCGCAACTAAACAAAATATGCCAAATATTGGCCAAAACGCTGCGTTGAATAGTTTAAATCTATACGAGGCTCAATTTTCGTCTCGTTTAGGGATGTTGTTGGCGGATCAAATAGCCAAGGGGTCTGAAAACTTTGAAATGCAACTGGAGCCGGAAAGTTTTGGTAAAGTTCGAGTTAATGTTTCTTTAGAAAGTTCTAATGTCGAAGTGAAAATGGTTGCGGAAAATTCTGCCGCAGTCATGGCGTTAAGGGGAAGTGAAAGCATTTTGCAGGCTATAGCAGAACAAAACGGACTGAAGCTTTCAGAATACTCGGTAGACATGCAGAACAATCAAAACGGGGACAATACCAATAAAAAAGATGGGTCCGATAAAAATAAAAATGAAGTAAATGAAGTTATAAAAGAAACTGATGATGAAAACACAATTACAGTTTCTGAAAATGGAAATAACCTGAACCTACTCGCATAGGAATATATTATGGCTGAAGAAGAACCAAAGAAAAAAATTAATTTTAAGAAAATCGCCCTGTTTGGACTAGGACCAATAGTACTTATTGGTATTGGTCTAGGAGTAGGCGCATTCTTGTTTATGCCCACGCAAACTCCAGTTGAGCAGGTTGAAGAGCTTATTGAAAAGAAATTGCAACAAGCTGGGCAATTACCAAGTGCCGAGGGCGAAGATGAAGCCGCGGCTGAACCGGAAAAAGTTTACAAGGATACACCGTCAACTGATACTTTTGTAACAAGTTACTACACTTTCCCTGATAATTTCACCACAAACCTAAAAGGCTCGAAAGCGTTTTTGCAAGTAAGCGTTGGCGTTTCTACCCAATATGATGAGACTGTAATTGAGAATGTTGAGATGCATCAACTAGCGTTGCGTTCTGAGGTTCTTGGTGTAGTCAGTGAATTCACCGTAGAAGAAGTTGAAGGCAAAACTGGCCGTGATCAGTTGGCAGATAGTATAAAGAATGCTATCAACAAACGTCTAGAGGAACTGGAAGGTTTCGGAGGTGTTGAAGGCGTTTACTTTACAGCTTTCGTATTGCAATAATTGAGTAAATTTAATGGTAGGCTCACGAAAATTATCTAATGACGAAGTCGAAGCTCTTCTGAGCGGTTTAGATGAAGAGTCAAAAGACCAAACAGCGCAGCAGTTTGATCCCAATGAAGTGCGGGAATTCAAATTTGGAACTGAGGATCTCTCTTTACTTGGTGATTATTACGCCCTTAGAATGATAAATGAAAAGATTTGTAGATTTACAAGATCTGTCTTCTTACCAATGCTTCGTATTATGCCTCGAATTTCTTCTTTTCCTCCTGAGGTAAAATCTTTCGATGAGTATGTTGAAAGTTGTGATAATTTTGTAAGTGTTACCAACAATCGTATTGAGGAACTTAGAGGCAATGCTTTGCTCGTTATAGAGGCGCCATTCGTGTCTCACTTAACCAACTCATATTATGGTGGATCTAAAGTTCAATCTTTATTTGCACAACAGGGTGAATTTACAGCAACAGAGCAACGGATAATCGAGATAATCACGGAAGGGATGAACGCTTCTTTGGAAGCTGCCTGGAAGGATATGCTTCAAACAAAATTTGAGGTTCAATCTAGAGAGGAAAATATTCAGTTTGTCTCTTTTGTTGATGGGGCCGACACGGTTATTGTCTGTGCCTTCATGGTGCAAATGCCAAACCACGATCCGGTCAGCTTTGATATCGTTTATCCTCTTCAGACATTGAAACCAATTTCTTCACAGTTGCGTTCGAGAGTTCAGAATGAATTTGCACAAGATGATAGAACTTGGAAGGAAAGACTGCAAAATGCAGTCTTGTCAATACCACTTACCTTGACTGCTGAGCTAGGACATCCAAAAACGTCAATTGGCAAATTAATGAAATCGACTGAGGGAGATGTATTCGCAATGGCAACTCCGGAACATGTTCTAGTCAAAGTTGCGGGAGAAAAAGTATTTTTTGCTGATATTGGTAAAGTTGGTCCGAATGCTGCAATATCAATGAAAAAGAGAGTAAAAATGAGCGAGGAAAAAAATGGCTGAGGAAGAACAAACTGAGACAAAATCTGAAGGTATAGAGAACCTGAAAGTTTTAGAGAATATAGATGTTGAGTTAACAGTTGAAGTTGGTCGGACTGAAATAACAATTCGTGACTTGCTTCGATTAAATGAGGGTTCCGTGGTTGAGCTGGAGAGATTGGCTGGTGATCCGCTGGATATACTAATTAACAATACAAAGATCGCCAAAGGTGAAGTGGTTATGATTGGCGAGCGGTTCGGAGTGCGCTTTGGAGAAATAGTCGACCCTGAAAAACGCATGGAGAGCCTCTGATATCAATTTATTCATGTGTCAGATTATTGAACAACTTGGCCTAAACTCATAAACCATTGATTTTAAACATAAAAATCTAATTGGTATATCAGTTGCAAAACCCCTTTGAATTAGGGGTTTTTTTATGACTTACGAGAAAATTGCAATGGTAATTTTATTTTTGGGTGCCCTTATGGCAGTTCAAATCTATCTTTACGTCCGTTATCGGTCTAATCCCAAAACCAATAAAACAATCAGCAGCTTGAAAGTGGTTTCTAGATTAAATCTATCTAAAACTTCTCAGTTGAATATCGTAAATGCTGGCGAAGAGTCATTTTTGATAGTTTGCTGTAAGAATTCATCAGCAGCAATAGTTCCCCTTAGTTCCAATAGAGTTGCTAATGATATTGAGGCATATAGTGATGAACCGGCTTAGACCTCTCAAATTCATACTTTATGGCATGTTTGTCGTCACGTTGGGCGTAAATATGAGTTATGCTCAGGATTTGAGTGCGCTTGGTTTACCTGCACTTACCACAGCGACCGGAGAAAATGGTGAGACAACATACTCACTGTCGTTACAAATCTTATTGCTAATGACAGCTTTAACGGTTTTGCCATCTTTGGTTCTTGGCATGACAGCCTTCACGCGAATAATTATCGTTTTGTCAATTTTAAGGCAGGCTCTTGGAACGCAGCAAACCCCTCCAAACCAAGTACTTATAGCAATCGCTTTATTTTTAAGCTTTTACATTATGAGCCCTATTTTTGAGGTTTTATATGCAGAAACTCTGACTCCATACCTAGATGGAAACCTATCGACAGAAATGGCTATGAGCCAGGGATTATCAGTCCTAAAGGAGTTTATGGTTTCCAACACGAGAGTTGACACAATAAATATGTTTGCAGATCTTTCTGGTTCTGGTCCATTCAATGATAAGCAGTCAATTCCAATCTCTATTGTCTTACCGGCTTTTATAACATCTGAGTTGAAAACAGCTTTTGAGATAGGTTTCTTGATTTTCTTACCGTTTCTTGTGATTGATATGGTTATAGCATCTATTCTCATGTCTTTGGGTATGATGATGTTGTCACCAATGTTAATTTCGCTTCCTTTTAAATTATTGCTTTTCGTTTTGGTCGATGGCTGGTCAATGACCGTCGGATCATTGTCCGCAACTTTCTTGGTGGAGTGAAATAAATGGCCTATGATCAGAATGTTCAGTATTTAAGTCTTGCATTTTGGCAAATCATAATGACTGCTGGTCCAATTCTAGCAATAGCACTTGGTATAGGTCTTTTTATCGGACTTATTCAGGCAGCTACCTCAATTCAAGAAATGACGCTGAGTTTTGTTCCAAAGTTATTTGTTGTCTTGGGCGCAATGGCATTATTTGCTAGTTATACTTTGTCCACTATGACTGACTACTTTATGTTCATCTTTGAAGAGATAGCATTGAAAGGAATTTAGAGTGGAGCAAGTTGGAAGTTATGCGGGTATTAGTTTGCAGAGTATACCAGTATACCTTTTACTGTTATTGCTATCAACTTTAAGGGTAGGGTCTTTTCTTTTATCCTCTCCTTTTTTTGGATCGCGTATGGTTCCTTTACCCGTAAGAATTGTTTTTTCATTTGGGATAGGCGTGTGGGTTCTAACGAATATTAAATTACCACCATTAGAAATATTAGTTGGCATAGATCTTCTTCCGATAATCATGCAGGAGGTATTTATAGGGCTTTCTTGCGGAATGGTTCTTTCTATATGTTTTGGTGCTGTTATATTAGCTGGTGAAAAGATTGCCGCAACTTCTGGCTTGGCTTTTGCCTCTCAAGTCGATCCCTCAAGCGGCGCTCAATCACCAGTGATAAGCCAAATTTTTTCATTATTTTTACTTGTGTTGTTTTTTTCATTGAATGGTCATCTAGTAATTTTTGAGATGATTTTCCTTAGTTATGAGAGTTTGCCAATAGGGGGTATGGTAGAGTATAAAAAAATTATAGAAAATTCTCTATCATCTACCAACTTTCTTTTTAAAACGGCCGTGATGATTGTTTTGCCAATCGTTAGTATTTTATTTTTTATGAATATTGGAATAGGTTTCATTACTAAGTCTGCACCGCAACTGAACCTATTTTCTTTTGGCTTCCCAATGACAATCCTGGGAACTTTCTTCGCGTTATATTTTTCAGTGGATGCTCTTCAGTTTGTGTTTGCTGAGTTGATTGATGAAGCTATCGGTATTGTAAAAGTGGTGCTGGGAGATCTAGGCGATGGCTGAGAACGATCAGACACAGGAAAAAACCCAGGAGCCCACGCAGCGGCGATTGGAAAAGGCCAGAGAAGATGGAGATATTTTATCTTCTAAAGAGATGTTTGTATTTGCAACTAGCGCCGTGGGACTTTTAGTGATTGCTGTCTTAGGCTTTTTTGCGAGCAATTTATTGACAACATGGTCAACATTATTTTCTTTTTCACATCCGGAGGAGCTTTTTAGCACAAATTTTTATAATTCTTGGCAAGGTTTCCGTCTTGTAATTTTTGGTGCTGCGTTTTTTGCTATACCTTGTTTTTTGGGTATTCTTTTAATGCAAACAATTGTTGGTGGCGGTCTTAGCATTAGTTCAAAAGCTGTTGGTTTTAAATGGAACAAGCTTGATCCAATAAAGGGTCTGGGAAGAATTTTTTCAGTCAAAGGCCTGGTTGAATTAATTAAATCAGTCGCCAAAGTAGTATTTTTGACAGGTCTGGTGTTAGGATTCTTATGGTTTACTTTGCCAAATCTAATCTACCTCAGTGCCGGTGTACTTAACCAGAGTTTAGAGATACTTTACCGGTCTTTATTGACATTTATTTTTGTGATTGTCCTGGTACTTTTTGCCATTGGCATAGGTGACTACTTGTGGAGCAGACATACCTGGATGGAAAAATTAAGAATGTCCAGACAAGATTTAAAAGAAGAATCAAAGGAGAGTGAAGGGTCGCCAGAGGTCAAAGCACGGATGCGACGCTTGCAAATGGAGGCAAGTCAACGGGCTGCTGAACAGGCTCAAGCGATAAATGATGTAAAAGATGCAAGTGTTGTAATTACAAACCCAACCCATTTTGCAATAGCGATTAAGTATGAGCCAACTGAAAATGATGCCCCAATAATTATAGCAATGGGGAAAGATGCGATGGCGTTCAGGGTTATAGAGGAAGCCGAATTAAATTCGATATCCGTGGTACGCTCTCCACTGTTGGCTCGTGCACTGTTTTATACCGGCAGTATTGGACTTGCGATTTCGGAGCAACTTTATTCAGCAGTGGCTTCTATTTTGGCATATGTTTATCAATTAGAGCGAGGAGTAAATACTGTCTTGCAAGAGCCTGAAATACCTTCTGAATTTATTTTTGATGAATTTGGAAAGCCTGTACAGGAGAAAATAATTGAGACGCCGTAACGCAACCATTGGCCAATTAATTTCAACCTTGGTGTATCTAGCAATGTCCATTTGGCTAGCTAGCGCAGCAGGTGCGTTCTATATAGATGGACAGACTATTAAGGCAATATTGGTAGGTACAGGCAGCATTTTGGCTTTTATTGCCACGTTTCGGTTCCAAATTCAAAAATTTGTGGATGACAGAAAGAAAGTCAAATGACAATAAATTGTGCCAAATGTGTTTTTTATTTTGTGACACATGATCCAGCACGACCGTGGGGGTGCAAGAAATTTGGATTTAAATCCCATCTTTTGCCAAACTATCAGGTTAAAAGTGCAACTGGCATGGAATGTGCTTATTATAAACTGAAAAAAGTCAAAAAACCGATCGAGAGAAATTAAAAAATGGCAACACGTTCAGGTGATAAAGATTTAGAAAATGGTATAAAGGTCGCATTAGATGCAGCTGATACCGCCTCTGGCGTTACAGAAGAGTTTAATAATGTTCGTGAACAGTTTGAGGTTGTAAACATCCAGGCAAAGCGGATCTACCAGTCCGTTCTTATCATTTTTGTAAGCGCTATTGTGGCTGCAATTATATCCCTTGGTGCTGGGCTTTTGATGTATTATAAAGCATTAGGAACACTAAGAACAAACTCGAACATGGCCATTGAGTCTCTTGCAATTTTTACTGAAAATGTGAGTACTTTGGATAAATCGGTGAAAACTGTAGAAACCAATACTGCAAATCAAGAAATAATTAAAAATTCTTTAGGCGATATTCGTTCTGCTGCCGAAAAAGCGTCCAATGACATAGCCGCGGCAGAGCGAAAGTATAATCAAGCTATAAAATTAAGTGTTCAGGATACCGAGCGAGTAATAAAAGAATTTGCTGAAACCACACTTGTAGACCTAAAAACTCAATCTGATCTGACACAGATGGCACTCTCAGAACAAATACAAGGAATACAAAAATTCTTTGAACCTGATCCGTCAGAAGAGGATGGTGAGATGGATGGTGGAGATAATATCGTAACCTACAAACAATTTATGGTGCTGGAAAATAAAGTTGACCAGCTTATTGTTTTGCAAAAAGAGCTTGCAGCTAATATGATGGAAATGAATAGAATTAAACAAGTAGAGGCGCAACGCAAAAAAGCTACACCAAAAGTTGCCAAAAAGCCGCCAGTTAACCCATTAAAGTTCCCATGAGCGAAGAAGACTTTACAACAATTGAAGATCCTATTGATCTTGATTTATCTGAGGCCAGCGACGGATTACCCGCAGGGCAGTTTGAAGATTTTGAGCAAAATGGCCTTCTCCTGAAGATAGCAACTGACGGCATATCTATTCAAGACTATGTCAAACGCCTAAAAGAGAGTGATATTTTAGTAGCTGTTGATGGTGAATTGTTCTTAGAAGGCCCAGCGGAGCTTCAAAATAGGTTTAGGATGGAAGAGGGCGATGAGCCCAAATGGTTGCTCACATTTTATCGAGATGGTCAATTATTTGACATATTATTACGTGCTCCAATTCAAAGTCAGTTTGGATTGGCTACCGAGCAAGAAACTCAATGGGCGTTGGAGAAATTCAAAACACATTTGTATGGTGAGTTTTCGGAATATCAAAATTTTGAGATTTATAGGAATGGGTCCCATATATGTGATATTTTGAGTTTAGAAAAAGATCCAGTTGCGTTCATATTACCCAGCTTGTGGTGTTTAAAGTATAGGCTTTATCCACCATTGGCAGCTTTAGTCGCAGCATACTTAACCACCTTTTTTATAAATATCATTCTATTTGTAATAACTTATCTCATACTATCTCGATTTGTTTATATTTCACAGGACAATATAATGCGTTCTTTTACGCTTTATGCGGGCAAGAACCATTATATGACAATTGCTGCAACTAACGAAAACGATGTTAGCGCCCTTGTTAAGAAAATAGATCCAACAAATAAGATACGATTTGAACGCAACGCCATTAGAAAGCCAACAGTTGTGCACAAGGTTATTGTAAAGGGTGCGACGACACCTGGCGAATAATTTAGTCGCTATAATTAAAGTGCAGACTGTCAGATAGCTCCCGCTATTACATTTCTGCGTTTTCTTGCGAATGATGATGGAATATTTTCCATTTTTCGATACTTAGCAACCGTTCTCCGTGCGAGTACAATACCTTCTCTTGAAAGAATTTCGACAATTGCATCGTCACTTACTGGATTGGAGGGGTTTTCAGCTTCAATTAACTTTTTGATTTTAAATTTAATGGACGTTGCAGATGTAGAGCCATCATCATTATCCTGCTGCAATCCAACACTGAAAAATGCTTTTAGCTCAAGAGTACCTTGGGGTGTTTGAATAAGAGAGCCAGTTGTTACTCGGCTGATTGTACTTTCATGCATTCCGACAGCTTCTGCTATATCTTTTAAAACCATCGGTTTGATATATTGTGTACCTTTTTCGAGGAAAAGCTTTTGCCTTTTGACAATTTCTGAACCAACTTTGATCATTGTATCATTTCGCTTTTCAATCGCCTTTGTAAGCCACTTAGCTTCTGATATTTTTTCTTGAATAAATTCTTTTTCTTGCTTTTCTTTGACCAGAGTTCTCAAGTTCTTAGCATATTCTTTTTCAATTTTAACATCGGGAAGGGTTGAATTGTTTAATTCAACGATCCAGCCGTCTTCACTTTCGCGAACATTCAAATCTGGTTCTCTAATTGGTGCGTCTGAATATTCAAATTTTTGACCAGGCTTTGGATCAAACGATTTTATTATTTTAAATGCTTTTGATATTTCTATGTCGGAACATCCGCTTCGGCGTTTTAACAGATCAAATTTACCGTTAGCTATTAAGTGTAGATTTTCTAGAACTACTTCTAAGTTGGCATCGTATTGGTTTGAGTCCTTAGCTTGTAAAATTAAGCATTCTTTTAAATTTCTAGAAAATAAGCCAGCCGGCTCAATTTCTTGCAGCCTCACAATAACGGTGTCAAAAGTCTCGACTGGGCATTTGAGTTCGTTGCTTAATTTAGCAAAGTCTGAGGTGATCCAACCAGTGGGTTCGAGCTCATCTAGAAGTCGCAAAGCCACTATTCTTTCAGTAACTGAAAAATTAATAGTATTTATAAACTCAAGGCAATGACTGTATAATGATTTATCCTGGGCTTGAATCAAATTTACGGTATCAAAGTCGGTATCAGCTTTTGAAACAGTTGATCTTGGAATATAGCCTTCTCCAGTTTCAAATTGGTTTTCGATGGAGACCTTAGTTTCTGTTTCATCTTTAGCGTATGGATTATCCTTAAAAGACTTGTCTACGTCAGTTTGATTTAAACTCTTGGTATCAAGACTATCTTTAGTTTCTGAAAAAGCATTAGTCTCAATGAATGGGTTATCCTGAAACTGTTCGCTCACAAATTCTTGAATTTCAA